>Ga0209636_10004879_pt1 | contig 13701 bp, 11 predicted proteins | sample DeeMarSWOR152_54_FD_187464 | JGI IMG/M metagenome (GOLD analysis project Ga0209636, IMG submission 187464) | Marine sediment microbial communities from White Oak River estuary, North Carolina - WOR-1-52-54 (SPAdes) (version 2) | ecosystem: Environmental > Aquatic > Marine > Intertidal zone >...
AGTCGACAGACACGGCGCCATCGGTATCATAACCGACCGCATGCCAGAGTTTCCACCAGTGAGGCACAGAATGGACGTGGCAAACGCCCTATGCTACACCTCCTTCTGGTGGAGGATTGGCGAAAAGAAGTGCTTCGGCTTCGTAGTCTCCCCTAAAGAGGGAGAGAGGCTCAGAAACATAGTCAAAGATTTAGAGAGAAAGAGAAGTTTGAGGATGAAGCTGGAGGAAGATGAGAAAGAGGGGGTTAAAGTCCACGCCTACATCGACACTGAGTTTTATAATGGCTCCTGCGAGGACGTGACAGCGGTCATAAGGGGGAGAGACCTGCCTAAGGAGGAGGTCTTCGTGATCGCTCACCTTTGCCATCCTCTGCCCAGCGCCAACGACAACGCCTCTGGATGTGCCGCGGCTATGGAATCCGCCAGGTGCCTCAACAAACTCATCTCCAACGGCGAGCTTCCTCGCCCAAGAAGAACAATCAGGTTCCTCCTAGTCCCAGAAATGACGGGAACTTATGCCTACTTGGCAACTCATGAAAAGAATATCTCGAAGATTACTGCCGGGGTGAACTTAGACATGGTCGGTCATGACCAAGATGTTACAAAGGGATCTCTGCTAGTGGAAAAAACGCCTGAAGCCAATCCATCCTACGTCAACTATTTGATGGCAAAGATCATGAAGGATTTGGCTAAGGGCGGAGAGAGCTTTGGCGGAACCGGGAAGTACGCGCTGTTTAAGTGGGCCGTGACTCCCTACAGCGGAGGCAGCGACCACTACATTCTCTCAGATCCCAGCGTCGGCGTCCCCACACCGATGATAATACACTGGCCTGACCTCTACTATCACACCTCTCAGGACACCATTGACAAGGTCTCCGCCGAAGAGTTGAAGCGCGTGGTAATGATGACTTCGACCTACGCATATTTCCTTGCTAACGCCAGCTACGAGGAGTGCCTCTGGCTGGCTAACCAGGTGGCTACAGAGGCAAAGAAGAGGATCTTGGGCACGGTCCAAGACGAACTCTCTCAGTTCATGGCGGAAGAAAATAGATTGAAAAAACTGGAGAAAATCGCCAAGGCCCTGAAGGAGGTGGAAGAGAGGGTTTCCTACGTTTTGAACCGAGAAATAGGGGCCCTCTGGTCTATAGACAAAATCGTTCCAAAAAAGGAGAAGAAGATGTTTAAGGCTTACCTCCGAAGCCTTGAGACTGACGTGAAACGACTAGCTAAAAGGGAGCTGGAGCGCACAAGGCAAGCTGTGCAGATGCACTGTAAGGCGAAGGGCTACGGCGAGCTTCCCGTTTTTAAGAAACCAAGGATGAAAAAGAATGAAAAAATGGCGGCGGCGATAGTTCCAAAGAGAATCTACAAGGGGCCTATTTCGATGGATTTGGCTTTGGAGAAAATGACCGAGGAGGAGCGAGTGGCTTACCGGAAGATGATGTTGAAGAAGAAGAAATTCTGGAGCACCCTTGACCTCGCCGTCTACTGGACCGACGGAGTGAGAAGTCTCTTAGGAATATCCAGACTGGTGAAGCAGGAAGCAGGGAAAGTCGACCTCAAGTTCCTAATCGACTACTTTAAAATCATCAGTCAGTATGGTCTCATCAAAGTAGAAAAGAAAACACTCAGATGAAGCACTGAAACACTCACGTACGCACGCACAATAACCCCAGTTCTTGACAGGTTTTGATTACATCTTCTCTTAACCCTCTGACTAGCTTTTTATATCTAAGACTTCGCGCACGCACAAAAAATGTGTGTGGGGCTTAAATTTTAACCCCCCACACACATGCATGAGAGGTGAAGGTTAGGTACGAAAAAACAGTGGGAGGAAGAATTACTTCTTTCTCTTTACGAATGGTTTAAATTTGACGCGTGCCTTTCTCTTTTTTCCTCTTATATCAACGTGGAGTGTAATATCTTCCCTTGCGAAGCTTGTCTTAATATAGGCAAGGGCAATGCCTCTATTTAGGGTTGGAGATAGATTTCCACTTGTTATTCGGCCGATGAGTTTATTATTTTTCCAGACGTGGTATCCGTGTCTCGGCACACCGGGCTCCTCCATAAGTAATCCCACCAATAGTTTGTCTACTCCCGTCTTTATCTTCTCTTCTATTACACACTTTCCAATGAAGCTCTCTTTGTTCATATCAACGATACCGACTCTATTCGTTTCCACGGGAGTAACGTTTTCATTCTCGTCTATTCCATACAACAAGAAGCCGCACTCAAGTCTTAGCAGATCTCTTGCTCCTAGGCCACATGGAGGTATACCCATGTTGACTAGGGCGTTCCAAATTTTGAAGACTTCTTCTCGAGATTGAAACCAAATGTATAGTTCATATCCGTCCTCCCCTGTGTAACCACTCCTCGAAGCAAGGATTTTTGCCTCATTCTTTTCGATGAATTTGGTTGAAAACCATTTTAGACCTCTAAGAGTTTCGTCAAACTGATCTTCAATGTAGGCAACAGTTTTTGGTCCCTGAATTGCCAACATAGCTGTTGCATCACTTATGTCCTTTATTCGCACCTCAAGATTTTTCCCATGTTTTTTCAGCCAATTATAGTCCTTTTCTGTGCTGATGGCATTAGTAATTACGAGAAAATCATCTTTGTCAAGTCTATAAATCGATACATCATCAATTATTCCACCATTTTCATTGCAAATGAATCCGATCTTCATTTCAAGATTTCTTATTTCCATGATATTCACGGCGGTTGTTCTCTGAAGGAGTTTTTCAGCGTCCTTTCCTTTGACGCGAAGTCTCCCCATGTGGGAAATATCGGAGATTCCTACGTTTTCCCTTACAGACTTATGCTCCACATGGATTCCCTTATACCATAAAGGCATGTTCCATCCTGCGAACTCTCCCATGGTCGCCTCAAGCTCAAGGTGGATGGGGTAAAGAACTGTTCGTTTAAGCACCACGGCTTCCTCTTTTGTGCATTCTCCAACTTAAGCACAGGGTTTTAGGATGAGAAGCCCTTGCCTCATTAATTCTACTAACAGAAGTGTTGTGGGGCGCCCCAAGAACCTTCTTGGGCTCGTTATACGCTTCATCTATTATCTCCGACATAATTTTAGCAAAGTTGTCAAGTTCTCGCCTAGTTTCGCTCTCAGTTGGCTCAATCATAAAAGCCTCATCGATTATTAAAGGAAAATTGGTTATCGGCGCATGGACACCGTGGTCGAGTAACCTTTTCGCTACATCTAAAGCTCTTACACCAGTATCTTTAGCCAATTTTGAGAGACTCAAAACAAACTCGTGTTTCCTAGGCTCCCCGGAATCGAAGGGAACAGCAACACCTTTAGTCTCTCTAAGCTTGCTTAACAGATAGTTTGACCCTAAGACACTTGCTTCAGCAGCTAACCTCAACCCTTCAGCCCCCATCATCAAAATATACGCGTAGGTTTTCACATAAACAGAAAAATTGCCGAAGAACATCTTTATTTTGCCGACAGCCTTTGGCCTATCGTAGTCAAGATAATAAGAGTTAGTCGCTGAGTCGTATTCAACTGTTGGCGCGGGCAAGAATTCTTGAAGCTCTTTCTTGATTCCTACAGGACCTGCACCGGGCCCCCCTCCCCCGTGAGGGGTTGAAAACGTTTTGTGAACATTTAGATGAACCACGTCAAAACCCATATCGCCCGGTCTAACTTTCCCCATAATTGCGTTTAAGTTTGCTCCATCATAGTATAGTAGACCGCCTACATCATGAATTATTTGGACAATTTCCTCGATGTTTCTCTCGAAAATACCTAGTGTATTTGGGTTTGTAAGCATCAGACCAGCTGTTTCTTCGGTGGCGATTTTCTTTAATTCTTCAATGTCTACACATCCTGTTTCATCACTTTTCACAACATCTACTTCGAGGCCAGCCATCTCAGCACTAGCAGGGTTTGTCCCGTGGGCTGAGTCAGGAACAATCAATTTCCTCCTTTTTTCTCCATGTTCTTTATGGTATGCTTTCATCATTAAACATCCAAGAAATTCTCCTTGCGCACCTGCTGCTGGAATGAAGGAAAACTTATGCATCCCCGTAATTTCGCGAAGCATTTTTTCAAGCTTGTATAGTAGCTCTAGGCTTCCTTGCGTGGTTCTTTGATTTTGGAGTGGATGGACATTTTGCACGCTCTTTAAAGAGGCGAGTTTCTCGTTTATAATCGGGCTATATTTCATTGTGCAACTTCCTAAAGGATAGATACCGAGACTAATGCCGTAGTTCATTTGACTAAGTCGTGTAAAATGTCGAATAACTTCAAGTTCGCTGACTTCAGGCAGATTTAACTCCTTTCTACGCATTTCTTTCGGTATTTCGCTTAGAGCCTCCTCTAATTCCGAGAATATTTCTTTTTCTAGGGCAGGAAGTACGTGTCCAATTGCTCCTTCACGACTGATTTTGAAGATTAGTGGCTCATTCCATCTACTTTGTCTATACATTCTTTTCACCTCAAAAGTTGGTCAAGCGTGCTGACGTAGTTGTCGATTTGCTGTTTACTATGCAGCTCAGTAACACATGTAAGCACCGATTCCCCCAGCCCTGGAAATTCCGACACAAGCGACTTACCTCCACAAATCTTGGCCTCTAAGAGTTCTCTCAACACATCGTCAGCGTGTCTGTGATTAAAACGAATTGTAAATTCTTTAAAATGCGGCGCGTTGAATAAAGGCACGTCAACTCCATCAATTGAACTGAATTTCTTAATTGCGTATTTCGTTTTGGCTAGAATGTGCTCGCTCAACTCACGAATGCCGCTTTTTCCAAGAAGCGAAAGATATACGGCAGAAGCAAGGGCGCATAAGGTATTGTTAGTACATATATTAGAAGTCGCTTCTCTTCTGCGAATGTGTTGTTCCCTAGTTTGCAAGCTCATGACAAAAGCTCTTTGCATTTCATCAACGGTTGTAGTCATACTTATTATTCTCCCAGGCATTGCTCTAATCATCGCCATATCGTTTTTGCATGCTAAAGTTCCAAGCAGCGGTCCTCCGAAATTCACTGGATTCCCAAATGGTTGCCCTTCACCTACCACGATGTCAGCCCCGAAGTCGCCTGGAGGCCTTATGATTCCCAACGATGTTAAGTCAACTCCCATGATGAAAACTGCACCAGCATCATGCGATATTTCAGCTACTGCATCTATTTCAGTTTCTAGAAAACCAAGATAGGAAGGATTTTCTAAATATATTGCAGCTGTATCTGAAGAAACTTTCTCCTTAAGATTTTCCAGCACTATTTGCCCATTCTCTCTTGATTGAGCAATTTCAACTGTCTTCATTCCAATCGGATCAATGTATGTTTGCAGTGTCGTCCTTCTATCAGGAGATACAAATCTTGGAATAACAACATCCCTTCTTTTAGTAAGTCTTTCAGACATTCTTCCAGCTTCACCAAGGGCAGTTGCCCAATCATACATCGAAGCACTAACTACGTCCATCTCTAATAGCTCCGCTACTAGGCTTTGATACTCAAACAATGCCATGAGCATTCCTTGACTAGCTTCTGGTTGATATTGCGTATACGACGTCAAGAATTCGCTTCTGGAGATTATTTCTGAAACAGCCGCTGGTATGTAATGAAGCCAAGCGCCAGCGCCTACAAAAACTGACATATCAGGATAAGATCTATTCTTACTTAAGATTCTTGATACATGTCTAAAAGCCTCTAATTCTGAAAGGGGGCCTGTTAGGTTTAACTTGTTTTTAAGTAGGAATTTAATAGGTATATCCGAGTACAAATCTTGGATGTTTTTGATTCTTAATTTACATAACATACTTTTCCAATCGGTAATGGTGGAGTTTGCGATAAAAGGATGTGGAAAAACCTTATTTTTCAAAGTTTTCTCCTCCATAAATACGTTTAGAGATTCTTTTAAATATGTATGCATAGAAGTAGAAATCACAAAGGAAAAGCGCCCGTTGATTACAGTATCGCAATTCTTGGACTCCACGTTTTTCGTTCATCTCTCAGAAACTTCGCCAACAACAACGCTTCCTCACTAATCAAAGTCTCAATAGTCTGCTTTTTTCCTATTCTGATTCTTGGAACTTCAACTTCGAAATACTTGTATAAGCGTTTCATCAAGTCTCTGGTTTGAAGATTGGTCAGGTATTCTCTTTTTCCCTTTCTCTTCCTTGAAGCGGTTTCTGCTTTCGTTGTGAAGTCTTTCTTCCTCAACCTCCGGCAGTATTGGACTAGAAAATCATCAATCAAATGTCGGTACAGCTCTTGAAGGTCGCAGACCAAACTTGGCTTTCCATGCTGCAGCGAATGTAAGAAGCCCAGGTAAGATTCAAGTTTAGCCTTCACTATTGCCCTATGTACTTTCCAGGAAAGCATTTCGTAAGCTAAGTTGAAGATGTCACACAAACTGGTCAACATGATCAATGGGCTACCAAAACAACCTCAGAGTGTGTTTAACGCTAACTCAGACGCTATGAGAAAAAGCTTCCAGTTGCAGCGCAAGAGAATAACTGCAAAACTTAAGAATTCAAGACTATTGCAGATATCTTTCCACACACTAAGACATTGGAAGGCCACGATGGAATACCACAAAACCAGGGACATTCTGCACGTCATGCAGATGCTTGGTCACAGAAACATAAAGAACACCCTGATCTACACCCAACTAATCGATTTCCAGGACGATGAATTCGTCGCTAGGGTTGCTCACTCAGAAAAAGAAGTGTGCCAACTCATAGAGGTGGATTTCGAATACGTCTGCGACCATAACGGAAACAAAATCTTCAGAAAACGCAAATGACCCTTACAAAAAAGTTGTTAGGGTATGGGATGCGTCCGTGGCGGGCGGGGTGGGATTTGAACCCACGACCCCGAGCTTAGGAGGCTCGTGCCCTGTCCTGGCTAGGCTACCCGCCCAACAGACTGGTGAGAGAATGTGAAATTTTAGCTTATCGTATCTTTCTTCTTGCTTACAAACAGTTTTATATCATTTCAATGATTAAGGGTTTGGAGTGGTGAAAATTGGGAAGGACTGGAACTGGAGCTAAAGCAGGAGTGGTTTCAGGAGTTGTTTACGGTGCAATTTCAGCAGTATTCGCATACATATCCTCGTCGATGATAAAGGAAGAGATGATGACCGTTATTGAAGAAACTCTTCCTCCAGATTCGTTGGTTACCGCGGAACAAGCATACGAATTTACGTTAATTTTCGGGGCAGTTTTTGCGGTTGTAATTGGTGTGGTGGCAGGTGTGATTCTTGGAGTAGTTTATGGATGGGGTTATGAAAAGGTTCCTGGAGGAAACTCTATCTATAAGGGTCTTGTTTTCGGGATTATTTTATGGATCATTATTGATGTGTTACTTGGATTAGGCAATCTGCAGTACGGCACCACATACTTTGCGTTGAGTTTAGCATGGGGTTTAGTCATATCGTTGATTTTTGGTGCACTGTTAGGCGTATTCTATGACAAGTTTACTCCCAAAGAAGTTAGCTGATGAAAATCGAAATTCAGCCAACTAGCGAGATAAAAGAGTGATCTAAGGCTTTCTTAAAGTGTAGACAAGCAAAATTTAAGTTGAAATGCGTGGTTGAGATAGGAGTGGCGGGGGTACCCGAGCCAGGTCTAATTAGAAGGGCCATGGATGCCTCCTAGGAGAAGGGGGAGGACTTAAGTGCTTGGACGCTGGGAGATCCTCTGGCGCAGGCCTCCGCGGGTTCAAATCCCGCCCCCCGCACCATTTTACTAGTAAACTTTATATTGTTCAGCGCATATTTTCTTCTCGGCGTCTTAAATGGGCAAGACTGAAACCATCAAGGCACGTGCCATATACGTTTATCTTCCTTCCGTTAGGCTTGTCGAAAGGTGGAAGGAGGCAGCAAAGAGACAGGGAACCAGTGTCTCAAAGTTTGTTGTAGAGCACGTTGAAAATTCGCTGACACAGGAAGAAGAGCCTGGCTACAAGTCTAGGGGAGAATTGTGGAAGGAAATCAAGCGCCTTCGAGAAGAGTTGAAGGAGACAGCGAGGGAGAAACGGCTTTTGGAGCATGTGGTTGAAAAGTTAGAGAAGGAGGTTAGGAGATACCGAGCGCAGCCCTTCCTCCAACCAGATTTTGAAGGGGTCAGACGTTTTCAGAAGGAGCTTATAGAGGCCCTTAAGGAAGACGGTGTGATAAGCAGTGAGGAATTACTTTCTAAGCTAGACATCGACCCTCTCGAACACGAAGCCGTCAAGGCGATATACAAGCAGCTTGAAATTCTACAGGCTTATGGATTGGTTGAACCGTCGCCTAGAGGCTGGAGATGGGTGAAATGACTCATCAACCCGGTCTTGTTCCAGCAGTAGGGGACATTGACGAACAAAGATTAATCGAAATGTTCGTGGCCGACTGCAAACTTAGAAACCTCAGTTTAGAAACTATAAGGAGATACAAGGGAGATATAGTCACAATCTCAAGTTTCCTTAACCTCAGAGGTCTGAATCTTCCAGAGTTGGACAAGTACGTTTTGAAAGAGATCCTAGCATATCTAGTGGACAAACGAAGGGTTTCGCCGAAAACAATAGGAAATTACTTTGCAGCCCTGTCCAGCTTCTATCAATTCCTCATGTATGAGAATTTGGCTGATCGAAACCCCATTCTCCCTTTCCGAAAACGGTATCTAAGACAATACAAGAATGTAAGGGGCAATCCGGGTTTTGAAAGAAAACTTATCTCAGTTAGTGAGATGGCAATGCTCATTAACTCCATCCTCAATCCAAGGGACAAAGCCATCATCACCCTATTGGCGAAAACTGGAATCAGAAAAGGAGAACTCATAAGCATTGACCTAACGGATATTGACTGGATCGAACAAAGCATCCAACTAAAACCGCACCCTAAAAGAAGTAACTGCACAGTCTTCTTTGACGATGAATGCGCACGGGTGCTCCGCCGCTGGCTGAAAGCCAGAGAGAACTACATCGTTAAACCTGGATGCAAAGCGTTGTTTGTGGGCGAGCAGGGTATGAGGCTGAAAAGAAACGGAGTCTATCGTGCGGTGACCATTCATGCTGAACGTGTCGGCCTGCACGATCCAAAGAGCAAAAGTACAAAAGATCATTTTTCACCTCACTGCTGTAGACACTGGTTCACCACACACCTAAGAAGAAACAACATGAGAAGGGAGTTCATCAAAGAGCTTCGAGGCGACGCTAGAAACGAAGCGATGGACATCTACGACCACATAGACAAGAAAGAGCTGAAACGAGCCTACCTAGCTGCTATCCCAATTTTGGGAATCGACTAATTGCCTGCGTGCCATATCCCAAGTTAGTTCTGAGTTTGAATTGCTAAGTGGCGCACAAATACGACTCTATGCTTTAGATCTCAATCGAATGCTAAGCAGTCGAACAGTCTGCTCAATCGTTAGGAACATCTTCAATCATTTTGCGACTCCTAGTCATCTATCAATTGCGGGAGGGTTTGTCGTAGCAAGCAAGGCTATGCATTTTATCATGCCGCAGTTATTTGTGGTTTGCCGTTAAATGCTATTAACAGAAAAAGGAGAGGTATCCTCCTCTTGGTTTGTTGAAGCTTACATCTTATGCGCGCAGAGTGTGAAAGTCAAATTCGAGCTGAAAGAGTAATCTTTCCAGAAGAACCTTAAACTTTCCCATTTTTTGGGGTGTGCAGAGCCGATGTGATCGTGAAAAACTCATTTGGGCCGTCGAATTTAGTGGTCCAATGCTTCAGAATTTCCAAACCAAGCAGACCATGGTGATCTGAGCCATGAAGTACCAACTCTGCCTCAATCCCTGGCATAGTCAATTCATGGTCTCCGATTTGCTGTAAATATGCAAGACAACGATATGATGGCTTTGCTTCCCGTCGCTATTAACCTTCGAATCTTGTGGGGGGTCAGCCAGTTCGCTTCGATAAAGGCTGTTTTTTCATTTTCAAAGGTGAGAGTGATCTGGGCGTAGTCTTCGAATTTTCTGTGGTTCAGGTTGCCTGCGTTTGCGTAGACTGCTATGGGGTCTTCGGCAAAGATGTGTCTTATGACGTCTATGTCGTGGATGGTCATGTCCTTCACGACTCCTACGTCTCCAATTCTCTCTGGCCACTTTGAAAGCCGCCTCGCCGTGGCGGAGACGATGGTTCCGATCTTTCCATTGTCGATGGCTTCCTTGAATGGTTGGACTCCGTTGAATCTCTCGATGAAGCCCACCATTAGGCGGAGATCGTTTCGTCTTGCCAAGTCAACGATTTTCTCTGCCTGTTGGGCGTTGCTCGCCATGGGTTTTTCCACCAACACGTGCTTTCCCGCCTCTAACACCTTCACGGCTTCTTCAGCCAGTTTGGTTGACCAGACGCATATGCTCACGGCCTCCACATCTTCTCTCTTCAAAAGTTTCCCGCTGTCCGTGTATCCCTTCACGTCGAACTTCTCAGCGACGGCTTGGGATCTCTCCTGATTCACGTCGCAAACCGCTACAAGCTCAGTTTCAGGCAGTTCATTGTAGACCCTAACGTGGTTTTGGCCCCATGAGCCTGTTCCCACAACAGCTACTCCTAATCTCCTCATTTCTGATCATCTCTTCCTTTAACATGTTATCCTTCAAATCAATGCGTGAGCGCAATGATGTCTAATCGGTTTTACTTATATTCCTGATAAGAGGTCTATTTCTCTTACCGATAAGACAAGGCTAATATATCCCATGCAAATATAAGCTTTATGAAACGTTTGTTATAATGGTGATTAAAGTGGCAAGGAAGGTTGTTAGGGTAATTCACCAGCCCAAAATCATCAAAGTGATGGCGGATCCAGTACGCAGAGAGATATTGCGTCAACTGAGGCATGAGCCTCAAACTCAAACTCAGCTCGCTGGAAAGCTGAATCTGACCAAACCATCAATGAAGCATCATATTCAGTTGTTGCGTAAAGCGAGGCTCATCAGAATTGCGCGTACTAAGGCGGAATCTCACGGAATACTCCAAAAGTATTATGAACCAACCTCAAACCTGTTCATAGAAGATTTTGAAAAAACGCCTCCCTATCTACAAAAATACTTTCTTCAATTCCACATAGAACGGTTGCGTGGCATGCTGAGCGTTTTCCAACTAATCGGAAATAAGCGAGGAGAACCCATCAAGATATATTCTGATGAACTTAAGGAGTTGGCTCATGAAATTGCGAGGCAAATTGCTAAAGTTGGTAAAAGATACGAGAAAATAGGAGCAACCATGAATAGGGAAACGTTACTTATCACAATCTACAGCGAAGCACTGAAAGAGGTTATGACTGAAAGCAAATGGAAGGACTTTTTTTGATTTGGTTGTTCCGACTGAGAATAAAATCCCGAAGGTACCCTAAGCGATTGATCGGTGGTGTATATAAGTGAATAAGATTGCTGGAGCTACGGCCGTAATCTTGATTGTTGTGGCTATGGGTACAATCACCTATTTCGCAACACAATGGGGTGTTCTTCAACAGCTGGGAAGTTTAGATTTTATTACCTCGGAAACCATAACTCTGGCTTTGAAGGTGATCATCGTTTTAGTCGGGGCGATTGTCGCCGATCGAGTGGTTAGAAGAGCGATCAAACGGTATTCTAAAAGGATAGGGTTGGTGAAACACATAGAGAATATGTTCAAATTGATCGCGCGAATAATCATCTTTGCCGCAGCTATAACTATCATCCTCCCAATATTCAACATAGACACAAGCGTTATTTTGAGCCTCTCTGCACTAAGCGGTGCTGCTATAGGTTTCGCCGCTACACAAACCGTTGGAAATTTCCTAGCCGGATTGTACATAATGATATCGAGACCCTTCACAGTATCGGACTACGTGAGGATAGGGGATGTGGAAGGTCAAGTTAAGGAGATAACGGTTAACTACACAAAGATCTACATGCCTACCTACAATCTCATTGAGATCCCCAACAGACAGGTCTTAGACAGTCGAATCTTGAACTACTCCAAAAAGGATATAGTTGACTATATGTTCAGGGTGGGCTTCCCACCCACTCTCCCCGGGGATATCACCAATACGGAGTTGATCCAAAACTGCATTGCTCCGGTTATCGACTCCTTCTACGATAGGCACAAGGAAGTTTTTGTAAAGAAGCCTGAGCTTATCATTGCTACAGATTACATGGGTTACATGGGGAGCGTTGGACTAGACAGGCTTCAAAGAACCTTTGCTGTGAGAGTTTTCTTTAAAGAGAAGGATGTTAAAGCCTTCTACGACCTACAGCCCGAACTTCTAAATGAAATAATCAAGAACTGGGACAAATACAGTAAAAAAGTCACCAAGTAGGCCTTAGTTTAGAGAGCGTTAACGTCTTGACCCTTTCTTTCCACACTTGCGTGCGCATCTATATCTTTGACTGATCTAAGAAACTCTCCCAAGCCTTAATATTTTGCCTAAACTTGCAGGCGTTTTCCTTGGCAAATTTAGGTGCAACAAATAGCAAAGCCCACAACTCGTTCTTATACTGCTTATGGTTCGAAGGATTGAGAAACAAGTTAATTAAAGATGTGAATGCCCACCTCACGATGAAAAGAGTTATGAATGAATACCCAGTTTTGGCGTGAGAGTAGACAAAACGAAAAATATCTCGTAGAACATTTATGTATGTGTGTTTTTGGGAGTTTTCCCTTTGGTGGCCGACTATGAAGTGGTTGTCTCGGATTCCAATTTCGTTTTTGTCAAGAAAACTTTTTAGATCCAATGCATATGCGTGGTCTTCCCCTCTCGCCACATAAGGATCGAAGGGGAGAACGTAAAAGATTTTCCTGCTCAGAATAAGCGTACCCCCTAACATGTGAGGGGGCATTATTTCGAATCGTGCTTTTCCAACTACGAAAGATTTCCTGAGAAACGCATCCATCCCCCGAAGAATTCTAAGGGCTTTCTTTGAAATCCGATGTTCAGAAGCTTTTTTCTGTTTGCATACCAAAAGATCCTTGTAAAGCCCAGCGACTGCAACAATTCTTCTTTGGTTTAATTTCGTTTCGATTAATCGAAGTTGACTTCTTAGTTTTTCTGGGTAGAGAATTAAACAGTCGTCATCTAAGAAAAAAATGATGTCTGGATTGAAAAATTTCACTGCACAATAGACACCTAGGTTCCTTGCTGGAGAATAAGGCGCAAACCATAGACTGACGCTGGTCGACCCTGGTTTCAATTCACCTCGCTCAAAGAACCGATCCACATAGCCACAAAATGGAGGGCATAACCCCGTACAATTTCTTATGAAGCACTTCTCATTAAAAGTCAAATTTGCTTTTTCTAAAGTCTTTTCAACCTGCCTTCTTGCTTCAAGAGAGCTAAGTTGTTTAAATAATAATGAATGTAACTGAAGGAAATCTTTAGTCTGGAGAAAATTGCTAAAGTCACTGTCGTCTATGAAAACGAGAGAGAAGGAGTCTAATCTTGCCTTAAGAATTGAATTTATTAGATGTTTTATCATTCGAGGACGATTTTTAGTTATGATAATGAATGTAACGTTCAAGGGTAATCATTCTTAACTGTAATCACTTTATCCATATAGTAATAACCCTATTCAGTTGAAAGTGCGCTTCAATGCTCTAAGTCACTTCAGCGATATTTTATGTGCATAGGAAAACTTTCGCTGTCCTATCCAGTTTTCACTTTCCTAAGCGCACGAATTTCTTCGATAAAAACGCATAAATCTCTTGCTTAAGAAGATGGAAGTGGTTATGCATTCAGATAGTTAATAACTTTA
>Ga0209636_10004880_pt1 | contig 13700 bp, 6 predicted proteins | sample DeeMarSWOR152_54_FD_187464 | JGI IMG/M metagenome (GOLD analysis project Ga0209636, IMG submission 187464) | Marine sediment microbial communities from White Oak River estuary, North Carolina - WOR-1-52-54 (SPAdes) (version 2) | ecosystem: Environmental > Aquatic > Marine > Intertidal zone >...
ACAGAAATCGAACCAGGATTTTCCCTGATTGCCAAACTCCATTTGGCGGCCTCCATGAAAATCCATCCCATGGCCAGTGAATTCACTGAACTCTCTCTGCTCAAAGAAAATGTTCTCGACCATAATATCGAAATCATCGACGGGTGTGTGAAAGTACCAGATGGACCTGGATTTGGCGTGGGATTGAACGAGGAAGTTTTTAAGAAGGTTCGATTAGATATATAATTAGTTATACTTATTTTCTAAAAACTCACAATCATGAATTTTAATTGAGGATTTCTTATGAAGATGACAAATGTTTTTATTTGGATGGTTCTTTCAATAACACTGTACGGTCAAGCCTAGGATAACGATGCGATCAGTGTTTCAGGAGAACTGGAACCTTTTACACATAAAATGAAAATTGAAATCAGAGAAATAAGGTTGGGGGCGGGGGCCTGGGGGAATTAATATTATAAGATTAAAGAACGAGGCGTCTTCAACAATAGAAAAGACTTTACTTTTTTTTGGCCAGAGTTTAATTTCAAAACAGAATCTTCCTAAAAAAATTATCTTAAGGACAATGACACAAATCCGGAGGAAATGATTCAGAACCAACGTTGTGAATCATTTTACTGCGAAGTATACAATGGATCGTAGCACTCGGAGAAATTTTCTCAAAGCAATCGGATGGGGCGCTTTGGGTTTATCTCTGGGCGCTTGCCGGTCAGCAGGCGAAAAAAAACGAAGACCAAACATACTGCTCATCACAGCAGATGATATGAACTATGATTCTCCGGGGTGCTATGGATCCTCTGTTCCGGGGATCACTCCCAATATCGACCGCCTGGCTGAAGAAGGGATGCGATTCTCAAATGCGCATGTCAATATCGCTGTCTGTCAACCCTGCCGGCAGTCTCTTCTGACAGGACGCTACGCATTCCGGCATGGAGGCGAGGGTTTCAATCCCATTTGGCTCGAGGTCCCGACCTTGGGCGAACAGCTGAGAGGAGCTGGATATTGGAATGGAATTCTGGGCAAAGAAAAACACCTCAAGCCGGACAGCAAGTTCTGTATGGATTTTGTACGCGGAGAGAAGGCCTTAGCTTCCGGAATGGGAATCGGACGGGACCCAGCCAAATATAAGGCATTCGCGCTGGAATTTTTCAACCAGGCCCGCGCCAGAGTTAAACCTTTTTTTCTTATGGCCAATGCTCACGACCCCCACCGGCCGTTTGCAGGAAGCGAAGGCGAGAAAAGAAGCTGGGGAAAAGACTTGCCAGAAGTGAGGCGATGGATCACCGAAAAGGAAGTGACTGTGCCAGGTTTTTTGCCAGACATTCCTGATGTCCGGAAGGAAATCACAGAATATTACACATCCGTCTATCGGTGTGACGAGGTGGTGGCCAGCATACTTGAAGCCCTGGACGAATCGGGCTATAGAAAGAACACTGTGGTCATGTTCTTGAGCGACAATGGGATGTCCTTCCCATTTGCCAAAGCGAACTGTTATCTGAACAGCACCAAAACCCCCTGGATCGTGCGCTGGCCGGGAAAGATCCGCGCGGGCTCTGTGAACCGCAAGGATTTTATATCCGGAATAGATTTCATGCCGACCGTTCTGGAGATCGTGGGTCTCCCCCAGTTAGAGGGGATGGACGGACGGTCTTTTGTCCCGCTGCTTCTCGGGAGGAGACAACGCGGAAGAGATTCCGTATTTACTGAGTTTCACCAGACATCCGCTAAAAACAGATATCCGATGCGCTGTGTTCAAACAGCCCAGTTCGGCTATATTTTCAATTTCTGGCCGGACGGCCAAACAAAAATGACCATGGAGTCAACAAGTGGATTGAGTTTCAAAGCTATGCAGAAAGCCGCGCTGAAAGATAGGGAGATAGAATCGCGGGTCAGGCTTTTCTCCTATCGGATTCCTGAAGAGTTCTATAACTTGGAGCAGGATCCGGATGCCCTGGAAAACCTTATCCAAAACCCCCGGTTTTCGGATGAAATCGAGGTTTTTCGCAGGAGGCTTGAAGCCTACATGGCCGAGGCTGGCGATCCTGCGCTTGAGGCTTTCCGCCACCGGGAGAATCCAGACGAAATCGCCCGATTCATGCAGGAACAGAGAAAAAAATCAGGAAAAAAGTGAACCTTTGGCTCCCTATTTTTTAAACCTCCCCGGTGATGTCTGAAACACACCGATCTCCATCAAATTAAGGGTTAGATATGGATTCTTCAGCTTCTAACTTAAATAATGACGTTGCTAAATATATACATCTCGCGACATGATTATTGCAATGGAATATGAACATTGATAGGATATTGCATTGTTCTCTAATCGGGAATCCTCAGCCTCTTGCATTGGAGTGTCTATAATGAAAATCGAAACACAAATTGCCAAATTTGACCAAAGCATCGAAGATTTTGCACATTGTGTGGCTTCTCTAAATGAGGAGTTATTCCTCAAGAGATTTAATCATTGGTCTCCGAGAGACGTCGTGGCTCATTTGATTGGCTGGAACCGCTACATCATAGAAGGGAGCAATCAAATAAGGAGAGGAGAGCTTCCATTTTATGACATTGATCCCGGAGAGGATTATAGCAAGGTGAATGCTGCGCTTATCCTGGAATACTCATCTACGGACAAACAAGCATTGCTTGATGAACTCCAGGTCTCAGCTCAAGAGTTGAAGCGATTCATACGATCACTTGATTCCAGCGAATGGAGTCGGGATTATGGTGTGAGGCACAAAGGAGCTATCATAACTATTCAAAATACTGTCGATGAACTCATTGAGGATTACGACATACACAAAGAGCGGATCAAGGAATGGGTAAGAATAAATGCAAGTTGAAGACAGGACTCATAAATCCTCACAATTCAATGAGTTGTTAGTCACTCCTCTTATAAGCAGTTCTTTCAGACATCAGACACATCCCACTGGATGCTAATAGGCTAGGTTTCACACCCACTCTCATACGCGCGATATTTTCTACGCGATGGCTTGCGTGTAATGAATTCAAGCTTGAAGTTGACGGTGCCAAAAAGAGGCTAGCTGGATTGAAAACTCGCTGAACAATATATCGCTAAATTAATTATTTAACGACATATTTGAGCAAACACCAAAATGTAATCAAAATCTGTCAAGAATATTAAAAAATCTTTAAAAATATCAATAACTTCGAGATTCCGAATGTCTGAATCTCAGCATTCTACAGGGGAAACTCTCTCCTCTATGTGTCCGGGAAAGAACGGAAATCCACAGCCAAGGACCTGAGGCTTATCTATGATGCAGCCACAGAAGAAGCTGCGGCACTTGTTTCAAGTATTCCCTCAGAGGTCCGTACTCTTATCTGCATGACGTAATCCATCGAGAGTTTGCACCGACAGATCAAAAAAGTATCCAAAAACAAATCCAGCCTCCTGAATGAGCAGGCCTTAACAAAACCCGTTTATCTAGCCGTGAGGGAGGCAGATAAAATGGACCCTGCGACACAGGGACTGGCCTATGATATACTCACAATTGATGATCTTTTGTAAGGATCGTTGGGGAAGATATGCTGAATGTAAAAAGAATGTCTACACAGAAAATCTTGCGTTCCCTCATTGGAAAAGGGCGCTGGCTCGAGCATGAAATAATGCCGGTTAGGAACAGCATCGTTTTAGTGCTTTCAGAATGAATGAAGCAATCATTTGTTCAAAACTCAGTTTGAAAGGATGGCTAAGCTCATGATGAAACAGGTATTTGGGAAGTCCTTCATCCATATCATTTTCATTTTGATTCCAGTACTTTGGTTTATGTCATGTTCCCCTGCTGAGGATTCCATTGAAGAACTCTCCGAGACATTTATCAATCCTCCGAAATCTTACCGCCCCGGAGCGTTCTGGTGTTGGCTCAACGGGAATATAAGCCGAGAGCAAATTTCCCGGGATCTCAGAGAGATGAGTGAAAAGGGTATGGGCAGGGCGGAAATATGGGATGTCGCCGCTGTGAGAAATCCGGATAATATGATACCCGCAGGTCCGGCCTTTTTAAGCGACAGCTCTGTCGCAATGATCAAATTCGCGCTTGATGAAGGAAGAAAATATGGATTGAAAATAGGAATGATTGGGTCAAGCGGGTGGAATGCCGGTGGAGAATGGGTTGAACCTGACTGGGCATCCAAACAGTTATTCTATTCTGAACTGATAGTGCAGGGCCCATTCAAAAGTCGTATTGAACTCCCCTTCCCAGAAGTTCCCAGGCGAAGTCCAAAAGATATCAATGATATGCCATTGTATTATAAAGAGGTTGCGGTTCTGGCCTTTCCCTATAGTTCAAATAAAAAACTTGGAAGCACTGATCAGATTATCGATCTGACCTGCAAATTAGTCGACGGAAGCGTCCCTGTTGATCTGCCTGCTGGAGACTGGATCATTATGCGTTTCATCTGCTCGAACAACGGGCAGAGACTGATAGTGCCTTCTCCCAAATCGAATGGGCTTTTTATAGACTTTTTCGACCCAAATTCAACCAGAAGACATCTCAGTCATATACTCGAAAGACTCGGAATCAAACCCGGATCAAATCAGGAAGGCGGACTGGCATATATAGAGTTTGACAGCATGGAACTGGCCGAAGGAATACCCTGGACGGATTCCATGCCCGTAATTTTTAAAGAATGGAGAGGTTATGACCTGATCAGATACCTGCCAGTATTGGCCGGATGGATAATCGATGGGGAGTCCGATAGGTTCCTGTATGATTGGAAGAAAACAATCAGTGATCAGTTCATATTCAGCCATTACACGACCGGCAGGAAATTTCTGAAAGAATATAATGTTGACCTAGTAGCTGAAGCCGGAGGACCGGGACCTCCCACATGGGACACATGCCCTGTTGATGCCTTGAAAGCACTTGGCAATGTGACAGTTCCCCGCGGTGAGTTCTGGGTGCAGCACCGGAATATCTTCCTTGTAAAAGAAATCGCCAGCGCATCTCATATTTATGGAAAAAGTTTAGTTGACGCCGAATCATTTACGACCTGGCGGCGATGGAAGGACAGTCCTTATGATCTGAAGAAGCTTGTCGACCGTGCCTTTTGTGAGGGATTGAACTGTGTGACATTTCATACATTCGCAAGCACGGGACCTGAAGATGGATTGCCGGGGAGGACTTACCATGCCGGTTCGGACATTAATCATGCCAATACCTGGTGGAATAAGTCACGGCCATTCATGGATTATCTCGCCAGATGCAGCATGATGCTTCAGCGGGGCTTGTTTGTGGCTGATGCTTGTTATTATTATGGGGACCAAGCACCGAATTTCTACCCGGCCTATCATGACGTCCCTCAAAAGCCGGTGCCTGAAGACCTTGGGAAGGGATATGATTTTGATGTCATCAACAGTGATGTCATACTCAACAGGATGACGGTGTTAAATGGTAGGATTGTACTGCCTGACGGGCTTAGTTACTCCCTGCTGGTACTCCCTGACAGGGATGACATCCCTCTTGAAATACTTCGGAAACTCGAAATAATGGTCAAAAAAGGGGCCACCGTAATTGGAAGGAGGCCCTCAACGGTTCCTGGTTTGAAAGACTATTCGAAACAGAACATGGAACTGATGAAAATTGCTGACAGAATGTGGTCGGGAATTGATAATGAGCAGGTAAAGATCAACCAATACGGGAAAGGAAGAGTTATTTACGGCCTTACAGTCAAGGAGGTCTTATCCGGTGATGGCATCGGCCCTGATTTCATTCATGAGTCTCCTTCAGACCTGGATTATATACACAGGCGGTCCGGAGATATTGAGCTCTATTTTATCAGGAACACTTCCGAGAAATTCTACTCCGGTGAGTGTTCATTCAGGGTAACCGCCATGTATCCGGAGTTATGGGATCCGTCTACCGGAGAACAGGTGGGAATTGAGGAATTCACCGAAAAGAATGGCAGAATCGGCATCAATCTTGAGCTTGAACCTTATGCTTCAGTATTTGTTGTGTTCTCCAATAAAAAGAGACCACTTTTTTCAAAACATAAATCAGGCGACGTAACAAGTTTGTGTGTTGACGGAAGCTGGAGAGTGACCTTCCCCGAAGGCTGGGGTGCACCGGTAGAAGTTCACTTCGACAGGCTTATATCATGGACTGAAACCCGAAACGATGGGATACGGTATTTTTCTGGAACCGCCTGCTATTTTAAAACCCTTTCAGTTGAAGAGGAGTTTATCGCTCATTCCAGGATTGAGCTGAGTCTGGGAGAAGTATACGATGTGGCGGAGGTATATCTGAACGGGGAATCAGCGGGGATAATCTGGAAGCCGCCTTACAAACTTGATGTAACACATTTGATTCAAGCCGGTGAAAACGATCTCAAGATCGAGGTTGTGAATCAATGGGTCAACCGGCTTACAGGAGATATGCTTTCTGAGCCCGGTGATCGGTTTTGCCGTACCAATCAACCATATATCACCAGGGATGATATGGGCTATGACAACTGGGCAGAAGGAGGGGATGAGACTTACCGACTGCAAATGTCTGGATTGCTGGGACCGGTGAAATTGATGTTTATAAATAATCACAAATAAAATACTTTAGAAAATCTTGCTTTCTTTTAAAAAGGAACGTGGTCATGAAAGGGAAAAAAATTATTCTTCAGATCTGTATTCTGGTTTTGCTGCTGAATTTGCCCGTATCATCAGCTTATGCTCAATCAGGATCAACTAGGTTAGAGAAAAGCGGAGACCTGATCAGCTGGTGGTCTTTTGATGAGAAGAATGAAGAATATGTGATTGATAAGGTTCAGCAGAGTAAGGACGCGCTATTCGGGAATTATGAATACGTGGACGGCATATCAGGCAGGGCGATCAAACTGGATGGATTCCGCACTTATATAAAGAGGGATCAGAACAATTTAAAAAATCTGACAGGGGCCTTTACGGTTGAGTCATGGATCGCACTTGCCAGTTATCCCTGGTCATGGTCGCCTGTCATCGATTGCTCATACAGGCAGCTAAGGGGATTCTTTTTCGGGATCGGTCCGGAAGGACGAGTGGGCTTTATGGCGGGTGCCGGAAGTTCATGGGTTGAAGCCATTACTCAAAATAAAATTCCCTTGAGAAAGTGGGTGCATATAGCTGCAGTATTTGAGCCGGACAATAGAATCACTATCTATATAAACGGGAAAGAAGCCGTTGTTCTTGATATCAAAGGGAACTATGTTCCTTTAAGGTGGGGACCTCTGACCATCGGGAGGAACATTGAACCTCAAACATGGGCTGAATTTCAGCTGACCCAGAGAGCCCATTTCTTCCTTGATGGTAATCTGGACGAAATAAAAATATCAGGCAAAGCCAAAAGTGCTGAAGAAATCAGAGGGGAGTGCACTTCTGTAAACAACCTTCCTGTTCCTGCACTGAGTATGCGGGACCGCCTGCCAATCGGGCCTGCAGGTTCCGGAAGCTTCGGCGCTTTTTATACACGGCTTGACTATTATAAGGAGTGGGATGATTTGTGGCGGGTAAGCGATGTCCCTGATCTGTATGTGCGGTTTGATCAGTCACCGGTTCAACTGGTATTCTGGCGGGGAGCAAGCTTTGTTCCCTGCTGGACTACAGAAAACGGGATCTGGTACACAAATGAGTGGCTCGAAACATGGGGGGATGATGTGGTCAGCTGCGCGGAACCGATCATGGACCGGCATTGCCGGTATTCACATGTACGGCTTATAGAAAACACTGAGGCCCGGGTGGTGATTCACTGGCGTTACGCGTTATCGGATGCCTTCTATGATATAGCCGCCGTTAGCGATGACGGCAGAGGCGAGTGGTGCGACGAATTCCACATCATCTATCCCGATAAGGTTGGAATCAGAAAAATGGAACTGCACTACTCAAAGCCCGAACGGAACCATGACTGGGCCGAACAGATCGTGGTCATTCCACCGGGAAAATATCCCGATGATGTGATCGAAAAGGATGCAGTTTCTCTCGTGAACATGTCAGGTGAGGTCCATAAATATTCATGGTTTGATGAGGACCTGAAGGTGGAGATGCCTGAACCAAAAGGGGCCAACATGTCCTATGTGCATCTTAAATCGAAATACCGCCCATTTTTTATCTTATCTCCCGATCCGGTTGAGACGGTGGAAGGGAAGTGGGATTCACCCTTTTTCAGGACTTACGCGGCTAAAATGGCCAAAGGGTACAGGCAGGATCCGGTCCCCTCAGTATACGGATGGTGGGACCACTGGCCGGTGGCTCAAATCCCCGGAGACGGTAGATGGGTGACAATACCTGACCGTCCAAGCCATTTTAATCTGACCACATTTATTCAGTGGAAAGACTATGAATATACCGGCAGAACCCGGACCCGAATCATGCTGCAGGGAATGACGGATAAAAAGCCCCATGAACTCTTGCCGCTGGCCAAATCCTGGCTTAACGCGCCGAAAATGGAATTGCTTTCAGACGGCTACAAGGGAGAAGAGTATGATCAGTCAGAGCGTGCTTATCTCACTGAAAAGTTAGACACAAATGAGTTGAATCCCTGTACATTTATTCTGAAGGCATCTGAAAACTCCCCTCTCCTGAATCCGGCAGTTATTGTCAAGAACTGGGGAAATAAGTTGTCAAAGCTCACTGTCGATGGACGAGAGAAAACAGATGGTAAGGATTTCAGACAGGGGATCAGAAAAGGACCTGCTGGAGAAGATCTGATTTTATGGATAAGGCTGGAAAGTCAGAAAACTGCAAAAATAACTTTGAATCGATCTGGAAAATAATCTAAAGAGGGGGTGAAGAAGATGAAAAGAATTGCAGTCAGCATAATCCTTTGTTTCTGTATCGCTGGCCCACAGCTCTTTGCACAGAATGAGAATGTGTCACAACAGATAGACCAAAAAACCTTTAATCCCGGCACCTTACTCTGGTATGACAAGCCGGCTCAAAAATGGGAAGAGGCCCTGCCTGTAGGAAACGGCCGCTTGGGGGCCATGGTGTTCGGGACACATGGCGAGGAAAGAATTCAGCTCAACGAAGAGACCTTATGGTCCGGAGGACCCTATTCAACAGTGGTTAAGGGCGGCTTCAAGGTTTTACCTGAAATCCAAAGGCTAATTTTTAAAGGGCAGCCCATTGCAGCCCACAAACTGTTCGGGCGGCACTTGATGGGAGATCCTGTTGAGCAGATGAAATATCAGTGTTTGGCTAACCTGCATTTGTTCTTCCCAAATGAAGAAGAAGTGACAGAGTATAAGCGCTGGCTCAACCTTGAGACGGCGACCACCCACGTAGAGTATACCGCGCATGGGGTAAGGTACCAGCGCGATGTCACTGCATCGGCACCGGATCAGGTGATCGTGATCAGGCTGACGGCCGACAGGCCCGGACAGATCTCACTCCGGGCACAACTCAGAGGTATACGGAATACCGCGCATTCCAATTACGGTAATGATTATTTCCGGATGGACGGGATCGGCAGTGACGGGGTAATGGTCAACGGGAAATCGGCCGACTATCTGGGAGTGGATGGCCAGCTGCGCTACCGGGCCCAGCTGAAGGCCGTCCCTGAAGGCGGGACCATGCGGGTAGACGGGGACGAACTCTTTATTGACGGGGCAGATGCGGTGACCCTCTATTTTGCGGCTGCGACCAACTTTATCAATTATAAAGATGTGAGCGGTGACCAGGTGGACCGAGTGAATAGGGTATTCAAGGGGATTAAAGGCAAGTCCTTTGATGAAATATGGAAGGCCGCCATAGAAGATTATCAGTCCTTTTACCGTCGTGCCTCCCTGACGCTGGCTGTTGTTCCGAACTCAATGCTGCCCACAGACAAACGCATGGCAGCCTTTGAAACCGGCACCGATCCCAGCCTGGCCGCACTGGCCTACAATTTCGGCCGTTACCTGCTGATCTCTTCGTCGCGTCCGGGTACCGAGCCCGCGAACCTGCAAGGTATCTGGAATGAAAGTCAAAATCCAAGCTGGGATTCCAAATATACCACCAATATCAACACAGAGATGAACTACTGGCCGGTGGAATCAGGAAATCTCTTCGATTGCGCTGAACCGCTTATCCGAATGGTAAAGGAGCTGACCGATCAGGGCAGTCAGGTGGCCAGGGAGCACTATGGAGCAAGCGGCTGGGTCTTTCATCAGAACACCGATATTTGGCGTGTAGCGGCCCCCATGGACGGACCGACCTGGGGGACTTTCACCGTGGGTGGAGCCTGGCTGACCACCCACCTATGGGAGCATTATCTCTATACGCTGGATACTGATTATCTCGAGGAAGTGTATCCTGTGATCAAGGGTTCAGTGGATTTCTTTATGGATTTTCTGATCGAACATCCCAACGGAAAATGGCTGGTGACCAATCCATCCAACTCTCCGGAAAATCCCCCCAAAGGCCCTGGGTATAGGTACTTCTATGATGAAGTGCCCGGATTCTACTACTTTACCACGATCTGCTATGGTGCCACTATGGACATGCAGATCCTCACGGATCTATTCGGCTATTATGTCAAGGCTTGTCAGATCCTGAATCGAGATAAAGCCTATGCGAAAAAAATCCTGGCTGCCCGGTCCCGCTTGGTACCGCCGCTTATTGGCAAAGACGGCGCCCTGCAAGAGTGGACCGAAGATTATGAACAGGCGGAGGATAAACACCGCCATTTCTCACACATGTATGGCCTGTACCCGGGAAATGTGATCAGTGCGAAGCGGACACCCGAACTGGTGGATGCATGCAAGGCTGTACTGGAGCAGCGCGGTGACGGAGGCACCGGATTCTCACGCGGCTGGAAAATGGCTCTCTGGGCCCGCCTATATGACGGCCAGCGAGCGCATAGAATATTCAAAGGGTATATCAAAGAGCAGGCCTACCCGCAGCTTTTTGCCAAATGCTATACACCTCTCCAGGTGGACGGGACCTTCGGAGTGGCTGCAGGAATCACCGAAATGCTGATGCAGTCCCATGAAGGGGTGATCGATCTTCTGCCGGCCCTGCCGGAGTTCTGGAGTGACGGCCGTTTCGACGGTGTCTGTGCCCGAAGCGCTTTTGAGCTGGATATGCAATGGAAAAACGGAGAAATAACCTGTGTCGACATTCTGTCAAAAAAAGGTCAGACCTGCCTGATCAATCCGAATACCAAAGTCAGCATCACAACTGACGGCGTGAAGGTCAGGAGCAAGACGCACAGAGATGGATCCATCGAATTCAAGACCAGGGCAGGAAACACGTATACATTGGTACGGCAGTAATACAGAAAGATGTCGATCCCGGCCTCCCCGAAGTGGAAAATGCGAAAAAGAGGCTAGCTGGGTTGAAGAGCCATTGAACAAAATGGCGCGAAATTAATTATTTAGCGATATATCTATATTTCTCAGGGTAAATCAAATAGGGTGTAAAATATCTAACGCCCTTTTTTTCGACTAAATATTAAAATTGTAATCTGAGAAAAAAAGGATTATATTGCCGATGATGAGGGTTGGCCGCAGGGATTTCTTAAGAATGGCTCTGGCTGGGAGCGCTGGAACCGCTCTCTCCTCGCTTTGTTATTTTCAGGCCTGCCGAGGTGTTTCAAAGCCTCCCAATATTGTCGTCTTTGTGGCTGATGACCTGGGCTATGGGGATTTGGGCTGCTATGGAAATCCGATCAACCGGACTCCGAATATAGACCGTTTTGCCTCAGAAGGGATTCGCTTTACCGATTTCCATTCAGCCGGAACGGTCTGTTCACCGGCCCGGGCATCGCTTCTCACTGGCCGCCATCCCTACAGACTTGGTTTTTACTACCTACTGGGAGGAGGAGCCCACTTGAAGCGCGAAGAGTTAACCATTTCTTCGCTCCTCAAACAAGCTGGATATGAGACCTGTTTTGCAGGAAAATGGCATCTGACCGACTTTGACAGTCCGGAAAAAAAACAGCCCGATCCCAACGATCACGGCTTCGATCACTGGTTCGGAACGGTTCTTAATGCCTTCGATGGCCCCGAAAATCCAGGGAAATTTTACCGCAATGGAAAACCGGTAGGACAGATTTCCGGCTGGTACTGCGACGCCATCGTGGAAGAGGCCAAAGACTGGCTCAAAAAGCGAAAGGACAAGAATAGACCTTTTTTTCTTCTACTCTGCAGCCACGAACCTCATACGCCAATCGCCCCTCCAGAGCACCTTTCAGATGTGTTCGACAACGATACAGTCGAACGTCTGGAGAATAAAATCGAGTACGGTAGTGTCCCGCGGCCGGAAAATAAGGACATTGAAGCCAATAAAAAATTCTATTACGGAACGGTTACTCAATTAGACGCTGCATTTGGACGCCTCATGCAGAATTTGGATGAACAAGGACTCCGGGGAAAAACTCTCGTTCTTTTCACAAGCGACAACGGTCCGGAATATCCCGTTAACTTCATGGAGTCCCATGGACGTTGGGATGATCCCATCAGGGACCGCTGTTTTGGTACCCCTGGGCCTTTGCGGGGAATGAAGCGCTTTACCTACGAAGGAGGACATCGTGTTCCGGGGATCGCCCGGTGGCCCCTCCGTATACCAGCCGGAGAAGAGAGCGATGCTCTGATCAACGGTACGGATCTCTTGCCTACTCTCTGCGATCTGGCCGGGATATCCGCTCCGATCGATCGAACTATAGACGGTGAAAGCGTGACATCCGCCCTGAAGGGAAAGCCTTTCAGCCGAAAAAAACCGGTCTGCTGGAATGCTCCCGTACATGAGTATGAATTCGTTCCGTCAATGACGATGAGAGAAAAAGATTTCGTGCTAGTAGCCTGGTTTAACGACAAGGAGCCTGATTTACTTTGGATGGACTGGATAAAGACTGCGCGTCCCGAAAGGTACGAGTTGTACGACCTAAGCCAAGATATAGGTCAGGCCGAAAATCTTTCGGAACGGATGCCCCGTAAGGTCGAAGAGCTTGCTGCAAAAATGGACATCCTTTGGCGTGATATTCAGAAAGAAGCTCCTGTATGGCCGGAATGGAAAGCTAAATAAGATGAAAAATCAAACGAGAAGAATAAGAGGGATGGATCACGATAAACTCTAAGCCGCTAAATTATTTTGGGGATGAATGTTAGTAATATAAATGAACTCAAATTTATGCCGTTATCGGTGTTTGCTTCTATAGACCCCACTCATAAACCTCAAACCCTTTTGTTTGCATGCCTGTAAAAAGCGGTCCATTTTTTCCACGACCTCTTGATGGTCCGTTGCCAGGTTTGTCGTTTCATAGGGATCCTTCTCCATGTCGTACAGTTCAAATCTCGGTGTTTTCTGATTATGCGAGGGCTGCGAGTTTATTTCAATGAGCTTCCATTTTCCACGCCGGATAGAATAATTGCCCAGTTCGGAAACATGGCCGCCGGTGTCGGCGATCAGTGCCGGTCGCCGGATCCTTTGGTTTTCATCTCCCAGGATTGCAGGCAATATACTGATGCTATCCTCGGCAGCATTACCGGGAAGGGAGAAATCCAGGAATTCAGCGAAAGTTGCCATCATATCGGTCAAACTGATCGGAACATCGGAAAGGGTGCCGGGTTCGATATTCCTCGGCCATCGAACAATGAATGGAACCCGATGGCCGCCCTCATAAGCCGAGTTCTTGTATCCCCTGAAGGGTCCGGCAGATTTCTGGCTTTTAGCGCCGCGCCGCGGCCCGTTATCACTTGTGAAAATCAAAATGGTGTCATCCAAAACACCTTGGGCTTCTAGGGCC
>Ga0209636_10004881_pt1 | contig 13698 bp, 20 predicted proteins | sample DeeMarSWOR152_54_FD_187464 | JGI IMG/M metagenome (GOLD analysis project Ga0209636, IMG submission 187464) | Marine sediment microbial communities from White Oak River estuary, North Carolina - WOR-1-52-54 (SPAdes) (version 2) | ecosystem: Environmental > Aquatic > Marine > Intertidal zone >...
CTAGGGTTTACCAAAGAAGAGGCTGAAACCTATACCTGGCTAAGATGGAAGGATCTAAACGGTGATGTTAGAGATCGAATTATGGAATCTGTAGAACCGCCAGGTTGGGAAACATCAGAAAAAGGATTAAGAAAAATGGCTCATGAAATTGCCAAAGAGATTAAGCCATCCGGAACCTATCCAATGCCGGGCGATTTTGTAAAGTGTATTGGATCTGATGATACATTAATTCCGGTTGGCTGCCTAGGTGTAATTGAAGGAATTGAAGGTAAGAAAAAAGGTCAATACCAGGTAACATTTAATCCTTCTCCTATGCCCTGGTGGGATAAAGGTACAATTACTTCATCTGGAGGACCTTCAAGAATGATAGATGCCAAAGACCTTAAACATATTGGCACGATCAAACGCACATATCAATATTTTCCGGGACTACCCCATGCTCATTCCGCAAAAACAATTGAAAAAGAAGTTAATTTATTTTCAGTTGATTTCAATGAAATCGCTACCGAAAGGGTAGAGTATGCGAAGCCAGGCATTAGACATAATGTAGCAGCGTATATTGATGGTGTTTGGCATTGGGGTACAGCATTTAAGCGTCCTGATGGTGATTGGGATTTTAGAAAGGATAGAAGTGATGAAGTTCATGTTGTGAAACCCAGGCACATTAAAATTTATGGTAAATTGGGGTCCGAGGAAGAAATCAAAGTTGGAGATCGTGTAAAAGTCATTGGAGGCCTTATGTCATATCACGATTGGGCTAAAGGCTATATCGGTACAGTAAAAAGTATAGAAACTAGAACCGGGATGCCTCCGGAATTCTATATTGAAATCGATGGTAAAGAAGTCTTTACATGGAATGTTGAAAAGGTTGCAGCGTCTAGTGAGATTAGAAATCCGGAAGATGTTGTTCAAATGGCATTACAAATGGCCGAACACCCTGAATTTGGATGGAGTTGGGTTAAGGAAATTGTATCTGCATTTGGTAGAGAATCCGGTTATACTAAAGATGTTGATTGGGAAAGCCTTAGAGATTATATAGTAATGATGAATGATATTAAACGAGAGGAACTTTATTGTGCATTAAATGATAGTCTAACCGAAGTGGAGGAATCATATTGACCGATCCAACATTAGATAAATTTTTCAAATTCATGCGGGGATTAACAAGTACCGAGCAAAAGCAAGTTTGGAATACAATGTATCGATACGTAACTTATGATGAAAAAAATCCTATGAAAAGTGAAGGTCAAAAAAAGCTGCATAAATTTATGGAAAGCCTATCAATCGATGAAACGATGGAAGTTTTTTGGAATGAATTTCGTAGATTGGCACTATCGGAATATATACCTCAACACCCAAGCGGCTATTTTGTATATGGCGATACTGGAGAAGAGATTAGAGTTGGTGATGATGTTATAGTTGAATACATGACTACTAGAGGCGGACCATGTGGCGGCAAAGGTAAAGTTGTAAAATACGATTTAAATAATAATGTGCAAACTGTAGTTGTTGAAGGAGAATTTGATCTAATAGGTCCTCAAGGTTATTTACATCATCATAAAAGATATACAACCGGAATTTATGATAGCACTTACGATTATGCTAATGATCGGTACATCACAAATCTATATAAAACACATAAAGGCGCTACCGAAATGGAAAAGCACCCTCCATACCCGAAAGATGGTTGGTTTGTACCTAATGAAGTTGAAGTACAATTGAAAGTACCGATACAACATGAACAAGAAGTTATTAGCCTGGCAAGAGGTTATGCTTTTAAGGTTGGTACAGATGCATATTATGAGGATCCTGATAATTATGTAACGGTAATTATCAGAAGTAATGAATCTAAAGAAAGACCTGATCCTTTTAATTTGGCCCAGGTAAAGCGTAGAGCTGTTATGAACTATGGTGCTGAAATAACACATTCCGAGTCCAAATATTAATATATTAAAAGTGTGCGTGGTAAGATGGGAAACGAAATTAAAGTAGGCCATATAGTTAATACTCCATTAGGTGTAGCAAGAGTTGTAGGTGCCGGTCGTGGAGTTGTAACCGTATTTTCTGATGAATTTGGTGAGAAATTATTTGCTATGGAATCGGTCAGTTTATATGAGCAAGTACAAGATAAAGGTGCTATACCAGGTGAGGTTGCGTATGTTGAGCGTGGTATACCATACATCGAACAAGAGTCCGGAATACCGCCAAAACCTGAATTTAAATTGCTTCCTGTACCTCACTTTGCGATTACATATTTCGATCCTAAAGACCCGGAAGGCGAAAGACAGAAAGAATGGATATTTGAACATCTAACTGATGCAATTAATAAACAATCGGATCTTAGTACATTTTGGCAAACGCCATCAACCCAAATTCCTATATATATTAAAAATCCGGATGAAGTTGTTGAAATCTTAGATAAATCAAATCGAAGTACACCCGATGAATGGAAAGGGAAATTAATAAAATATTTAGAGAAACAGGACATAACACTTAATGAATCTGATATTGATTATGCAATCATTTTCTTTAAATATTCAAAAATTGCCAAAGACTTCACACAAAGTAACCTAATTGTTGATTATCTAAAGCATTTGAAAAAGAATTTAGATATTAAACCTAAAAAACATTACGTCGGCAGTAGCACACAATTTAATGATCCATACGATAATACCGTAAATGGTAAGGTCCGATTATATAAGGTTGGTGAACCAGATCCAATTAAGGGACAGTTGTATCGAGAATATGATGATCCCATGACCCGACATAAAAGAGAATTTAGGTTATATGCAAGTGGACATTATATAACACCTGATCGCTCTATTGAAATACCAGATTCCGATGTAATTATTATGGAGTCCACGCCACAAGTTAAGCCTCCCGAAGTCAAATATCAAAAGGTACCAATGCCGGAGAAAATACCTGCACCAAAGATGTATAGCGTTTATAGTACAATTTACAAAAAATTGCTGAAAGTGGTACCATTAGATATAATTCAAAGTAAAGCATTGGTCGGAAAATCTGTAGTACCTGGCTTTATGGATTTAGGCTATGATTATTTAAGAGAAGATGAAAATAGCTATCCGATCATAGCATTACATCATTATTATAGGCATCCTAGCGGGGATATGATAGCGGATCCTGACATGGAGATAAGAGTAATGCCGGATCAAAAAATGGCCGAGGCATTGACATATCAGGATTTTTATGGATATAGACAAGTCTATCCGGAACCGGGAAAGGTAGATTTGAAAGCTAAAAAGGATTTAAACGAATTTTTAAATATATGGCTTAGAAATCTTATAAAGCAAGGTCATAAAATTTCCATTCAAGAGTAATATTATAAATAATATTAACAACATACTAAAAATTGAAAACTAGGGGGTGTAACTTATGGTTACATTCGAGCAAATAAAAAAATCAATAGACTCTATGAATTGGGATGCTGTTGAGGATGAAATAAGACGTAATGTTAAAGACAATAATCCAATTATTTTTGATGCTGATTTTGAAGGACTTGATGGCAAACAATATAATATTTGCATAAATAAAAATTTAGAATACGAGCTGCAAACTTTAGGATGGACCGCTTATGGTAAATATGATCAATCAGGTTATAGTCCACAAGCCAAACACCAGGAACTAGATATCGAATATTGGATTAATAAACTTGGTGAAACTATAATAAAAGTTAAACCTGGTGAATTTAGATATTATTTTGATTTGTATAAAACTAAAAAGGATTTTGACGAAAATACCGGAGTACCTGGTGAATTAAAATATAAATCAGTTGAGGACGCTAAAGCCGATGTTGATAAATTGTTAAAAGATAATTATGCAATTGCGCTTGTAGACTTTATAGATAAAGAAGAAGTGTTTTTTGAAACTCGGGCAACTAGTCCACAACATAAAATCATATATTTCGATCCTGATGATTATGATAAAAAAGCAGATGGTGAAGCTGTAGCAACAAAAGAATGGTATTTTGATGATATACAAACTGCAATTAAGTATCGTGAACAACTTGCTAAACTTTGGGATATTGAAATAGATGATATATTAATCTTTACTGTCGATCATCCTAATGTAAATTATACAATTACTTATCAAGATCCTGAACAACCCGGAGGATATATGAAAACCTGGGAATTCGAGGATTGGGATGCAGCGGATAAGTTTAGAAAGGAATTGGCCGAACAGCAAGGCGAAGATAAACCGGAGGCCATAATGATTAATGTTGGTACCTCAACCTACGATCCCGGGGTAATACCAGAAGAGGCTAGAGCTGTAGGTTTAACTAGATATCGTGGTGAACCTGCAGTTGGTGATGTTATTATTTGGTGGGAAAAAGATGTAGCTTATCGGGCTACCGTTTTTCATGGGGAAGAAATAGATTTGAACCAATTAGCACAAGCTGTTTTAGAGTTTGAAGGTTATTGGGATTTGTTAGAAAGAAAATATCCAAAATCAACAATCTTTTTCAAAGATGAAGATGATAATTTGTGGATTAAATCAGATAATCCGGGCAATCCGAAAGCTACTAAAAAAGGTGAAAAGTTTGAATTGGGTGATAGCACCTGGTTCATTGGTCAATTGGTTGAAGATTATGAAACTGGCGAAATGGGCTATATTGATAGTTACAATGAAATGGATGAAATGATTTACATAATTTACACTAATGAAGAATTATGGATGAAACAGCGAGGCGAACCAGTTGGTTATAATGTTAATAGACTTCGGCATGTTGATAAAAAGTATGAGGACGAATACAAAACTGATGATCTACCTACTGAATTTACAATAGTTTATAGTACAGATGAAGCACAAGCTCATCTTAAAAGTAAAGGTGGCCAAATATATACCCAGGTTGATACGGAAGGTGATGTTATGTATCAAAGAGGATGGCATTTAGTTAATAGAACAGGAGTATATGCTATTGCACCCGAAAATCCCGGGAACCCAGGCAATGATGATCCAAAACCATTTTTTATAGTAGGATTTCCAACTTATAAGCGTGAACTAGATAGTGCGGAGGCTGAATGGGATGAAATGCCGCCTGAATTACAACAAACTTATGCAACTGCAGAAGAGGCGAATAAAATAGCTAAAAGTGTAGTTGCATCTGGTAAGATGTATTCGGCTAGTGTTTGGCGTAGAGATACAGGCAAGAATATTGAATTTATACCTCATCCTGAAACCGAACAAAATATTACTGCAAGAGATTGCCAGGGTGTGTTACTTGAAGTTGGTGATATCGTTCATCCAATTTATAAAATGGGTATTGGATTTAGTGGTGATTATTTAAAAATGACAGAACCGCTAACGATCGAGAGGATTATAGAAAAGGATGGACACAAACGATTATATTTTAATGAAATTCCGGATTATCATGGCAGCTTTCCAGCGGATCAATTTAGAAGAAAATATAAACGTGATGGTCGGAGGCGTAAAAAAAGCGCAGAATGTAAAGATGAAATCTCCCAAATCAAAAATGCACTTGGCCAAATTCTTATTGCATACACCTATATTAACAAACCAGATATGTTAAAGCAAGAGCTTGAAAAAGTTAAACCTCATATTTATGCAGCTGAAAAAGATGGAGTACTTGATGCCAAATGGACAAAGATCCTTATTAATAAAATCGAAGAGGCAATACTTGAAGTTGATAAATCAGTACCTAGAGATGGCTTTCCATTTCATCTATCAGCTAGAGGTAGAGCCAAAATGTCAACAATTAAAAATACGCTTTATAACATGACACTAGATAAATTTGCTGAATGTACCAAAAAGTAATAATAAATCCAGATAAAACTATGGGGATTGATATGGTAGGATTAGGAATACTTGAATATATAATTCAAACAAAAATTCAGGATCTAAAAGGAGAACCGGAACAACCATGTTTAGAATGTATTGAAAAAGGTAAAAAATTAATTCCGGAATTAGTTAAAAAATTAGGTCCTGTAGCGGAGAATGGATGGAATAGATTTCAGGAAAATAAAATTACCGGCAAACAATTCATACGGATTTTGAGGTTGAATTATACTGATGAACAGGTCGAAGATCTTGTAAATGAATTATTGAGGCAGATGGGGTAATGTGCATGGCAGTACCAACAAATACCTTATTGAGCAATGAACAAAAATCTGAATTGTTGCCGATCATAACTGAAATAGAAAATGCATTAGCAATAAACCGACAACCAAAAGTAAAGTTATTTGAATCGTTAATTTGGACCGCAGGATGCCCGGCTGCAGAAGGTCTTATGATTGACATGCTAAATCAGATCGACAAATCACTAACCCCTGGTGTAAAGAAAATGGCAGTAGCAAACATACTAGGTAAGCTATTACAAATGAAGGCAAGTGGATGGGGTTCTCCAAAATATATACCATGTCTTGATAATATTATAATAGCTTTTCGTGATCGTGCCAAAACTATGTTTCCTGCAAAGGATATAACCGGTAGTGTCGATGAAGCTAAACGAATATTAGGGAGATATTAAATGTCGAAAGTATCAGTTAGATTCAATAACGGACAAGATGAAGTTATACAAAAATTAATGGATAAAATGGGACTTACCAGATCCGAAGTTATCAAGTTTTGTGTGAATTATACCGGGATATCATTAACTAAAGATAAAGGAATGGAAATTGCGCCTAAAATAGCATTAGCAGTAGAGGATATCATTAAAGATCATTATCAAAAAAAGAAGAAGTGATGTTTAATTGTACACATTGCAGTTGGACCTTCACCAATGATTTTAAAAGAAGTCGTAAAAAATAAAGTTCAGATTGTCGGACATATTTATTTATAATATTTATCCCATATTGGTAATTAGGTGAAAATACATGGCATATATTGGCTCACAAGTTGTAACAAAGCATAAATCCGCTGTTGCTCGATGCGCAGGTAAGGGCGGATGGGACGCTTTGGAATGTATTGTAGACTCAATGCACAATGAATATAAAGCATAAAAATATCTACATTAATGATCCCCCGATCATCAATTTCTGATAGCGTTCCAATTTTTCTTTTTTTTAGTCATAAATAGCCTGTTCGATAAATATTTATTTTTCTAATACTATTCCCCCTAGATTACAATGCCAGGAATAACGATAAAAGAACATTTAATAGAACTTGAAATGATCCAGAAAAATAACCAGGGCATAGATAATTATTGGTCAAACCATCTTCGGGGTGAATTGATCTATTTTTTAAAAAAGTGTTTAGAGGCCGGTATCATCAATGATAATGATGATATTGAAGCAGCTTTAATTAAAATAAAAATGGCCAGGGGATCTTAATGGAAAAATATGATGTTATTATTGTAGGTGCTACTAGATTACATAAATGGTTCCCGGGACTTTGTGAAAAATATGGACTAACTGATTTAAGGTATTGATATCATGACAGATTGGCTTTTTGAACCGATCGAGATTACCCGGCATTTGTATAATATTTATTATTATTTCATGATCGTGGTATGTTTAGTTGCGATATTTTTTGCCTATCGGTCCAATCTAAAAAAGTTCTCATTAATTGTGTGGATCCTGGCCGCAATTATTTGTTTATGTTGGGAATTTTCATTATTTATTTTTAACGCCAGGACCTATAATTTTTGGGCGATATCGGAATTAATTTATCATGGTATAACGGAGGCCGGACCAGGATTAATAATTATGTTGATCACCGCACATAAATTAAAAATAATCGACCTTTCCGGATTCATGGATCGACGTTATCAGCACTCTAATAATTGTGATGGAAATTGTAAATCTTGCTCGAATTGGCTATGTTGAGGTACCTAAAATGTTATTTGATGCGATTTTAATATCTAGGACCGTAAATAATTTATATTTTATCATGGTAATAATTCTTGGTAGCCTAATCTTTGCCGCTTGTATTTATTCTAGGATCTACAGAAATAATAAAAATCTTTTAAACTTATATTTATACTCGATTTTGATATGGGGTTCAATTGAATTTATCTGCATTGTTGTTGGATTTCGGACCTATTCAGCAAATCCACTCTACGTATGGATAGTGATATCATTCTTTGAAGATCCTGCATGGGTTGTAGGCGCTTATGCGGCTGCAACCTGGTTATACAAAAAAAAGTTTACCAGGACCTAGAATTATTTTTTCTTCTTTTTTTCGCCAACTTCATTAAAGGTCAATAAACCTTTCATCAGCTGCTCAAATAATTCTTCACCCTTTGAGGTTCCATGCTTTGCAGTAACGGTAGGGGTTGATACATCTACCTTCATATTGGCATCGCCAAATTTATAATCTTTGTTTTGTGCTTTGACAACTAGTCGGCCCTGATCGGAATTAATAGCCAGGTTGACGCCATACCTGGTATTGAAATAAACAGTACTACCATAATAACTACCATAATCTTGATGAATGTCAATCCCGGTAGCATGATCAATATATGTATTCATGGCTTTTTTAAATGCTTTCTTAATAGCTTTAACAACATCTTCTTCATGATATGGTGATCGGAAACATCTAATCAATTTTTTTGAATCATCTTCCGTTGCTTGAAATTCACTTACGGATAAGTCGCCATGATCCTCATCATCTTCATCATCCCATTCATCTTCCCAATCATCATCATCTTCATCATAAAGCTCTCCGGTTTTAGGGTTCCATTCGTGCCAATTTTCACAATTATAACGACCATCACTACTTTTACCGATTGCCAACTTTTTACATTTCGGGCAATTCTTGAATTTGGCCGATTTATCTCTTTCTGCAATAAATTTTTGTTGCTGCTCGAACTCATGTTTTTTTCGTTTTAATGTACCTTCGAGTTGACTAACGGTATAATTCCATTGATGATATTCTTTTAGAAGCTCAAATTGATCTTCTTCCGTAGGTCCCTGGGCAACTATTTCAAGTACAGAAACCGGGCTATCTGTGCCATGTGGCACCTTCTCTAAAATCTTCCTATCAATCTTTACTATCGATATTCTTTTGTTTACTGTTGTCCTATTAACATTTAACAATTTAGCGATATCTTTTTGAGTCATTTTTTCAATGTCGGCCAGGTAATTAAAAAATCTTGCCTCTTTAAATGGGTCATGACTTCCCCGCTGCCGATTGATCTTAAAGTTTAGGATTAAGGCCTGGGTTTGTGTAATTTTGTCATGTGAAAACATCAATGTTTTTATTTGCGTCCATCCTAATTCACCTGCAGCTTTCCATCGATGCTCACCATCAATGATTTCATATTTTATTTTGGTTTTACCCTTTTTCCTAATTGCGTTTGGATGCAGCTGTCGAACTATAACTGCAGCCATACCGTCCGGATGCCCAATCTTTTTCATATCCTTTACCAATGCATTATATTCAACTTCATCCATCACATTACAGTTAAATCCATTTGGTCTTATTTCATCAACTGGTAGCAATTCAATTTCTGCGCCTTCTAGATCCTTCAAATTCTCATCTTTTTTTACCATTATTCAACCTCCTTCTCATGATTATACTTTTTTTGGTGTTTATTGAATTGGCGTTTTGATTGGGTTTTAAACCCGCACCTGCATTTATACGTCGTTTTCATAATATTAACCTCCAACTCCAAAATCATCAATACAACATTTCAAAACAACATTTCAAAACAAAGCATTTATCAGTTGTGATCGCCTCTTCATATTCTTGGGGTATATATTGAGTTTTGGCGACCGTACAATTAAGTACAGTAACGATATTAACTTCATTGCCTACCAGGAATACGCCTCTACATGGCGTCCTTAAACAGCGTAGGCGCTTAATCCAAAATTCAGTTGTTGATTTATATTCATAAAAGTAACCTTTTTCTACCAGGTCCTTCATCTTTTTTTTCCAAAACTTTTTTTTAATTGTTGTTGAAAATGCCATTATTAAATCCCCCGATCATGTATATTTATTAATTATTTGAATTGCATTTCTTTTCAATTTCCAAACTGCAACTATATTTTCATGACTATATCCCGGATGCTTTTTTGTGGTCTTTGTTTTAACCTTAATGCATATTATCTTAACAACATTTCTAACGTTCCCCAAGGTTGCATTTTTGGCCGATTCTGCAACGTGTAAATATATTTGATCTACGGTTCCGGTTATCTTATAATCTATTCTACCGCCTTCATTTTCAAAATAACTTACTACTCTCATTGCTATTATTTTTTTCACGATATCCCCCCAGGTTTTTGTTGTTTAATTCTCCGGTATTTGAATTTTACATCAAGTACATATTTTAGGCCGCAATCCGGACATATATTATTGAAATAATAATAGATCCGAATTTTTTTACCGCAGCTGCAGATAATATCTGCCCATGCATTTTCCCAAACGATTTTCATTATATTCCCCTCCATCAACAATTATAAATATCAGGTATGGTATAGGTACAAAACACTACTCTATGGCGACTACAATAGCGTTTTGGGATGGGATGATAAACCTATACCATACCTACGTCAGCGTTATTTTAATCCAATCTATTCCATACCATCATGCATAAGTTGGCCAGGTCCAAACATTCTTTTTTTATGGCCTCTTGATCATGAACTTCTAAATAAGGAAATTCATCCATATTATGAATTAGATTTTTTTTGTTCATCAATTCTTTAAATTCATCTTTGAGTTTTTGTAATAATATGGCCAACTCTAAATCCTTCCATGAAGTGCCTTTTTCATCATCATTTTCAATTAATATATCTTCCATCATGTTAGCAAATGATAACAATTCAGGCCTGGGTCCTTCACCTTCAAATACTTCAATAGTATCTTCCTGCCTTAAATTCAATATTCTCCGGATTGCTTTTTCAGTTTCAAATATAAATGTTGGATCGTTTTTCAAATTTTCCGGATAATCATTTTTTGCTTTTTGATAAACTATTATTTTTACCAAGTTGATCAACTCCTTTTTTCCTGGGTTTTTTATCAGGTCCACGTTTACCTTTTCCAAGTTTGCGCCTCTCGGCCAGGGCATCCTTTGTTCTTTCGGAAATCATATCACTTTCAAATTCAGCTGCAGCGCACAAAATTCTAAATGCGAATTTACCTGCAGCTGTAGTAGTATCAATTGGTTGAGTTGCGCTAACCATTTTAATATCATGATCGTCAAAAAATTTAATCAATTTATTCAATATTTCGGAATCCCGGCCCAACCTGGAGATTTCTTTAAAAAGTACAATTTCAAATTTGTTCCAACCCTTATCAATTGCCTTCACCATATCCTTATAGCTGCATCTATCGGTGGTTAAACCTGAACCTTCATCAACATATACATTAACAACTTCCCACCCTCTCAATGCAGCATAACCTTTCAGATATTCCAATTGAGTATCGGCATCTTGATCCGATTTACTGACTCGAACATAAATTGCACATTTCACTTAATATACCCCTTCTTTTTAAATTCCGTAATTTCAAAATCATTTAATTTTCTTATCTCCGGGATCTCAACAAAATCCCCGGTTGATAAATTATATTCATTCAAAATCCCCTTCGGTATGATTATACAAGCGCTATTTCCGGTTACTGTTATTTTTGCATACATGAATTATCACCTATTTGTTTAGATACATCTCAATTATTTTTCGATATTTTTTTTCATTTCTCGAGCTTTGAAAATACAAAACTAATGTTACAGCTAAAAAAATTATTAGAGCTGCAGCAACATAAGGAAAATAATAATAAGTTTTGGCTGTAATTATACCCATTGCACCATAATAACTAATGATCGCCATGCAAATAATTGTAATCGCAAAAAATAATAAAGTTTCGGGTAAAGCCCAATATGGCCGATCGATATCAACAATGTCAAGTTTTGAATTGTGCATCCGGATCCTATAATTAATAGCCCGGCCATCATCTAACTTCAAATCTGCATGAACCGGCCTGGTAAAATCAATAATATTAACAGTTTTACAATTTTTACAACTCCAGATCTGCAGCTGCGTATGTGCCTCTAATCCGCATTTTGTACAAGAATCCTTAAACTCGAAAGCATACATAATATCGATTTCCGGGGTAATATAATACAAGTCATTATATGTAATATTCTGGTATGTACATTGTAATTACTTATATATATAATTTTGGTGAAAAAATCGATCGTTCACTCTTAACCTAAAAACGACCGTTTTTTGAGGATTTTGATAGATCCTATTACGGACCGTAATAGCATCTCACATATTTTTTTAAATAAGATCTTGTAACAAAAAATTTTTATGTAATGGCCCGGGATTGTGTAGACAATTGATTTATTAAATAATTATAAAGTTATATAATTGATAATGTATTTAATAAAATAATAATTTATGAATTATTCTTAATTACATGATCGGAGTACTTATAGGGGAATCCCGGCAAAATCCATATTTTTAATCTAAAAATCAATAAATTTTATAAAACGGATCTATAATTTTATGAGTTTTTTATATTGGGGGTAGTAGTACTTCGATAATTATATATATAACAGGCCACATAACTATTATATTGAGGATAGGTTGTTGATATGCAAGAATTTACCAGGTTAGTATTAGTTTGCATTATATCCCAGGGCTGCTTTATATTTTCAGGGCTGCAGATCCAGGGCGCAATATTATTTATGGTACCCGGAGTATTAGGATTAGTAATAATGATGTATATTTTAGTTACAACCAAAACTAAAACCTATTATGTTATCAAATATCAGGATGATCCCTAATTATAGGGTGCTATACTATATCATGGTTGCGATCGCAAATATGCTATGATTTGTCATGGTAAAATCATCGATCCCGGATGAAAAATTAAGGTCCATGTATTGAGAAATCGAATAGAATAGGGTTTTTAGGCTGTTTAGGGGGGGGATTTGAAGCCAAAATATTTAGCCGCTTATTTACAGGCCTCATGACAGGGCTTATTACAGCGCTCATATGACAGTAATTATGATATCCCTATGAATTGCCAAATTTCATGACCTAATAAACATAGAGTTATACCCAAAAACAGATAGAATAATTTTTTGTAAATTAAGATCTTGCGTTTAGTTTCTTCTAATCGGAGTTCTTTTTCGTCAATGTATCTTTCAAGCCAGTATTTTGGGTTGGTATAGTTGTTATAACTTTCCCCGGATTGTTGTTGTTTTGGGATCTTACCCACTCCTTAATATTATCATTATTTTCAATGATATCCCTAGCACATTCATTCGTTATTTGATCCAATTTCTTTTTGGCCTCGTTATTCATTGAAAACCTCAATATTATAGGGTATATATTTGTAATTATTTAAGATTTTTCAGCCGATCATGGAGGATGGCTTATCATGGTCTTTCCAAAGGTTGTACTTTTGGATCCAACGGGTCCAGAAGGTACCAAAATTACATTTTGCTGCAATGTATTATAACCCCGGGCCTCTAGTATAATATCCTGGGGTAATGTAATAAATCCCCGGTATTCGAGTATCACATTTTGAGCTAATGTTGTTATTCCCCGAGCTGTCAAGATCAAGTTTTGAATTAAGGTTTCAAATCCCCTAGACTCAAGTATCACATTTTGTAGTAATGTTGAATAGCCGCCTAATATCAAAATCACATTCTGCGGCAATGTTGAATATCCCCGGGATTCAAGTATCAAATTCTGCAGCAATGTTTTATAACCCTGGGCCTCTAGTATCACATTTTGTAGTAATGTTGAATAGCCAATCCAATTTAGGATC
>Ga0209636_10004882_pt1 | contig 13696 bp, 16 predicted proteins | sample DeeMarSWOR152_54_FD_187464 | JGI IMG/M metagenome (GOLD analysis project Ga0209636, IMG submission 187464) | Marine sediment microbial communities from White Oak River estuary, North Carolina - WOR-1-52-54 (SPAdes) (version 2) | ecosystem: Environmental > Aquatic > Marine > Intertidal zone >...
ACAAAGGGCCTCCTTTACTGTTGAATGAGACAAAGGCGGGCGCATTCAACGAAGGATGCGCAACGATGAGGCCGAGATAACCCAATCCGAGACCCAAAAAGAGAATCCAGGTGCTGATGTAATCTCGCGGCTGAAGGAGAAACCAAACAGGGAGGGAGGAAGCAAAAATGCTGTAGATAATCAGGATAAAAAACCAGAATTTCTGGGCGGATAGTCCCAGTATTTGAGCCGGCAGAACAATCGGCAGAAGATTTCCGACATAGATCAGGAAAAATAGTGCGATGAGTGAGAGAAGAGTTCCGACAACAATATTGATGTTTTTCCTGTAGATCAGCCAGCCAAATAACATGGCGATGAAAATCAAACCGAATGTGGGGATAACGATTTCTGGCTGTGAGACAAGAGTCTGAGAGGCGACCACAGCAAAAACAGCGATGACCAAAGCCAGGGCCATCCAGATGAACACAGAGAATATGATTTTCGTCCGAAAGCCTAAGGTGTTTTTGGATACATCTGCCAGTGATGTGCCTCTATTCTGGACAGATGTCATGAGAGCGGTGTAATCGTGAACAGCTCCGAGGAAAATACTGCCGATAGCCACCCAGAGGAGTGCACCCAGCCAGCCAAAGTAAAGCACTCCCAGCAAAGGCCCAAGAATAGGACCCGCGCCTGCGATTGATGAGAAATGATGACCGAAGAGAAGAGGCTTTTTTGCCGGCGAATAGTCAATTCCGTCTCTTAATTCTTGAGCTGGAGTCACATGAGATTTGTCGGGTTGAACGACTTTTTTCTCGATGAAGCTTCCGTATATTTTGTAGCCCAGAATGAGCCAGGCGATGAGTATGAAAGCAATGATTATGGTATTCATTTTGTTTCCTTAATAATCACGATTTTAAAAATATATTGGATAATTCTGGAATATGCAAGCCATTATGAAAATGGGGACTGTCCCTTTGAGCCCTTTCATTTAAAAAGAGAGTGACTGTCCCTTTTTTTTAGAGGAGTATTTAAGAAGTCGGCCTATTTTATGAATAATTCAGGGGACATGAGTTATTCACGAGTCGAGGTTGCCTCAGATACGAGGCACAGCGCAAGATGTTGTAGTCGTCCACCGCTCTTGCGCTGTAACGAAGTAGACGTCGTTGCGAGGAGAGAAGCGACAGCGGTGATTTTATTTAAACAAAAGGTTGAGATTGCCACACTCCCTTCGGTCGCTCGCAATGACATCACTCTACTTGAAGTTACCGCGCGCCAGCAGGTCGCTCGCGATGACAATTTCAATCTAACAAAGGTCGTCAGATTTGCTCGCCCGAAGGGGAAAAGATAGCGACATAAGATAATCAGTTATCCTTCAGAGATTTTTTGTATAATGTGTCGGCAGATTTTATGAATAATTCAGGATTATTTTTTTGAGCTTTTCCAATATAAATAAGCACCTAAGGCAAGAAATGCCGCAAATGCAACGAAATCACCAAGATTGACGCCTATTCCTGCAGGTTTTTTAGTTGTGATGTACGCGTACAATGCGACTCCGACCATAGTAATTCCTTCTCCTGCAATGAACCCTGAGCCCAAAAGAATTCCTTTTTCTTTTCCTTTCGTTTTTAGAGTTTCATCTTTGCCGAATCTTTTCTCCATGATATGCCTGATAAAACCTCCGGCAAAAATGGGTGTCATCGTGGAGAGGGGCAGATAAATCCCCACCGCAAACGGGAGGGACGGAATCCCGACAAGCTCTGCCACGATGGCGAAAGCTCCTCCAACTAGAACGAGTCCCCAGGGAAGGTTGCCACCCAGAACGCCTTCGATGACCGTTTTCATCAAGGTGGCTTGGGGCGCAGCCAAGTCTGGTGAGCCAAATTCGAAAGTTTTACCTAAGAGCCACACTGTCCAGGCAATAGCGTAGGCTGAAGCCAAGACTCCTATCAACTCGGAAATCTGCTGCTTCCTGGGAGTGGCTCCGATAATGTAGCCAGCCTTGAGGTCTTGGGAAATGTCGCCTGCGATAGAGGCGCTGATTGCGACAACGGTCCCGACTGTCAGGGCTGTTGCCATGCCTAAAGTGTCTGTCCATCCCAGGGCTAAAAACACCAGGCTTGTTCCGAGAAGGGTGACGATGGTCATGCCTGAGGTAGGGTTGGAGGTCACCCCCACCATCCCGACTATCCTGGATGACACGGTCACAAAGCAAAAAGCGAAGATGACGATACACACGGCTCCTAAAAGGCGGATAAGGATGGACGTTTGGATACCGAGAACCTGAGGTGCCAGGATGATCAACACTGTCACTGCGAGAATGCCGAGACCCAGAACCGGAAAAGGGAGATCTGTGTCTGTTCGGTTTTTCTTGGTTTGATCATTCTGCTTGCTGAGGCTGAAATCTTTAAGACTGGTTTTTAGAGCTCCAACCATTGTGGGTAGAGACTTGATGACCGTGATTATCCCGCCGACAGCCACAGCTCCAGCGCCGATGACCCTTATGTACTTGTACCAAATATCTTCGGCTGCCATCTGGGCAATTGGCAGCTCTGTCTCAGGGAACAGAGGTATATTGAGGTTTTCTCCGAAATAGGCGATCAAAGGGATTAGCCCTATCCAGGAAAGAATACCGCCAGCGACCATGATTCCCGCGATTCGTGGCCCCAGAATGAAGCCCACTCCCAGAAGGGCTGGTGTGGCGTCTAGACCCAGCTCCGCTTTTTTGAGCACAGGAAGTTTGAGAAAGATTTTTTCCGGCCAGAGTTTCAAGATGGCAATGACAGCTTTGTATGCAGCCCCGATTCCTAATCCCAGGAACACGTTTTTCGCTTTGGCTCCTCCTTCTTCTGCTGAAATCAGAACCTGAGAGGCCGCAACTCCTTCAGGGTAGGGAAGAACTCCGTGTTCTTTGACAATCAGAGCTTTCCTAAGAGGGACCATGAAAAGAACTCCGAGGATGCCTCCGAAGATGGCGAGAGTGCCTATTTTGAATAGGCTAGGATTGAATCCCCAGAGGAAGAGGGCTGGAATGGTGAAGATGATTCCCGAGGCCAGAGAGGAGCTGGCTGAACCCGTCGTCTGAGCGATGTTGCAGTCCAGGATCGTGCTTTTTCCGATAATAGGAGTGAGTACTTTGAACACGGCTACAGCAATAACGGCTAAAGGAATGGCTGTTGAGATCGTCAGCCCGACTCTCAAGCCTATATAGGCATTGGCTGCACCGAAGACTACGCCGAAGATGGCTCCGATGATGACAGCCTTAATGGTGAAATCCCTAAACGGTGTTTGGTCAGGCACATACGGTTTGTGTTCTTCCATCATTATTTCCTTTCCTAGGATTCAAGTTGCATGAAGTCTACCATACAAAAAATATTTTTTCTAACAGAAATTCATGATTTTAATCGAATCCATTTCCATGGAAATTGAAGCTTATCGATTTGCAGAGGCGCTCAATGGCTTGAGCGTCTTCCCAGAGTTCTGGAAGGGCCTTGTGGGTGTGAATTCCTGATTTCATTTCTTGTTTTGGTCAGAAAATGCGACTAATCTTTAATTCTTTCGATAATCAATGGCTGAAAGGGTGGGGGAGTATCGGAGATTAAAAAGATTTCCTGGAATTCGGCCTCAGTCCAGGAGCGGCTGACTTTGCTGTTGAGGTGGACTTCAACAAGGCTTTCGCCTTTTTTAACCCAATCGCCAGATTGTTTCTGGAGGACGAAACCGATTCCACGATTTCCAGAGCCGGTTTGCTTCCTCTCCTGTGCTACGCATTTGAGATAGACTGAGTAAAGCTTTCTCGTCTTGATTTTCTGAATGAAGCCGGTTTTAAAGGAACGAATTTCATATCTTTTTTCAGAAAAAGGCAGGAGAGAATCATTATCGATGATTCGAGTATCTCCTTCCTGAGCTTGGATGATTTCTCGGAATTTCTTGAGGCCATCTCCACTCAATATTTTCTTTTTGAGAATATCTTTGGCTTCGCCTTTAGACATTGTCTTATCGGCAAAAAGAAGCATATCTGAGCCGAGTTCTAAAGCAAGCTTGAGCAAATCTAGAGGACCTGATCCTTTGAGTATTTCGATTGCCTCCCTGATTTCAAGGGAATTTCCTAAAGCCCGGCCGATTGGCTGGCTTAAGTCAGTCAAGAAAAAGGATGTGTTGATCTGCATGCATTTGAAAGCACTCTTCAGCGACTGGGCGAGATTTCTGCCATCTCGGGATTTTTTGATTAGACTTCCTTCTCCGACTTTTATATTAAAGACAGCGCTGTTGACTGAACTCACTCGCAGACCGCTTAAGAAACAATTAAAAAGCGAACCTAGGATGCCGGGAAAGGAAGGAAAGTTTTGAGAGACTGAGCTTTTTTTTGAATTCGAATGCATTCCTTCTGTAAGTGAAAAAAATACAGCGCCTACCTCATGGAGTTGGCCGTAAATATCATTAGGGATTAAAGCTGTCCTAAATCCTGGAATGCATTGGAGTTTTTGAGATAGACTATTCCAGTTAGCCAGACCATTCAGGACATTATCTCCATATGTTAATGATCGAGGCAGCTCTGAGGTTTTAGGAAATGCGACTCCTGCGGAAGAAACGAGTGGGACTAAAACGAGATACAATTTGTCAACAGGATCATCTGTTGAATACAGAGAGACTGAAGGACTCTTGACGCCAAAGCGAGGGATTGTTTCGCTCATGTTTTCAGTGCTGTAATTGGAAGAATCCAATTTCCTGATCCCCATCACTGAGGCCTTATTTTATTAAAAGAAGTGATAGGTGGTGCTGAATCTTTACTTGCGGAGACAAATCGTCACTTCAAGGAAGAGCTGAATTTTCAAGGATTAGCTCAGAGTTTCGGCAGCTTTCTTATTATTATTCGTTTGAAACACCAAGAGAGCTTTTCCAGCGCCAGTAGAAGTGCCATAGCAATAATCAATATCGATGGCGGCATTTCCCAGAAGAGCGCCTATTTCTGCGCCCGCTCCTATGCGGTCGTCGATCTCGACTGTGACAACCATGTTTATTTTCACCTTATAGCGTAAGACTTTAAGAGCTTTCTCGGCTTTTTTGTTATCGGAAGTTAAAAGAAGAAAAACTCCTTTTTTCCCTTCAGCGTGAGCACGGAGCGCTCTAAGATTCACTCCTGCATTGGCAAGAGTCCCCAGTACACGACCCAATATACCGGGCTCATTAGGCGTTGTCACGTGGAGTTCGGTTTCTTCTTTTACATTGTGCACTTTATTTCCTCCTTTGGTGAAAATGAATTATACCAGAATCAGTGCTTTAAACTCAAAGAAATTGTGATCAAAAAAGAAAGAATTTGTCTTTTGCTATGGAATGGATATAATTTGTGCGCATACTCCATTAGAATAATGGCCGATTTAGTGAAATGAAGGAAGTAAAACTCGCTTTTATCGATAATTCCATTGATTCGTCGGTGTACAATCCCGAGGAACACTGGAAGCCCTATCTTGATGTGAAATGGGATGGATTCAAGGCGATAAAAAGCCAATTTCCTGATTTCAGCAAAAGTAGCTACACACATTTGCTGCTGACTGGGTCTGAAGCGTCTATTGTAGAGAGGGAAAGATGGGTGTATGAAGAAGTCGAGGTTATTCATGAAGCAATCGACAGGGGACTCCCCATACTCGGAAGCTGCTACGGTCATCAACTTCTTGCTTTTGCACTCTTTGGGCCTTCCTCTGTTCGCAGGTCCAATCATCCTGAAGTGGGATGGATTCCAATCCAGATCAAGAAAGACAGTGAGCTCCTAGGGGAGAAAAGGCAGGCGTATTCCTTCTCCGTCCATTTTGATGAGGTTGTGGATTCAAACAGAAACTTGGAGATTCTGGCATCATCCACTCACTGCCAAGTTCAGGCCTTTCAATTGAAAGACAGGCCAGTGTGTGGATTCCAGATTCATCCTGAAATCAATGTTTCAAATGCCCGAATACTGTTAAAGAACCTCATATCACTGAAGCTGAAGACGTCGTCGTTCTTTGAAAAGGCCCTCAGGTCAACGCCGAAAGACTCAGGTCTAATCAGGCAGATAGTGAAAGGTTTTCTCAGTGCAAAAAGCAAGGTTATTGAATAGCTTCAATTAATAATGAATATTGCGATTATCGGGGCAGACGGTCAGCTCGGGTCTGATTGTGTGAAGGCCTTAAAGGGGAATAAGGTTTTTCCCTTTTATTATCCTGATTTTGATATCACAAAGCCTGAAGGAACAAAAAAAGCTCTTTCGCAGCTCGACATTGAAATCGTCATTAACACAGCTGCCTTTCACAGGGTTGATGAATGCGAAGAAGAGCCTTTAAAGGCCTTCGAAGTGAACACGAAGGCGGTCAGGGATCTCGCCCTCATTTGTAAGGAACTGAATTTAGTTTTGGTCCATTTCAGCACGGATTATGTCTTCGATGGAAGGAAGGAGACTCCGTATGTGGAAGAAGATCCTCCACGTCCCCTGAATGTGTATGGAGTTTCTAAACTGGCAGGTGAATACTTAATCCGCAGTATCCTGCAGAGGTATTTTCTTATCCGCACCTGTGGACTTTTCGGGGAGGCCGGCTGTTGGGGCAAAGGTTCCAATTTTGTTGACGCAGTCATATCTCTCGAGGAAAAGGGAAAGGCTCTCCGAGTGGTGAATGACCAGTGTGTAACGCCCACTTCAACCGCAGAGCTCGCACAAAAAATTAAAGATCTCATTCAGACGCAGCATTATGGTCTCTTCCATTTAACGAATGAAGGACAGTGCACATGGTTCGAGTTTGCAGAAACAATATTTTCTCTCATCGGAAAAAGTCCACAACTCATTCCTCTCGATTCAAAATCTTATGGAGCTCGCGCTATTCGACCCTCCTATTCTGTCTTGGAAAACAGAAAAGCCAAAAAGATTGGATTGAGTGAGTTTTCCCACTGGAAAGACGCTTTAAAGCAGTATTTGGAGAAGAAGGGATATATCACTGAAATAGCAAATTAGCCTGAGAAGTTCAGCTCAACTCGGAGAGAAAAGCATTTTAAATGAATGTCTTTCGTTTTCTTTCTTATGATTACAGCCCTTTGAGTTTATTTAAAATATCTTGGGGAAGGGAGCGAACTTCAGCCTTAGAATTCGTCGCGATGTGGACTGTATAACCGGTAGCAATCGTTTTTTTATCCTTTTTGGTCACTAATTCATAAGCAAAAACGACTTTTTTAGGGGAAATCTCCTTTAAAAACACTCGAATGAGGAACGTTTCATCGTAGCGAAGCGGTCTCTTGTACCGGCAAAAAGCTTCGGCCACTACTAAATAATAGCCCTGGTCTTCGATACTTTTATAAGGGATGTTTTTTTTGTGGCAGTATTCCGTTCGCCCTATCTCGAACCACTCGAAATAATTTTTATTATGAGCCACCCCCATGCGGTCAATCTCAGAATAGCGGACTCTCTCTTCGAATTCGATGAAGTTATTTTTTCCCTGATATGAGACGGTTTTATTCGATAAGTTTGCCGAGTTTCTGGATTTCATCATTATAATATTTTCGGTACAAAATTTCCCACTCTCTGCTTCCTTCTTCAATGGACTTCTTCTGGGATTGAATCTTTTCTACGGCTTTCTTGTCGATTATATTGTAGAGTTTTATCTCTTCCTCGATACTTTTCACAATAACAAGCCTGATTTCGTTTGGATCATCGAGGAATTCGACCTGGTCGTTTTCAAACAGCGAGTTGAGTATAATACGAGATAAAAAGTTTATTTTTTCCCTGGATAGCCTCAATGTCACAGCACAATATTCCTTTCTTTCGCCAATTTTGTCTTAATCATCCTGAACATAGTCTGGTATTCAATATTCTCTTTGCGGATTTTCTCCATATGCTTACTGAGGATTTCCCGCACCTCCTGGTCAAGCTTATCTTCCTTTTGAAATTCATCTGTGATGAGATTTATGATTTCCTCAGTAAGTTTATTCTTGTTGTCAACAATTATTTTTTCTTCTTTGATGAGATTTCTAATGGCAATGAAAGCCAGATGCTCAATTTGATTTTTATTCAGCCTCATTTCCCGTATAAAATACAATAACTTGCATGAAAATTCAAGGATTGAATGAAGATATACACAGAATTATTAACAATTTGGACGTTTATACACGCAATTATTGGAAATTCGAAAAATCTCTATAATTTGAGAAAAAGGAATTATTGAAGAATCAGAGGGAATTCAGTTATTTTTTCTCATTCAGTAGAATTGTCACTCGAGTCAATAACCAGGAATGGATGGAAGTGGCCTTTCTCTGGGATTTTTTTTGCTAACGCCAGAAACTTTCCCTCAAGGTTGAACATCCTGAAAATGGCCTCTTTTTCTTGGAAAGTGTCTTGAGAATAGGATTCATCCCGGAAGATTTTTAGGATATTTTCAGAAGAGATTGTATTGCCGTTCTTTGCCAGGACAGAGCCTCTCTCGTTAAGAATGATCTTGGGGAATTCGGGAAGAAGTAACTCAAGTGGGATCAGAAATTCCTCGATCAGTCCTTCGTTGTTCAGTTGTCTGATTTTTTCTAGGTCGAAGCTATCATCCAGGTGGTAATTTCCGATTGCTGTACGGGTGAGTTCAGATAGGTGAGCTCCGCAACCCAGTTGCTGACCCAAATCATGAGCAAGAGAGCGGATATAGGTACCGGAGGAGCAGCCAACTCTGAATTCGAGTTCAGGTGGAGCAAAATTTATCAGATCAAAAAAATGAATGGAAATCTGGTTCGGTTTCAGCTCAAATTCCTTTTTACTCCTGGCTAATACGTAGAGTGGTTTTCCTTTGTATTTTTTTGCAGAATAAGGTGGAGCCATTTGCTCGATTTCCCCCACGAATTTTTTCATAGCTTTTAAAAGCTCAGCTTTTTGCGGGAATTTCTTTTTTTCTGATGAAATGGGTTTTCCTGTGGAATCAAACGTGTCAGTGGAGAATCCCAATCTTATTCGGCCAGTGTAGGTTTTATTCTTTTTGGAATAAATGGGGAAAAGCCTTGTCGTTTTTCCCGCAGCAACAACCATAAGGCCTGTGGCGAGGGGATCTAAGGTCCCGTAATGTCCGACTTTTTTTGTTCCGAGGATATTCCTGATCTGGACAACTAAATCATGAGATGTTATACCCTGGGGTTTATTGACGAGGATGATCCCGTCCATGACTCAATGGGGGATTGTATCTTTATGCTTATTTTGGATTTTATTTGGCTGTTGTTTTAAAAGCTGAGCTACTTTTTCAGGAATTTCCTTCAAAAGTTTTTTGTGTTCACCCGTGACTGTAAAGCCTGCAGCATGGATGTGTCCGCCTCCACCAAAACTCTCTGACACATAGGCTGCATTCGCCTTTCCTTTTGACCTGAGGCTAACTCTGAATGTATTCTTCTCAATCTCTTTGAAAAACAGGACCATTTGAACTCCTTTAATGGAACGGGCCAAAGTGGTGATGTCTTCAGTATCGACTTCTTTGAGCTGAAGAGAGTCCATGGATTTTTTGAACATAGTGATAGTAGCGATGTTTCCCTTTTGGTTCATTTGCAGTGTTGAGAGGACGTGGCCGAGAAGCTTAATTTTTTCAGGGGAATTGTTGTTGAACAAGAGTTCAGCAATCTGGATGGAACTGGCGCCATGATCGAGGAGCTTATGGCAAACCTTAAAACTCCTGGAGCTGGTGTTAGAGAATTGGAACGATCCCGTGTCAGAGACAATGGCGCAGTACAGATGATTTGCCATTTGAGGAGTAAACTGAATATTGAGTTTTTCTCCCAGGGCATAGATCATTTCTGCAACCGCAGATGCTTCGGGATCCACCCAGTTGATGTCCGCATAAAAATCATTCGAATGGTGGTGGTCGATGTTGATTTTGAAATAATTGTCCAGGTTCTCCTGCCCTGAGCGAGAAACATTGGCACATTCGAGAAGGATAGTTAAATCAAATTTTTGAGCTGGAATTTGCCCGACCTTGATTTTTTCTATATCCGGGACATTATTCAGAGGAAAAGGAGTTTTGTCCTTATTAATGATTTCGACTTCTTTTCCCAGGGATTCTCCCATAAAGGCCAGTGCCAGACTTGTACAGATGGAGTCTCCGTCTGGTCTCAAGTGAGAAGTCACAACAATGCGCTGGCTTTCGAGAATTTTTTGGCAGATTAGGCTCGTGGGATCATTTTTCATTTTTTTTTATTTCGTCTAATAACCGATCTATCCTCGATTGATACTCGAGACTTGGGTCCGCCGAAAAAATTAGCATAGGATTATACTTTAATTTGACTTTGGAGGCAATAGATTTTCTCAGAAATCCCTTTTTTTTATCCAGAAGTTCGAAAACAGCTTCTTCTTGCTCGGTGCCATAAATGCTCAAATAAATGTGAGCTGTTTTTAGATCAGCGGTCATCTCCACTTTTGTCACGGTTATCAAGCCCGAGAAAGAATCCTGAATCTCTTCGATGAGCAGACGGCTGACCTCTTCTTTTATTAGACTGGCGACTCTTTTTTGCCGCCGTGATGGGTTCAATTCTCTTCTCTCTTATTAAAATGGACTGAAAGCTGACAATTTATAATTGATTTTGGTTTACCTGTTTTTTAGAAATAATTAGTTTTATGGTCAATGATCTGACCGTCTACATTCTTTTCAACATCATCTATGATTTTGTTGAACAGACCTTCTACAGGCTTCTTTTGGCTGTTGAGAGTCACTATGCCGATTCTGGTTCTCTGCCATTTATCCTGATACTCGAGTTCAGAAAAGGCGACATTGTAATTTTTCGTCAGACGGCTCTTGAGTCCAGATAATCTTTTTCTTTTTTCTTTCAGCGAATGAGAATAAGGGAGGTATATCTCTATAGATAAGAATCCAATGACCATCGAGACAACGAAAATCAGGCTCTATTTATGAACTTCCTTTTCTATAGTGAAAGCTTCTATGATATCGCCTTCTTGGAATTCTTTGAATTTCTCAAGACGGATGCCGCATTCATAGTCTTTTTTGACTTCAGTGACATTCTCCTTGAGATGTTTGAGAGAAACGATTCGTCCCTTGTAGACTTCCTCTTTGTCTCTCAGAACTCTCGCTTCAGAGTTCCGAGTGATTGTTCCGTCTGTGACATAACAGCCGGCAATAACTCCGACTCTTGAAATACTAAAGATTCGTCTGACCTCAGCCCTTCCCAGATAGGTTTCTTTGAGTACGGGCTCCAGCATCCCGGACATCGCTTCCTTTATGTCCTTGGTGAGTTCATAAATGACTTTATAAGTCCTTATTTCTACGTTTTCTTCCTTAGCCATATCCAGAATTTTTTGATCAGGTTTGGTGTTGTATCCGATTATGATTGCGTTAGAGGCCGTGGCGAGAAGAACATCGGATTCAGTGATTTTTCCTGTTGCGGAATGAATAATCTTTACATTGATCTGTTCAGTGCTTAGATTAGGAAGGATCTCTGAGAGAACTTCCACTGAACCATGAACATCGGTTTTAATAATGAGAGGAAGCTCTTTGACATCTCCTTCTTCCATTTTTTTAAATAGTTCATCCAGGGTGAGATGCTCAGGCCGGGGCACTTCGGCTTTTTTGACTTGTGAGAGGCGGTATTGAATGATCTGTTTGGCCGTTTCCAAATCTGGAACCACCTGGAAATAATTTCCAGCCACCGGGACATCGGAGAATCCGAGGATTTCTACGGGCATAGAAGGCTCAGCCTTTTTCAGTGGTTTGCCCTTTTCATCAAAAAGAGCCTTGGCTTTTCCATAGCTTGTTCCACAGATGAAGGTCTCTCCCTGGGAAAGAATGCCATGTTGAATGATGACAGTCGCCACAGCGCCTTTTTTTGCGTCTAGACTTGCCTCCAGAACAACTCCTTGAGCCTGGACACTGGGATTAGCCTTAATTTCGATCACATCACTCAGAAGAAGTATCATCTCCAGAAGCTCATTCAGGTTTGTCTTCTCCTTGGCTGAGACTTCTACGCTGATCGTTTTGCCGCCCCAATCCTCTACAAGAAGTCCTTCTTTAGACAGTTGCTGTTTTGCCTTATCTATATCCGCATTCTTTTTATCGATTTTGTTGATGACGACCATTATCGGAACACCTGCGTCTTTGGCATGATTGATAGCTTCCCTGGTTTGGGGCATAACCCCGTCGTCTGCGGCAACAACCAGGACCACAATGTCAGTCAATTTGGCTCCCCTGGCCCTTAACTGGGTGAAAGCCTCATGACCGGGCGTGTCGATGAATGTTATCGGGCGGTTATCATGAAAAACCCTGTAGGCTCCTATATGCTGCGTGATGCCGCCTGATTCTTTTCCGACTAAATTGGATTCTCTTATGGCGTCCAGAAGAGTTGTTTTTCCATGATCCACATGGCCCATGATGGTGACCACAGGGGGCCTCAATATAATTTCTTTTGGATGGCTTTCGGCCTGAGTGCGTATCTCTTCCTCGATGGATACAAGCTCTAGCTTTAGATTGAATTCTTTGGATACCAACTCTGCCAAGGATTCGTTTACCACATCATTTACGCTGACTGTTTGCCCTTTTGTCTTTAGCGTTTCGATAATGTCTTTGGTTTTAATGTCCATTTTTTCAGAGAGTTCTTTTAAAGTTTCGCCCTCTCTCAGCATGATCGTTTTCGCGGTGCTTTTCACATCCTTGGTTTTTGGCTTTTCTTTTTTTTTCTTTTCTTGTGCGTCCATGGTTTACTGATTCTCCAGGTCTGAGGTATTCAACCTATTTTTCCTTAATCTCTATTTTCCAGCCGATAAGCCTCGAAGCCAGCCTGACATTAGTCCCTTTCTTACCTATCGCCAGAGAAAGCTGGTCCATTGGAGCAATGGCTTGCATAGTTTTTTCGTTTTTATTAAGGATAAAGACTTTTTCGACTTTTGCCGGACTCAGAGCCGCTTTGGCATAGACTAAAGGATTGTCTGACCACTCGATGACATCGATTTTTTCTCCCGCCAATTCTTTGCTGATAGCCATGATCCTGTTTCCTTTGACTCCTATGCAGGCTCCAATGGGATCAATATCTTTTTCTGTGGTGAGGACGGACACCTTGGCTCTTTCCCCGGGTTGACGGACGATATCCTTTATTTCAATATCTCCGTTTGCAATTTCGGGGATTTCCAATTCCAAGAGTTTCGCCAGGAATTTCGGATCTGTCCTTGAGACAACAACCTGGGGGCCTTTATCTTCTTTGCGGACTTGGGTGACGACGGCTTTGACCCTGTCGCCCCTGGCAAATTCTTCATTCCTCAATTTCTCTCGGAAGGGAAAGAGGACATCTGTCTTGCTTACTTCAAGAATCATATTCTTGTTGGGCTCTTCTCTTCTCAAAACGCCGGTTACAATTTCCCCTAACCTGGGAGCGAAGGATTCATAGATTTTTTCTTGTTCTGCATCTCTAACCTTTTGAAAGATGACCTGCTTGGCGGCCTGGGCAGCGATACGGCCTAATGTGTCTGAAGGGAGGTCAACTTCAATCTTTTGCCCGACAGTCGTCTCTGCATCAATCTTTTTTGCCTCTTTTAAGGAAATCTCTGTAACGGAGTCCTGGGGATCTTCTTTGACGATTTTAATCGTGTAGACTCGTAATTCTCCTTTTTTAGGTTGAAATGAAATATGCACATCTTCTTCACTGGCGAAATACTTGGAAGAAGCGACTCTCAGAGACTCTTCTATGGCACTGACGATTACACCTGTCTCCACTCCTCTTTCTTTGCTGAGCTGGAGAATGG
>Ga0209636_10004883_pt1 | contig 13696 bp, 11 predicted proteins | sample DeeMarSWOR152_54_FD_187464 | JGI IMG/M metagenome (GOLD analysis project Ga0209636, IMG submission 187464) | Marine sediment microbial communities from White Oak River estuary, North Carolina - WOR-1-52-54 (SPAdes) (version 2) | ecosystem: Environmental > Aquatic > Marine > Intertidal zone >...
TGCACTGTCTACATCGTTGGCAAGATGCCCGCGAATTCCTTTGCGAGCCAATATCTCAAGCATAAACCGAGCCAACTCAGAGTCGTTATCAGCTATCAAAACATTCGCGATATCTTCTTGTCTACCCCCGCAAGCAACAGGCGGGTGTTTACCCCCGCCAGCGACAAGCGGGGGCTTGCTATCGTTGAGGTTGTTTATTTCGGCCTTACTCACTTGAAGCACACTCCATTTCAATTGATTATTGACTATTGTCCCAATAAACTATAGTCTATGTTCGGCAATCAACTTATGCGGTTTGTCCTTCTGGTACCAATCGAGCAATTTGCTCCGGGCTTCGGCTAATTCCCTCCACGGCGAATTGGGGTACTCTATAATTAGTTGTCCGTACATCTTCATTGCCGTGATCGGGTCATCATTCCGCAGACAGTTGCCTATTTGAAATAAGATCCAGGCTCTGTCCCGCGCTGAGCCGACGTCATCCGGACTTTTGCGTTTAAGGGCTTCCTGGTAAAATATTGCAGCTTCCTTTAAATTTCCGCTGAGAACCAGGGTCTCTCCCAGTTCAAAAGAGTTGCGCAGATTGTCAAGATGCTGCGAGAGATCCTTGAGTATTTGTAAAGTGTGGTCACTTATCGGCTCGTATGGCAGTCTGGTTTCGATTTCCTTTGTCTTTTGCTCCTTCGGCACTGTTGTACCGGGTAAAGTCTCATTAGGCTCAGCTGTTCGTACAACCTCGGGGACAAGGACCGGCTCAGAAGCCTGCTTATCCGGCTTAAGCTCAATAGAGCGGATTTGTTCGATTATCCGCTTAAGCTCATCCTTTGTTTTTTCATCCTTTTCGCCTTTAGCAATACTAAGCTCAGCCCGCCATAATTGTCGTCTGAGGTCACTATTTGGGTCTGGCAGGATGGTAAGACTGCTCTGCGGCGATTTTTGACCGACCGCAACAGCGGTGTTTGGTAAATGGTAAAAAGTAAATGGTAAATGGTTTACCAATAACCAACAACCAATAACCGATACCCAATAACCAATAGAATTTTTATTTTTCATTATCATTACCTCTGACCTAAAAGAGCTAATGCTGCATCGTCATATTTTTTCTGTCGGTTATAAGCGGCTGCCAGCACCTTTAAGGCTTTTTGCTTTATCCGGGCTGATACTGCTGAATCCAAAAGCTGCAAACAAACAGAAGCTGTTTGAGAGTTTTGACCAAGTTTCAAACAAACACCGGCTAATTCGAGAGCTACTTCGTGCGCCAAAGGTCCGGGTGCAGCGCTAATAAGAATTTCTGTTAACATCTTGTGGGCGAATTTTAAATCTCCCTTTGCGATGTAGCAGTTAGCCAACTCAAAAGACACTCTTGTTTTCAACTGAGAGTCAGGTAAATATTCGGCGATGTCACCAAGTACGGTGATAGCTTTATCGGGCAAGCCCATAAAACGAAATACTTTGCTCTTTAGCAGTAATAACTCGATAGATTCTTTCTTTGAGAATTGCCAGGAATGTATGCTCTCCAACAATGTAAGAGCCTCGACGAAATGCTCCAGTTGTATTTGGGTTTCGACTAAAGCTGAGACAGTCTCCACATACTTTTCTCTGGTAAGTCGCCCTGCCGGTCCGCTCAGGGCAAATTCAAAAGCAGCACAGGCTTGCTGAGGCTTTTTTAATGCCAGGTTGGTTTTGCCCAGGAGAAAGTATGCTAAGTAGAAGTCGGTGTCTGTGTGGTCTTTAGTGAGTTTGAGGTATCGAGTCAGCCATCTGGTGGCAGTTTCATAGTCCTGAGCCTCGTAGGCACATCTGCCTGCTCCGAGAGCAGAGGCAATCTGCAACTCCGAGGACAAACCAAGATTGTACACTTTGCGATAGAGCCGCTCAGCTTCGTTCAAAAGCCCGGCTTTCTTTGTGGTATCAGCAAGATTCAAACATGCCTGGCCATAAAATTCGGTATCAGGATACTGCTCAACAAGCTGTGTCAAATCCTCTCGAGCACCGGAATAGTCAGGGAGATCAGCTTTGAGTTTGCTCGAGTTTAACAGTGCATGCGGCGCCAAAGATGATTGTGAAAAGTGGTTGGCCACTAACTTGTACTCCGCAATAGCGTTGGTAAGCTGGCCCTTCTGAGCATGCAAAAGTCCCAGAGCAAAATGAGCATTCGGAATACGTTGGTCGTTATGGAACGTGAGTAAAAATTTTCTCCAAAATGAAATAGTATCCTGGATAAGCAAAGATACGTGTTCTGTTAATGAAGAATAGTCAGCCGGGTCGGAAATTTTTACGAGCCCATTTTCATCGAGACGTGCCAATAAGCCCACGTGCCCGGCTGCCACTTCGATGGCCTGCTGGGCGGTTGCCGTCGGCAGATACAAACTCACAGGCCTTTTGCGTATGGCATCCCTTGCCGGCTCTTCGGCTGGCCTCTTGTGGTGGACCCAGGAAATATCAAGGCCAGCATTTGCAGTAAATCTTGCCAGCAGCTCTTCAATCGATGCCCCATGAGCAACGACAGACCAACGAGGTGGAACACCCTGATGTTCGAGCTTCTGAATCTGTGGGCTGAGCAATCCTTCTGTTAATTGCTTTGAGCCGGAATTCAAAAGGACTCGTAACTGCGCCTCATCCAAGTTAGTGAAAGGGTCAATCTCGAATCCCGATAAATCGGGACTCCACAACCGGTCAGGAAGGTCCGTATCGGCATCGCAAAGCGAAAGGATATTTCTGGTCATCGACTCAGCAATGAGGAAATGACAATCACGCTGCAACGACAAAGCCCAATCCTTGTCGAAATCCACTGCTTCGACCATAGCAATCGTCTGATAAGCTCTGGTTCTCGCCTTGAGATACTGTTTCTTCTGCACCTCGGCAAAAGTCAGATTATAATTTGCAATCACCCTTACGACAGGTGAGCGATTTTGTGAAAGTGTTCTGAGTAAATTGTCGGCCTGGTCGTGGTTGCCAGCCCCCCTCAAACATAAAGTCATTTTTAGTTGAAGGAAATCATTCAGCAATTCCGCTTCAGCACCGGCTGGAAGATTTTGACGAAGCTGATTATAAACTGCATAAGCCTTGTCGTAATCCTTTTGCAGATAGAAATTGCGAGCAACTTCCAAAGACAGAGGTTGTGTTGGTGGAAACAAAGGCTCCGGCTTTTGGATTTGTTCCTGTACTACCTGTGTGGAATCTTCAACCGGCGATTCAGAGGGACGTGCTTGTTGAGCGGCAGGTGTTGGAGCTTCGTTAAGGGGCCGTAGTAAAGGTTCCAACAACGCGTACATCAATATTGCACCAATTACAATAATGGCAGCGATGAGGACTTTTTGAAGGGCCGAAAAACGTTTATGTTGAATCGACTGCAGCGGGATTTGGCTTGCGCCGGCAGGTTGTTGAACTGCAGCAGCCTGGGTGGAATCTGCCAAAAGTTTGTAAAAATCTTCGTCTCCAACAAACACATCGCGCTCCGAGAGTTCCCTGCGAACTTCATCCGTAAATAATTCACTGTCCAATGGCACATCGGAAGTATCCTGTTGGAGAACATTTTTTTGTTCTTCTGCTGCCATAGCTTCCAAGTCAGCCCCCACCGCCCCCCGCTGTTTGCTTCTCACCTGTGCCTGCGCAACCGCAGGTGCAAGCAAAACGAACCAGCGGGGTCAAAACGGTGGAGGCGTATCTCACAACCTCATTTTTAAGAAAGCAGCAATAACTGTGCCAGAGACGGTTACAAATGGAGGGATTGATGTATTTAGAGGCTTTTTGCCCGAAAAATCAACCTTGGGCGTTAGCTCAAGCTGTTCGCAGCGCAAAGAAATGTCAGCATTTTAGACGAATCGATAGATTTTCTAACAGTCGTCGGCCAGTTAGAACTCTATCAGAGAGCCGCTACCGGCTGAGATAAGGATGATGCTGAAACGTCATTTTGCTCTTGTTTAACAGGGCCGTGTGCGATATACGAATCCTTTTCGATATTGTACTGCTTGACCTTGGCGTAAAGAGTTGCTCTGGTTATGCCAAGAAGAGCAGCAGCACGTGTCTTTTGCCAGCCTGTTTTCTGCAGAGCCCGAGCAATCAACTCGCGTTCGGCCTTTGCCAATGAGAAATCTTTGATGAGACCGGGTGTTAGGCTGTCCGATGCCTCACTCCATTCTGTCGGGTCAATATAGATGGCGTTTAGTCCGATTTTGTCTGTTGTCTCCAACAGAATCGCCCTTTCGATGACGTTACACAACTCACGGACGTTTCCTGGCCAATCGTGCTTCTCCAGGGCCTCAATAGCTAATTCAGTCAGGGATGTAATCTTACCGCACTTTTCTGGACAGATGGTTGAGGTCTTGAGAAAGTACTTAGCGAGGAGCCGGATATCTTGTCTTCGCTCTTGTGACCTAAGAGGAGCAAGAGTAATAGGACTAATATTCAGGCGGTAATACAGGTCACGTCGAAAGCGATTGGCCTGAACTTCCTTTTTGAGATTGCGATTGCTCGAGGCAATTATCGTTGCGCTGCAGGGGATATCTTTTATACCCCCAACCTTTCGGAAGCTTTTTTCCTGTAGGACACGGAGCAATTTAGCCTGCAGGTCTATTGGCATCTCACTTATTTCATCAAGCAGGAGCGTGCCAGACTGGGCCAATTCCATAAGTCCTGTTTTCTCACGGTCAGCACTGGTAAAAGAACCTTTCACATGACCAAAAAGCTCGCTTTCCAGCAGATTCGCTGTTAGAGCTGCACAATTAACGGCTACAAATTTTTCGTTCGGATGCCTTAGAGTATGTATCGCCTTAGCGGCCAGCTCTTTACCTGTGCCTGTTTCACCAACTATCAAAATCGGATTGCATCGGCTGTCCGCCACAAGTTTAATCATTTTGAGAGTATTGAGAATAGCTTTACTGCAGCCGACCATAGAGACAGAAACAGCTAAGTCTTCAGCAAAAAAACAACTTGTGCTTTGTTCAGAGTGAGAAGTTTTGGAATTAATTTTTATCCTGTTTATAATTTGCTCCAACTGAGCATAATCCTGCCTTGACTTCAGATAGTCATAGGCCCCGGTCTGTATAAACTCTGTGGACAAGTCGGTGTTGTTATCATCATTACCAACCACCACGATGGGAACATCGATTGAATTTTTATCGGTCTTTTCAAGGAATTCATGGATATGATGCGGGCCAAACAGATGGTCGAAAAGAATTAAATCCGGATTGACCGTTTGAACGATATCCAAAGCATCGGCCAGGTTATCGGCCCCAAATACTTCCTGGCCATACTCCTGAGCCAGCTGCTGAACTTCGGGGTCCTTGCTTACTACAACAATTCTACGTAAACTCATCTTTGCCCAAAACTATAAGTGTTGTTCGGCGCTAAGTAAGTTGTTTTCACGTTATGTAGGTATTCAAACTTCATAGATATGTGAATAATACAAAGCCATAAATCGACAGACATCCAAAGACAACTTTAATTTATTTATGGGACCGGCCAATAATGTCATTGATTCTGTCAGCATCAAAAATACATCGGATTATATGATATTATTATAGGACATCCCGCACTTATTCGGCGTGAGGCCGTTATCAATAAGTGCGGGTTAAGAAAGCAATGCCAACAACGAGAAGACATTGCTTTTTATGGGACGTTTTAGTGTCACCGAGTAAACTAAAACAGAACAACAAAAATTCTCAGCATGACCATCAGGTCCAAGCCGGAAAAATTTTCTGGGATACAGGAAAATTTATCCCCTAAGAGAATCTGTTAACAAAGTTGATTTCTACCTTTATTCAACTTTTTAGTTTCCGTAATGTCTGTTGTGACAGGAAGTTGTGTATCACAAAAGCGGCGGCGATTGTAATGTGGCACAACAATTGCTGCCTTTTACCTGTCGCTCGTACCAGTAAGGTGTAGAGCTGTGACCGACAACCTCGGGATTTGAAAAGAAATTTAGTTTTTTGTCTTTTGAAAAAGGTTGAAAAGTTATGGACCCAATATCAGCAACAAACACAGCAAGTAACATCCAAATGGATTATATGAATCTTCTGATAACCCAACTACAAAACCAGAACCCACTGGAACCGTTAGACAATAATGAGATGGCTTCCCAACTGGCCCAGTTCTCACAACTACAGCAGCTCGAATCAATGAACGAAAGCTTTGCAAAGGTGCTTGCCACTACTGAGCTTACCTATGCCAATTCGTTGATAGGTAAGGAAGTTTCATTCATGCTGGAAACCGAGACAGGTGCAACAGATATCACAAGCGGCATAGTCGAACAAGTTTATAATAACGTTGACGGGGAAATATTCTTGAGAGTAGGAGACTATATGTTTGGATTGGAAAATGTAATATCCGTCAAAAACTAAATTCAGATTTAAGGTTTCGATTTAAGGAGAGATAAAAATGAGTTTTGCATTATCAGCCGGAGTTACGGGGCTGCAAGCCCACCAGAAAATGATTGATGTAGCCGGCAACAACCTGGCCAACGTCAATACCACCGCCTTTAAGGCCAGCAGAATAACCTTCTCGGAACTGCTAAGTGAGACGATAAAAAAGGCCTCACAGCCAACAAGTACCGTCGGCGGCACTAACCCTCAACAGATGGGCAGCGGTGTTGGAGTAGCCGGTATAACCCCAGACACAACACAGGGCAACATCGTAAATACTGGTAATCCTCTGGACCTGGCGTTAGAAGGAGAAGGCTATTTTGTGGTAAGTGACGGTCAACAGAACATCTACACTCGTGCAGGTGCTTTTGCCGTTGATGCGGACTCAATTATGGTTGACCCTTCCACAGGCTATCGCGTCCAGCGTATCGGCTCATTGGGCGAAAGTGACGGCTTCCAGATTGCCGGTGACAGTGACCTGCATGTACCTTACGATGTCCCGATGCCGGCAAGGCTTACGTCACAAATAGTAGTATCCGGTAATTTAAGCGCCGATGAGACGTTTATGGCACCACAAACACAACTGCTGGCCTCGAATGTAACTTACACCCAAAACGGCACTGCGGCTGTCGGGACCACATTAATCAATGACCTCGACCAATATACTGGAACGCTGACCGCGGGAGTGATTACCTTCTCCGGTTACAAACCGGATGGTACTGCCTTAGGCGGCAGTCCGACCACGGATCTGACGATGGATGTTACTGCGACCACCACATTACAGGATGTACTGGACTACTTGAACGTTGACGAAGGTGGTGCTCGGACTGCGGAGGTTCAGACGGTAACACTGACGGGCGGTGGTGGGGTACCAGATTCAGGTAAGTACACCTTAACATACGATGGCGCAACAACCACAGAGCTCGACTATGATGCAAATGTTGCGACGATTACAACTGCCCTTAATGCCTTGTCAACCGTTCCTAACGACGGTGACATAGTGCCGTCAGCAGCTTTGGCGACTGGTACAACTTTTACTTTTGCTGATTCAATGGGTGATTCAGATGGTGAGGTTCCCCTGATTACAATTACCAGTGTTGGTTTAAAAGATGGCGGTGTAGATGTAACTGGAGTGTGTGCAGAAACCGTAAAAGGCCATGGTCCGCACGGTGTTCTTGACGATGCGACGGCATCTTTGGTCAACGGCCAAATACGTATAACTGATGCAACCAGCGGCTACAGCAAATCGGATTTGACTATGGCATGGAGTGGCGACGGCACGCTTGCAATGCCGGCGTATTTCGAGATGTTGACCGTTGGTGGCGACGAGGTCAGAAGCGTTAATATTAAGACTTACGACTCTCAGGGTGGTAAACACGTTTTCTCGGGTGCATTTGTGCGGACAGATACCCCCAATACGTGGGACATGGTGCTGACCTCAATCACCGGCAATATCAATGAGATAACTGTAGCAAATCGGCGTATCGAAGATATAACCTTTGACGCGACGAACGGCTATTACACCGGTTTGGGCGGCAGCGACCCAGCCGAGTTTGTAATAAGCTTTGCACAAGACCCCTCGAATCCACAAACCATCAGCTTAGACTTTGGCACCATAGGCTCACTAAACGGCTTGACACAATTCGCTGGAAACTCTACAGCAGTAGCAAAAGAACAGGATGGCTACGAAGCAGGTAATCTGTCCACGGTATCGGTCAATAAGGAAGGCATAGTTATCGGTGCTTTCTCTAACGGCATCAAGAAGGACATTGCAGCGGTACAGATAGCATTGTTCCAGAATACATCAGGCCTGGAAAGTGTCGGCGGCGGGTACTTTACTACTTCGGCCAACTCAGGAGCGCCTGTAGCTACACAGGCTATGACCGGCGGTGCCGGCTCTATTCATGGTGGGGCATTGGAAAAATCCAACGCAGATGTGGCGACTCAGTTTGTTTCTATGATTCAAGCCCAAAACGGCTTCCAGGCCAATGCAAGGACCATCAGAGTCGCCAACGACATACTGCGAGAGCTGAGCAACCTTATCAGATAGTAACTTTGGAAATTTAAGATGCCTACAGCACATGTTATGACAGCAGGATTTAATATCATTGTTCAGGCACTTACACCGGTAGAGCGGTGGAAGGCCGCTGGGCGGTTTGGTACCAGCATGACTGAACCATGGTTTATTCTGACAGGAGTGGCTGTCATAATCGTATTAGCTGGGCTGCTCTTGATGATTAGCTTACGTCGAATAGCACGGGAACGAAAGGTTAGTGGGCAGCTATTTTTTGATTATGGCGAACAGCGGGGACTAAGCGGACGGGAGCAACAAATTTTGCTTGAGATAGCACGCAGGGCAGGACTTAAAAGAAGCCATTCTATTTTTACAATGGTCTGCGCCTTTGATCACGGAGCAGGTAAGATGATAGAAGAAAGCCTTGCCCAACAGGGAGCAGAAGAAAGCCAACGGTTAAGGACCGAACTGTCCTTCCTGCGAGAAAAGCTTGGCTTCCAGAAACAAACCTCAGTCTCAATAGGCTCGTCAACGAAATTGAAGAAGCCGAGCAGCAGACAAATTCCCGAAGGTAAAAAACTTTATATAAACCGGCGCAAAGCTCCTGACTTAGGTGATATTGAGTCTACCATTATTAAAAATGACAATATGGAACTTACTGTCAGATTGACAACATCGGTGGAAAGTAAGCTGGGCGAGTTCTGGCGTGCGCAATATTATTTTGGCACTTCGGTCTGGGAGTTTGATACTTCTGTAGTTCGTTGTTATGGCGACATTCTGGTTTTGAATCATAGCGATGATATGCGGTTCATTAGTCGCCGGCGCTTCTTGCGTATTCGAGTAAACAAGCCGGCCTTTATTGCACCCTTTCCATTCACGAGAATGTTGCAGCCAAACATCAGCAGCAAAGAGGTTCCTGGAGCTAAGGAAGGTGCGGCAAATGCATCCGGCAACACCTGGGGACCTCCGGAATTTATACCTGCGACTGTTACCGAGCTGGGTGGCCCTGGTCTGCGTATCGAGGCCCCTTTGGAAGTAAAAGCAGGCGATAGGGTATTGGTAATAGTTAATCTGAGCGAAGAAGAGAAGCAGGACTTAATCCCACAAGAAAAAAGCAATTCACCTCCCTGGATTCTGGAGCAGGACAGTAGAACAATACCGCCAAAAATAATAGAAGATATTGGCGAGGTCAGGCACATCGGAGCTATAGAAGATGGTTTTTCAATAGCAGTGGAATTGACTGGCTTAAGTGACTCAAACGTCAGTGAGCTAATTCGCGCTGCCAACGCAGCTTCAATAAGAACTAATAGCAACCGTCAAGATATTCCGAGTTCCGTAAACACAGAAGAAAACGTTTCGGAGCCGGCGGCTGTACAAGGAACCTGAAATGTCAGAACTTACAGACCAAGTCAGTTCAAGCATTGATGCATTAACAAAGGAATTTGAAATAATAGCGCACAATCTGGCCAATGTAAGCACGGCCGGATTCAAGCGTAGAAGCAACGCATTCTCACAATATATTGAGACGCCAGAGGCAGGGACAGAGACATATTTACCCGGAAGCATTGAACTGAACTCGGTATTTGATTTTTCCCAGGGCAATATTGTCGAGACAGGCCGGCCTTTGGATATTGCTCTGTACGGCAAGGGATTTTTTGTGATAGAGACACCTAATGGGCCGCTTTACAGGCGCAACGGCATGTTCTACACAAACCAAAATGGTCAAATAATGGATTCTCAGGGACGAATTGTAGCGGGTGAGGCAGGGCCAATCACGATACCAAGCGATGTGGGAATCGAGCAAGTGAGTGTCTCGAGCGACGGAAGCATCAGTGCCGACGGTATACCCATCGGAAAATTCAGATTGGTTGATTTCGGAGACAACGAAGACAAACTTGTGCCATATGGAGAGAACTGTTACTGGATGCCGGATGAGAATATACAACCGGTCGCAGCAGAAAACATAGTTGTTAAGCAGGGCTACCAAGAGGCCTCCAACGTAAAGATCATAGACGAATTAGTGGATATGATAATGGTGTCCAGGCTCTATGAAGCAAATATGAAGTTCTTTACAGCCAGTATGGAAGTGGCCAACACTATTATAAGTGCAATTATGGCCTAATCGTACCGAACAAAAAAGGTATTTTAAAAAATGGGATTACAGAAAACTAAAAGTGTCGAAGCTGGTTTCGCGTTGTCGAAGCTGGTATCGAAACTGGAGGCCGGAAACCAGATACCGGATAAAATTCACGAATCCGGCTTTGGACCAGGACTTTGCAAAAATCTGACACGAACTTCGAGTTTCCAGAGCGAGCATCGACAACCTTAAACGAATTCATAAACCAGTAAGATTAAGATAAGGAGAACAATATTATGTTAAGGGCATTTTCCACTTCAGCGACGGGTATGGCGGCCCAGCAGTTAATGGTGGACACGATTGCTAATAATCTTGCCAACATCAACACTACGGGTTTCAAGCGGAGCCAGGTTGCTTTTCAGGATTTGCTTTATATAACTCTAACAGAGCCCGGCACCGAAGTGGTTTCCGGCACAAATACCCCGACCGGCCTGGAAATAGGTAGCGGCGTCCATACTGCAGCTACCGTAAAAATTTTTAGCAACGGTGAGCTTGAGAACACCAACAAACCTCTCGATATAGCTGTTTCAGGAGAAGGCTTCCTTCAGATAACTATGCCAAATGGTGATATAAGATACACGCGCGACGGCGCGCTGCAACTAAATGCCAACGGTGAATTAGTTACCGTCACCGGATACCCGATAGAGCCGGCCATCAGCGTTCCAATAGACGCCACTTCTGTCGATATCGGCAAGGATGGAGGCGTTAATGTTACTGATGCTGCGGGGACACAATCGGTTGTAGGCACGATTCAGCTGGCACGTTTTCCGAATCCCTCGGGTCTTTCCAGTGAAGGTGGTAACCTGTTAGCAGAGACCTTAGCAAGCGGCACGGCTACGACCGGCACAGCAGGAGAGAGTGGTTTCGGTATAATCCAGGCGGGATTTCTGGAAAAATCGAATGTCCAGATGATAACCGAACTTGTCAACCTTATCACCGCCCAACGAGCATACGAGACGAACTCCCGTGCAATTAGAGCGGGAGACGAAATGCTAAGGCAGGCAAATCAAATAGCAAGGTTCTAAGTGAAAGACCATTATGAGTAATAAGAAGAGCACAAGAACACAAGGGCATAAGAGCACAAGAATACTTGTAAGCTGTATATTTATGACTTGTGCGATTCTCTGCCAGGCATCGGTGAACACAAAAGCCGACAACACGAAGAAGGATTCTGCCCTTCAGGTTTACCTGCCGAGAGAAATTACAGTCAAAGACAGTAGCTTAAGCCTTGGCCAAGTCGGCATAATTCGAGGCAAAGAATCTCTTGTATCCAAGGCGAGCGAAATCGAATTAGGGCGGATTTCAGTGCCGGGGCAGAAGATTGTTATCGACAGGGCAATGGTCTTAAGCAGATTGGCCTCAAACGGCATCCCTGCATCGAAAGTAACATTCACCGGTGCAGAAAAAATAACGGTTCAACAGCAAGAGCAAACCATCCGTAGTATTGAATTTGTTAAGTTAGCAAGCTCCTTTCTGGAAAAAAATCCTTCCGTCGTTCCAGCTTGTGGATTCAATCCGATACGGAGGCCTAAAGATTTCATCATCACCGGTACGAGCAAAGATATAAGATTGTCTCCTCGATTAGTCCAAAGCAGAGCAAGAAACCAGGCAAGGGTTGAGATTACCATTCTTTCAGGCGGCAAAAAAATCGATGTGCGTGAGGTTACTTTCGGGTTGACATACAATGCCGCCCAAGCAGTAACAAAGGTTGATATTCCCGCAGGTGCGGTTATCAGTCCTGAGAATGTCAGGATAGAAAAGACGATATCGAACTATCCGGAGTCGTCTGATTGGAGGCCTCCTTACGGCCTCATTGTCAAGCGTCAGATACCGGCAAAAACCATTCTTCGTCCAAATATGTTGGGCCCTGTCAAGTCACCAATCATTGCTAAGCGCAATCGAAAGGTTGTTATTCGAATTGACAGGCCCGGATTTCTGATTACGGCTTTTGGAAAAGCTATGCAGGATGGCCGAGCCGGGGAATATATAAAAGTTCGAAACGTTGACTCACAAAGAATAATCTTAGTCAGAGTCAACGAAGACGGAAGTGTGGAACCTGTTTTTTAGAAGGAGAAATAAATGAACAGAAAACAGAGGACAGAAGACAGAAGACAGAAGACAGAGGACAGAGGACAGAGGACAGAGGACAGAAGACAGACTCTGACTTCTGACTTCCGACTTCTGACTTCTGAGATAGTGCTTATCTCGATTGTTCTCGTGCTCTTACCGGCTACCTGCCTGCAAGCAGGTTCTATCTGGGCCAAGAGGGACAAGAATATGAAGGAATTATACGCCGACGATGTGGCCCGTCAGATAGGTGATATCCTGACCATTGTGATCAGCGAAGACAGCAAGGTCGATAACAAAGCAAAAAGGGATTTAAAGAAGGACACTAATCGGTCAAACGCCTTTAATGGGGAGCTGGGAATTACAACGCCGAATCATAATATTCTACCCCGCATGCCCGGCTTCACGATGAATGCTACATCGGGTAATGAGCTAAAAAGCAAGGCTGATTACAAAGACGAACGCAAGTTTGAGGACCAGGTCAGTGTAGTAGTTGTGGATATTCTGCCTAATCGCAACCTCGTTGTTATGGGAGCTCGCAGCCGTGATATTGCAGGTGATATACAAACCATCGAGGTAAGCGGTATAGTCAGGCCGAGCGATATTGCGTTTGATAACACGGTCAAGAGTGAACAGGTGGCAGATTTTCGCATTGTTGCTAAAAATTCAGGCGTCGCGGCACCCTACACAAGGCCGGGCTGGCTCGGCAGTATATTTGACATTCTCTGGCCGTTTTGAAATTGTACCGTCTGCACAGATTTATTCTTGAGAGTAATAGCTTATGAAATCAATAATACGAGCAAAAGAGCAAAAGAGCATAATGTTCCTTATAACGTGTGCACTTTTGGGCTGTGTGCTTATGGCTGGAGCCGGGCAATGCGAACGAATAAAAGACATTGTTGATATTCAGGGGCTTCGAAGCAATCCACTTTCAGGCGTTGGCTTAGTCATTGGCCTGGCTGGAAACGGCGACAGCGGTGTGCTATCGCGACAAATGCTTACAAACATGCTGAGGGAATCGGGATTAGTTCTTGCTCCCACCGATTTGACTGGCGGTAATATTGCAGTGGTTTGGGTTACAGCAGAGCTGGGTCCCTTTGCCCGAGAAGGCTCACGAAT
>Ga0209636_10004885_pt1 | contig 13692 bp, 7 predicted proteins | sample DeeMarSWOR152_54_FD_187464 | JGI IMG/M metagenome (GOLD analysis project Ga0209636, IMG submission 187464) | Marine sediment microbial communities from White Oak River estuary, North Carolina - WOR-1-52-54 (SPAdes) (version 2) | ecosystem: Environmental > Aquatic > Marine > Intertidal zone >...
CAAAATCCTCATCTTTGTATCCAATTTTAAAATTCGCGCCGTAGAGGCCCATAATTTTCTTGACTCTTTCATTTTCATGACTGACCGGCGTGTAGGGAGTCTCATCGAACTCCTGGGGAAATACCTGTGTCGGACCGGACTTTTCCTCGATTAACGGGTTTATGACTTGCTGAATCCTGCCGCTGGACACACGGCTCTCACCGGAGTTAGTCAGAGTCACGACCCCGATCTTCAATTCAGGATACATGGTCATGGAGGTTATGAATCCATACCCTCCACCGCCGTGCTGGAGGGAATAAGTATCACTGACCAAAGATTTATCCAAGCAGAGACAATATCCCGCCTTCTGCTTCATTTCAGGGAACTGGACAGAATGCATCTCTTCGATGAGCTCTTTCCGCAGTAACTGCTTTCCGTTGACCCGGCCTTTGTTGATGTGAAATTGGAGATACTTGGCCATATCCAGGATGTTGGTGTAGACTGCGCCAGCGGGGATCATCGGGATATCAACCGGAATCCCTCCGGGGACTTCGCTCTTCGGGGAAACATGTCCGATGGCCCGGTTCGTTCTCTTCTTTATCTCTTCAAAGTCTAAGGTGCTCGAAGTCATTCCCAAAGGTTCCAGTACTTTTATTTTTATGTACTCCCAGAAAGGCATGCCGGCTTTTACCTGAAGGATGTAGCCAGCCAGGTCGATACCGAGGTTAGAGTAGGAATAACGGTAGCCCACAGGATAACGAAGCCAGGAATCGGATATACTCAACACGTGTTCCTCGAAGGTATGCGGGCGGCAGTCGAAGTTGCTGCCCACAGGGGCTTCGTGAGTAAAGCCTGCCCTGTGGGCAAGGAGAAGGCGAAGAGTCATCTTCTTTTCCGGATGCTCTTCATAAGGACTGTTGACCGTAAAATCAGGAAGATAGGTGGTGATCGGCTCATCGAGGTCGAGAAGACCGTCCTGGACAGCCATCAGCACACCAAGGGCTGTAAAACTCTTGGACATGGACTGAATGCTGAAAATAGTCTCCGGGTTTATGAGTCTTTCCTTACTCCGGCTCGTATGGCCGAGGACCTGCTGCCAGAGAATTTTTTCATCGTCCACTACGGCAACCGCCATCCCTGGGATGTCTCTTTCCTTAAACCAATCAGGAACCTTTGATTTAAGCTCCTCAACAACCTGAGCAGTTAAAGAATGGTCCTTTTCTACAGGGGCGGATGCTGTCAATATAATCGGAACAAAAAATACAAAAATAAGGATTACAACTAGAATTTTCAGATTTTTCATAGACCTCCTCCTTTTTAAGGACATTCAGATATAAAATTATAAGAAGTTTTCAAATGGATGGCTCAATCCTGACACCCCTTTTTCATTCCTGCTGAGAATATATTTTGTTGGTTCTCTTTTTATTCATACCTCAATGAATCCGCAGGATTGGCAAAGGCGGCCTTGAATGACTGGTAGCTGACCGTGAGCAGGGCTATGACCAGGGCTAGAGCGGCTGAAAGCACAAATGTCCATAATCCAAGGTCAGTCCTGTAAGCAAAGTTTTGCAGCCATCTGTTCATAACAAAATAGCCAATGGGCCAGGCTATCACTGAGGCAAGAGCGATACATTTTATATACTCTCTTGCGAGGAGGCCAATGATGTTCTGGAAGTCCGCTCCAAGAATCTTTCGGATACTGATCTCTTTTCTCTTCTGCTCTGATACAAAGGACGCCAGGCCAATCAGACCCAGACAGGCGATTGAGAGGGCAATACATGTGAAAATATTGAAACTGTATCCCAATTTCTGTTCGGCCTTATAAATCCTGTCAATCCTTTCATCCAGGAATGAATACTGAAAAGGAAATTCAGGTGAAAACTGTTTCCATTTTTCCCTGATGAAATCTATAGTGTTTGGAATATCATAAGGAGAGACTTTGATTGAAAAGTAATCGACTTGCCGGTTGCGGTGATACATGAAGACCAAGGGATCAATTTCCCGGTGCAGCGAATGAAAATGAAAGTCCCTTGTCACACCGATTATGGTCCACTCCCTTCCCTGGGCAGTAAGTTTTTTTCCTACGGGTTGCTCCCATCCCAAATCTCTCGCGGCGGTTTCATTGATCACGACAGCCTGTACTTTATCCAGGGAGAAGTCCTCTGAAAATGTCCTCCCTTCCACAATCCCGATATCATAGACATTAAAAAAGTCGAAATCCACAAAAGTATAGCTTAATCCTAGTTCTTTTTCCTCTCCTTGCTCGGTCCATGTAACCGTAGATGATCTTCGTATCGTTGAGGGCAAGTCGAGTGAAGCCGAAACCTTCACTATTTCGGGATTCTTCATTAACTCCTGCTTCAATATCTCTGAGTTCCTTTTCAGGTTTCTATCCATGGTATAGACGGTGATAATTTGATCCTTATCAAATCCAAGGTTCCTGTTTTTTATGAAATTGAGCTGGTTGTGTATCACGAATGTGCAGATGATCAGTATGATCGATACAACAAACTGAACCACGACCAAAGAATTTCTGAAAAAAACCGAGCTTGTGGAACCGATTCTCAATGTCCCCTTGAGAATCTGGATGGGATGAAACGAGGAAATAATGAACGATGGATAGCCACCAGAAAGGACTCCAATCAAGACTGCAAGGCCTAGGAAAACGAACAATATATCCGGGTCCAGATATAAACTTGATGTTAGGTCTCTATCGATCAAAGAGCCGAACACCGGCAGAGCAAGGTCGACCATTAAAACCGAGATCATAAGAGCAATGAGCGAAAAAACCATGGATTCACCCAGAAATTGCCTGACCAGTTGAGACTTGTGGGCTCCCACGACTTTCCTCATCCCGACTTCAACAGCCCGTTTCGCTGACCGGGCAACAGAAAGGTTTATATAGTTCAAGCAGGCGATGAGTATGATGAAAAAGGCTATGGCAGAAAACAGAAAGATATTTTTCATATCATTGTTCGTTTCCAACTCAAACCTCAGGTTTCCTCCCAGATGAATATCGGTTAGAGGCTGGAGATGAAGCTTTTCTGATTCCGACTCTTTGCCTTTGTATTTTCTCAAGAATGCAGGAAATTTTCCTTCCAGGTCTGCCGGGTTCGTATTTGATTCAACCTGGATATATGTTTTGGGCTCGTAATAGCTCCATGTTTCGACCGAATTTCTTCCCCCATGCTTCAGGGTGTACAGCGTATTGTATGACACTAAAAAATCAAACGTGAAATGAGAATTTCTGGGGATATTTTTAAGAACACCTTTAATTTTGTAGTCGTATTTTTTGTCGCCGTACCACCCTTGGATCTTGAGGATTTGACCCACCGGCTCCTCGTTACCGAAATATTTCTCAGCCATTTGCTGGGTGAGAAGAACGGAAAAGGGCTCTTCCAGCGCAGTATGCCTGTCCCCTGAAACAAGCGGAAAGGTGAAGATTTCTAAAAAATCCTGATCAGCGAAGTATATGCCGTCCTCGTTGAAGAGTTTTGAGTTGTATTCCACAGCTCCATACTCATCATTTTTTTTCACTCGTGTGGCTTTGACAATCTCAGGAAAATCTTCTTTTAATGCGGCAGCAAGGGGATGTTCGGATGAATTATACCAGACAGGTCTCCCTTGATTCTCCCTCACAGCCCGATAAATATATTGGGCATCCTCATGGTGCTTATCGTAGCTGAATTCATACCGGATATAGAGCAGTATCAACATGAAGCAGGTCAAGCCGATGGCCAGGCTGGCAATATTGATAAAGGAATATCCTTTTTGGTTTTTTATGTTTCTTAAAGCAATCTTCAAGTAATTTTTGAGCATGGGTATTTTCCTTGTTTATACAAGGATGCAATTAATATGCCAATTTTTGAGTTTTAAGAGAGGCTGAGAGTTGCAATAGGGGCACTGACTGATGAGGTGTTCGCTGGCGTAACAAACAGTGTCCAGTTTCGGACAATATTCAAATACCATATCAGTCAACCTTTTTGAGCTAAATTGCGTCTATATATTTGAATCCAATAAAACTGGAGAAATAATGAATATTATCACCCGATTGGAAGAGGCCATTCTCATCGCTATCTGGAGACTTGAAGATAACGCTTATGGAGTAACCATTAATAAACAGGTCTCTAAGTCATTAAAAAAGAAATATTCAATGGGAGCGTTATACTTTGCTCTGGATCAGCTGTTAAGAAAAGACTATGTCACCAAAAACGTTAAATGCTTCTATCATGAGAAGGGAGGACGCAGCCGGACCTACTACAGCTTAACGAAGAAAGGAAAGAAAGCTCTTCATGAGGTCAAGGCCTACCAGAAGTCGCTATGGGAAGGGATATCTGAATTGGCGTTTGATGTGAAAGATTCCAAATGAGAAAGAAAAAGGACGTAATTCCTGCACTAGCCGCATGGATACTCGCCAGGATGATCCGGGATGAAGACCGCCTCTCGATCCTGAGCGATTTTTCTGAAACCTATGAAGAACTGATCAATGAAAAAGGTCATCTTGAAGCCTGTCGATGGTACTGGAGTCAGGTTTTAAAATCCATCCCTCTGTTTATGACTAATATTCTGTTGTGGAGGTTGGTTATGATTAAAAATTATCTAAAAATTGGCTGGCGGATTTTGATCAGGAGCAAGACTTTTTCTTTATTGAATATTACAGGTTTTGCCGTCGGTATCGCCACTTACCTTATGATCGGTTTATATGTTCAGTTTGAATTGAGCTATGACAGATTTCATGTCAATGCTGACAGAATCTATGAGATTACAGTCGATAACCAGGCGAAAACACCGGATGTCCTTGCTCCGACTCTTCTGGAGGAGTTTCCTGATGTCAAGGCAGCCACAAGGTTAATCAACAGAGGCGAAACTTCTGTCAGTTTTGAAGGAAGAACTTTTATCGAGAACAATTGGGTTTGGGCTGATCAACATATATTGGAAGTCTTCAGTTTCCCTCTTTTGAAGGGAGATAGAAAAACAGTAATGAGAAACCCTGATTCGATCATTATAAGCGAAGACATGGCCTTTAAGTATTTTGGAAATAAAGATCCCATCAACAAAGTGCTTCATTGCTCTTTCTTTGGTTATGTAGGAACGGATTTTATTGTGAGGGGTGTGTTAAAGAATATTCCGAAAAATTCTCATGTCAGAGGTGATTTTTTCGCAAACCTAGAAACACTGAATGATTTGTTGCACAAACAGGAGGACTGGAATAGCAAAAATCTAGATACCTTTATCCTTCTTAACGAAGGCGTGGATCCCCGCGTGTTTGAAGAGAAATACAAGGCGCTTTTAGAATCCAAGTATAATGTCAGAGATGCTGAACAGTTCTCCAATCAACGGCTGACTGACCTGCATTTAAGGTCGACAGATATAGCCAACCATTTCGGTCCGGTTAATGATATCCGGACGATCTATATTTTTTCTGCAATCGCTCTTGTTATCCTCATCATGGCCTGTATAAACTACCTGAATCTTTCAACGGCACGGTCTATACAGCGCAGCCGGGAGGTAGGTATCAGGAAAGTGGCAGGTGCGCAGCGTTCTCAACTCATCACGCAGTTCCTCGGCGAATCACTCCTGTTTACATCCTTATCCCTTATCTTTGCTTTTGGATTAACCTATCTTCTTCTTCCTGTTTTCAGCAGTTTCATTGAAAGTGAAGGCACATTCAGTCTGTTGAACCATGCACAATCCCTTATTCCTCTTGTCCTGAGCGTTCTTATTGTCGGACTTTTAGCAGGCGTTTATCCAGCCTTTGTTATGTCGAATTTCACACCCTCAACAACCCTGAAAGGATCATCATCCGTTATAAAAAGAAGCTTTATGCGGAACTTTCTGGTTGTCGTTCAATTCTCCGTTTCCGTATTCCTCATCATCTGCACAATGGTCATATCGAACCAGGTCAGCTTTTTAAAGAATAAAAAGCTTGGTTTTTCAAAGGACCACATTGTTTTAGCCCGTGCAATACCTTTTGTAAAAGCCCGCGCAATGAGACCTGCAAAAGAGGAACTCTTAAAGTATCCCGAGGTCACCGGTGTGACGTTCTCTTCGGCATATCCAATGCAGGTCAACCAGTTATATGATTTTTACTATCAGAATACCGATGATCCGGAAAACAACCAGGTAAGTTCGTATTACGCAAGGGTAGACTACGATTACATAGGATTATTCGATATGGAAATTGTTAAAGGCAGAAATTTCGAAAGACAGCGTGATGAAGGTCGAGATGTATTAATCATAAACGAAACCCTGGCCAAACAGCTCGGATGGGACGATCCAATAGGAAAAAAATTTAGCTTCCGGCGAGGAGAGGGAACGATCATTGGAGTCGTGAAGGATTTTCACAACAGGACCATGCATTCAAAAATTAACCCGGTGACCTTGCATTTAAGGCCTTATTATCCGGATCTCTTGGCCATAAAAATAGATACAGCTGATGTTCAAAAAACCTTAGCCGTCATTGAAGATGTTTACAAGAGATTTTCTAGCGATTATCCGTTTATATACAATTTCATGGATGAACGATATGATAATTTATACAAGTCGGAGATCCGGAAGGAGAAAGCCTTCCGCTATTTTTTGGGAGTTGCGATTTTAATCTGCTGTCTGGGGCTTTTTGGCCTCACTTCATTTTCAGTGGAGAGAAGAACAAAAGAAATCGGTATCCGAAAAGTACTGGGAGCCTCCATTCCCGGCATTACATCACTCTTGTACAGAGAATTTACAAAGTGGGTCCTGGTTTCAAATGTTTTTGCCTGGCCCATCGCGTATTATGCCATGCACAAATGGCTCCAGGCTTACGCCTATCGGGTGAATCTGGGAATAGGGATATTCGTTGCTTCGGCATTGATCGCTTTGCTCATTGCATTGCTGACGGTGAGCTACCAGTCCATCAAAGCCGCCACCGCCAATCCGGTCGACTCCCTGCGGTATGAATAAGTCTTTATGACTGAAGCTTGAAACTCCGACCAGGATTTAAGAGTGGCACCCAAATCCCCCAGGGCCATGGCTGGCCGATTCTCTGATCAGCCTGCCCCCTGATTTTCAGGGGTGTTAGAGTAAAAGGTCAAAGAACTTTTCTATTCCAGAGTTCCGACTGTTACAAAAACTGATACACAAAAACGAACGACTGAAATTCTGACCTATGCGAATTAAAATAATTCAGTTTTTCTTGAAGGCAGAAAGTCTTTTTCTCGCATCCATGATTTCAACGATTCCAGAGTCTACGTTTTTCCAGAGGTCGAGGAATTTCTCGTAGTTCTCTATGGCGTTACCATTCAAGGTCTTCTGATTCTGCAAAAAGAAGTCTAATTCAAAACGGAAGTAAAAGATATCGATGGTTACGTGAAATCTCTCTTAGAGGAACAAACAGGTGAGGAGTCGGAACACCAGTCGCCCTTGAATAATAAGGATCTATGCGTTTTGCTTCTTCTAACAGTTCATCAGCTCCTTCTTGATCGCCCATCCCTATTTTAATCCTGGACAACAGATTTAATGCAAAAGCTTTTAATGGCGGAATTGGCTCAGAGTCTAAATATCTTTTAAATGCCTTTTCTGCCAATGGCAAAGCTGTATCCGCTAATTTCCTGTCTCCTAGAACAGTATATACATGATACCTGGCTAAATCCAAAATCAGTGTATTCTGACCAGGATCAATTCTAACTGCATCTTCAAAGCACTTGACCGCATCTTCAACTTGATCTTTAAACAGATAGTGCCTTCCTAATTCTCTCAGTACCTCCGCATTTCCTTCATGCTTTTCCAGTACTTTTTGCCAGTATCCGATGTAATCTGCCTCTTCTGGCATTAGGAGTGCACGTGCCTTGGCACCGAAGATTTCGTCCATTTCTTCCAGCTTCTTTGCATACTGCTCAGCTTTTGATTTATCGCCTCCCATTTCTTCTGGAAGAATTCCATAGATTTCAACCAGGTACAGCATGGCTTCATGATAATCCGGCTTTAACTTGAGTACAGACTCATAGGTGCTGCACACTTTCGCATATTTTTCTTTAACATCAGGTTGATCTCTTTGAGCCGCGCCATATGCCGACTGAGAAGCAATTTTTCCCGCAAAAAAACTGTATATCACGTTATCTGGATCATTTTTTACAGCTTGTTCAATGTGATTTTGGATATCCTCTATACTGGTTAATAATTCTCTAAGGTTGGCTAATCCCAGATGATATTTGGTTCTGGCAAGCTCGTAATGAACAAGGGCATTATCAGGATTTTCTGATATCATTTGTTCAAGGAGTGTTTTGGCTTCATCAGCCTTTCCGTTCATCCTTAAGTCATATGCTTCCTGCACCGTTTTGTCCAATTTAGATTCAGCACAAGCCCAAAATCCAAGAGATGCAATAACAACAGCACAAGCAATAAATAAAGATACGCAAAGAAATTGCCTTTTTGGAATGTTTTTAAAAGTCATTTCTTTCCCCTCCTTTTTTTAGGCATGGTTCTGCCTCATCTATATAAATTGCATTTGCAATTGTTGGAGAAAGGAATTCCTCACTGTTATACGCAAAGGACTTTTCCTTCTGCTGACCAAAGTGTTCTATATAGGGAAATTTGAGTATATCTTTCTAATTAATGTGTGTCAAGTTTCAAAGTAAATTCGGTCTTTCTTTGAATCTCCAGATTGCTTAATGTCCTTAGCAAAAATAGCTATAACTTTCTTTGCTTTATTGAGAAACGCTCTTCGGCGAGACTTTTTCTAAGGGGATTCATCTATTTTATTCATTTAAAGAGCCAGATATCAGTTGTTACTATCTTATCTTTTTTCCAATTCGGTTTTTATCTTTTGCCCAATAAACGTAGAGAGGCTTGCCTTTTACATTGTGAAGAGGCAAAAATCCCCAATACCTGCTATCATAGCTGTTCTCCCGATTATCTCCTAAGACAAAACAATGCTCCAGAAGAACAACCGTAGGGCCATAATTATCTCTTATCATATCTTGAAAATTAGGAAATTCTTTCCTGGCAAAGGTTTTACTATCCCTATGGATCTTATATTCCTCTTTTATAGGCCGGTCATTTACATAAACCTGCTTGTCTCTTATCTCTATCTTTTCCCCTTCCGTGGCAATAACTCTTTGTATAAACAACTTTGTCGGCTCTTTTGGATATTTGAATAAAATTAAATCTCCTCTTTGGATTTTGTTTCTCTTGAAGTATTTTGTATTTACTCTCAAGTAATCACCGAAGAGCAGAGTTGGCTCCATACTCCCTGTCCCCATTTTGTATGCACTGAATCCTATAGATTCACTCGTTATACCTGCAATGAAATCTTTGGGGATTATGTAAGTTCCATACATCAAAAAGATAATAAGGAGATAGACATACCATTTATTGTATCCCTTGAGTACGAATTCTTTTTTCCTTTTGGCTGTAAAGAAAGCTTCCCCGATGATAAACAACCATAAACAGATGGTAATTATGAGAATAACCACCAATCCATAGAATTGATACTGTAATCTGGCTAGGAGCAAAAGGATTGGAATTGAAAAATCTGCCAAAAAGAAGCAAATTCCTTTTAATATTTGACCATTATAGAGCTGCCCAAGTCCAGGAGCAACCAAGGACAAAACTGCAGCAATTAGAGGAATTCTTTTCCTTTTCTTCATCGGCACTTCCATATTCATTGTTAAAAATTTATCTCATGATTGAGTTTGCCTGAAATTGCTCTTTAATTTGTTCATCTTCAACAATTTTAGGTTTTATGAGTTTGAAGGCAACTTTTTCCTTAATCTTCTTGTCTTCTACCCTGTAGACTCTCCCCATGCCCCTTTTTCCAAGTTCTTCGATGATTTCGTAACTGGAGGCAAAAGTGGTTCCTCTGGATAATTCTTTTATGGGAGTTTCGAAAGTCTCGGTGACAGGGATTTCTTCTAAGGGAATGATCTGAGTTCTGCACTCTTTGCAGAATTTGTAATCAGAAGGATTCTCGAAATGGCATTTAGGGCATTTTATTCCCATTGTATTCCCTCTATTTGCTTGGCAAAAGAATATCAATTAATGAGGGGGGGGTGTCAAATCTGGTAGATTCTCTAAAAAAATCGGGATCGCACAATGAAAATTTGAATTTGCTCGAGAAATCGACTGGCTCGACAATACATGCCGAATTGAGTATTGTTTATTCTGCCTGAGTGAATACTGGATTTGTTGCGAGTTGAGTTAGAATGGAGCTTTATTGATTTTGGAGGAAAAATGAGCCTTAATGTGTCAAGGCAGCGTCTGTATGCTTCTCTTCTGATCCTGGGAGCCTGTGTTCTGCTTTTTCGTACCATGAATTTCTCTTTGACCCATCTGACTATCGATAGAAAGGGGGTAGGATCATGAAACGCAGTCTTACAATTTTCTTCAGTTTGCTTCTCTTTTTTGGATTTTTCCAGCAGAAGAGGAGTTTTATTCAAACACGTTACGAAGACGTCGATGACCTTCGCAATCACCCTGCTGTGCTCTATATTAACAGCGGCTTGCCGGTTGTCATCTGTCCCGATGATCCCGCCATCTGGAAGAGCACGTTTTCTCATGATTTTTATGAGGCTTTTATGTCCTGGGGGTTGGACTTGAGATGTCTTAAACAGCTGGCGATGAACTCGCTCATCTACTCTGCGATGGAGCCAGAGGAAAAAGAAAGAGCTCTGGAGTTCTGGCGGGATAAATGGAAGAAATTCATTAATTGGTTGAACGATTATAAAGTTGAACAGGCTGCTCTAAGGCGATAGAGCCAGAGCCATTGAATTTGATCACGCTCATTTTAATTTTCACTCTTTTTTTAAGAGTATGCTTGGCAGATGTTAAAACCGGAATTTTTTGCTCGGCAGAAAATCGGGCATTTGTGCAAGGCGTTGACGATAGAGCATTTCAATTTGACTTTCTTTTCCAACATTGTTATTTTTCTATCAACCAAGCGGACAAGGATGATGGGCCATGAAATGCCCCAAATGTCATTTCGAGAATCCTTCTGACTCCAAATTCTGTAAAGAGTGCGGAACTCAATTGATCCCGGCAGAGGAGGTCTCTGCGCCCACTGAGACCCTCGAGATTTCCAAAGAAGGATTAAAAGCGGGCACCGTCTTTGCCGAAAGGTACCAGATTATCGAAGAACTGGGCATAGGCGGCATGGGCAAGGTGTACAAGGCTCTTGATAGTGAGATTAGCGAAGAAGTCGCCATAAAGCTGTTAAAGCCTGAAATCGCTGAAGATGAGAAAACCATCGAGCGCTTCAGAAACGAGCTGAAATTTGCCCGCAAGATCTCTCATAAGAATGTCTGCCGGATGTACCACCTGGCCAAAGAGGGAGAGACTCCCTATATCACCATGGAATATGTGGAGGGCGAGGATTTAAAAAACCTGACAAGAAAGAAAGGGAAACTTCCGGAAGAAGAAGCTATCCGCATAGCCAAACAGGTGTGCGAAGGCTTGGCTGAAGCTCATAGACTGAGAGTCGTCCACCGGGATCTCAAGCCTCAGAATATCATGATCGATAAAGAGGGAAATGCGAAGATAATGGATTTTGGGATATCCCATTCTCTTGAGGCAAAGGGAGTGACCCGGACCGGGATGATTATCGGCACTCCGGATTTCATGTCTCCGGAGCAGGCAGAGGGAGAGGAAGCGGACCAGCGGTCAGATATCTATTCACTGGGAGTTATCCTTTATGAGCTGGTGACAGGAAGAGTGCCTTTTAAAGGCGATACGGCGCTGAGTATAGCTTTGAAGCACAAAACAGAACAGCCTGTAGACCCGAGAGAGCTCAATGATCAGCTATCCGAGGGATTGAGTGCCGCGATCCTTAAGTGCCTGGAGAAGGATAGAGAGAGCCGCTACCAGTCAGCCGAGGAGCTTCTTCTGGAACTGAGGAGCATGGAGGAAGGCATGCCCCTGACGGCCGCTGTCAGCAAGGCCCAAATTCCTGCGTTTATGGTCGAAGGAGAAGAGGAGTTAGAGCAAGCAAGACCGGTCTTTGTATCCCGCGAGAAGGAACTGGAGAAGCTGAATGCTTTTCTTGAGATGTCGCTTTCCGGAAAAGGCAGGGTGGCATTCGTCACCGGAGAAGCGGGCAGCGGGAAGACTGCTCTGGTCCAGGAATTTGCCCGTCGTACCCAGGAGGAACACTCTGATCTAATCGTTGCTTCCGGTAAATGTAACGCTCATACCGGGATCGGTGATCCTTATCTGCCTTTCCGCGAGGTGCTGGGTATGCTCAGCGGCGAGGTTGAGGACAGATGGGCTGCAGGTTCTCTCACCAAGGATCAGGCCGTCCGCTTATGGAGCCTTCTTCCCCTTACCGTTCAGGCGGTAGTGGAGACAGGCCCGGACCTGATCAATACCTTTGTTGCTGGAGCAGAGCTGGTTTCTCGCGCTAAGGCTTACGCTCCCCAGAGAACAAGCTGGCTTGGAAAGTTAGAGAAGCTCGTGGAGCGAAAGGCTCTTCTTCCTCCTGATTCGATGCTGCAGCAGAGCAATCTTTTCCAGCAGTACGCGAAAGTGCTTTTAACTGTTGCCAGAGAACAGCCGCTGCTCCTGGTCCTGGATGACCTCCAGTGGGCAGATTCGGGTTCCATAGATCTATTTTTTCATCTGGGACGGCAGGCAAAGGGAAGCCAGATTCTACTCCTAGGCGCCTATCGACCCGAGGATGTCGCTCAGGGCCGAGGTGGAGCAAGACACCCCCTGGAAGGCATTGTGAATGAGCTCAAGCGAGACTTCGGGGAATTCAGTGTGGAGCTGAGCAAAGCTGAAGGCCGCTCATTCCTCGATGATCTCCTGGATACGGAGCCAAACAGCTTAGGTGCCGCGTTCCGGGATACGCTCTTCCATCATACCAGAGGGCATCCCCTTTTCACGATCGAGATGCTGCGCGGCATGCAGGATCAGGGCATGCTGACCAGGGACAAAGAAGGGCGATGGGCTGAAGGGACGGAGTTGGATTGGAATGCCTTGCCGGCAAAGGTAGATGCCGTGATCGGGGAACGCATCAGCCGGCTGGAAGACAGATTGCGGGAATTGTTGACTGTGGCCAGTGTGGAGGGTGAAGAATTTACCTCTGATGTGGTGGCCAAGGTGAGGAAGGAGGAAGCGCGGGAAACAATCCGTCTTTTAAGCGGCGAGCTGGATAAAAGGCATCACCTGGTGTCGGCCAAAGGAATAAGGCGGATGGATGGGCAGCGTCTTTCTGTATATACATTCCAGCACATACTGTTTCAGAGATATCTTTACAACAGCCTGGATGAGGTACAAAGGTCGCACCTGCACGAGGAGGTAGGGACCGCTTTGGAAACACTTTACGGAGAGCAGTCGGAGGTGATTGCAGTCCGGTTGGCCAGACACTTCCAGGAAGCTGGGCTTGTGGTGAAGGCTGTAGACTATCTGCATAAAGCGGGAAATAGGGCAAAGAGGCTGTCTGCCAACGAGGAGGCGATCTCCCATTTCAGTAAAGGCTTGGAGCTTCTGGAGACGCTGCCGGATTCCCCTGAGCGTGTTCAGCAAGAACTTTCATTTCTGCTGGCCCTGGGTTCTCCGCTTCAAGCTACCAGGGGCTATGCATCTCCTGAAACAGGCCGTGTTTATTCCCGGGCAGGAGAGCTCTGCAAGCAGATAGGCGAGTCACCTCAGTTATTTCTGGCATTGTCTTTTCTCTGGTCATTTGACTTGACGCGAGGCGAAACTAAAAAGGCATATAAGCTGGCAGAGCAGATAATCAGTCTA
>Ga0209636_10004886_pt1 | contig 13692 bp, 12 predicted proteins | sample DeeMarSWOR152_54_FD_187464 | JGI IMG/M metagenome (GOLD analysis project Ga0209636, IMG submission 187464) | Marine sediment microbial communities from White Oak River estuary, North Carolina - WOR-1-52-54 (SPAdes) (version 2) | ecosystem: Environmental > Aquatic > Marine > Intertidal zone >...
CTGCCGCAACTGAACAGCTTTATTCAACTCTCAACAAACAGATTAACGACCACCCCATCTGTAAACGATAGCTCTCCGCTTCTCCCAAAACTGTTACCCAAAATCAGGCATTTGTGAACCAGGCCCGAAATACGAAGCACGAAATTCCCCTAAACACGACATTCTGGGGCAGGCGAAACAAATTCAAATTACACAAATTCAAATGTTCAAAACGCTGGCTATTCGCCAAAAAATGGGCTTTTCGTGAGCGACTCGCCCTAAACGTGCGGTTCTCCGCTAAACTGCCATTTCTGTGGCGATTGTAATTATACCAAATTCTCCGGGATGTTCAATGGAAAACGAACAATTTTTTTGGAAAAAACTACCCCCAAAAAGCAATGGCCGCCAATTCTACTATTCCACAAATTGAATGCGGTCTAATTCGAATGGAGACAGAATAGTGGATTTGCTCCCCCAGCTATGTCCTCGCTCATGAGCATAGTCATATTCGACTTTCACACGCATATAGATAATCCACGGCTTGCCCCATTCATATTGATAGCCGACTCTTGTCAGTTTTCCTTTGATCACGTCTTTACTATATACGGAATTAAGAATTACCTCACGGCCGATGCCCTGCCTAATCTCTTCAGCTTTATCCGAGAACTTAAAAACCAGAGCACCAACGGCTAAGGAACTATGGTGGAGAACCACAAGTAACAAAAGGAATAAAAGGAATGGAATCACAAATCTTCGAACTTCCGAACGCTCAAGGATTGGTTTGAGACTTCGTAGAGCTGAGCGAGCTTTCCCACAGATTATCCTGCCTGTGGAGAAAAGCGCGGTAATGAAATCCTCCTCTTTCATTCGTTCAGGAAGTATGAACCGTATCTCATGGATGACAACTGAATATGTCAAATGAGCCAAGATCAAAACAGGAGTCCACAAAATGGGATCGTCAAAGAGCCATCTGTAGACTATACAATGCGATATTGTCCAGCTAACAATCCATCCAATATGGGTAACTATAACCAGCCTAATAAATTCTTTTAGAGAACTAATGGTAAGAGCCAGGCCGATAAATACTACTGGAAAAAGAAAAACCGTAATCAAGCTTGTATAATGTACGGGTCTGTTCCAACTTTGACCATAAAGTCCCCCTTCAACTCCCCCTAAGAGTGCACCGAAAATGAATAAAACCACGTATTTCCAACGCATCACTTACTCCCTGATTAAAGCCTCTTCGATACTATTGTTTCGTTAGAATTCAGGACAGCCTAACGGGATAAGCTCTTAGTTATATTCGCCTACTGGAGTCTCGCGTTTGCATGCCGGCCCCTATGGGACAGTCAAACATGATGATATTTTAAAAGATTTCCAAACAATAATAAACAAAAAAATGACAAAAAAGGTGATTTTTGAACAAAAAATAAACGGATTTTTCATCAACATTTTAAGACCCAGGAACGTCTATATAGTGGTAAGAAAAAAGATGATACTTTGGGAAAATTTTGGATTTATTGAAAGATTCCGCGTGTGCAAAAACGAATTTTGCACACCCTACGCGCTGACCGTTCGGCTCAAGAATTCGATACATGAAACATACGCAGATCTTAATAACGATTGCCGTGGCACTGATGCTGTTTTCCTGCATGAGAGCAAAGCAAGATATTCGGGAGACTGATGCCACAAACCAGAAAGCCGAGGCCAACGCCCTACTTGGCAAGATTCGCGATGTTCTTCCTGAGGGATGGGAGGCAACGCTTTATTGGGATCCTGAAGACATAAAAAAAGGGCCTTTTCAGCATCCAGTCGACTGGCTCGACGACAGCTGGAGCCGTTGGCTGCCCGGTATGGACGGTCGTCGCATTGAGATCCGCCGTAACGAAGCCGTTCATTATCAGGTGGATGGTCCAGGGCCGAATCCATATTTTGCATCGTATGTCCGAAACGAAAAGGAGTACCTGCGGTTTGCGATGACGTTAGGGAACGCTCGAGAGCAAGAAGACATCAATAAGCGATTAATCGAATTGAACAACATGATCAAAGAGCTAGAGGTAGTCCTGAAACCGTCTTTCAATCATCAAAGGGAGGACGGCTATATCCGGCACAGTGTACCTGGGGACGACAAGGGTCGACAAGCCCTTCAGGAATACGAGAAACTGTGGGCAATCAAGCGGTGGTTCCCACAGTGGGCGGAGGGCGGCATATCAATTGGCTTTCGCAGTTTGATATGGTTAAGAATGCTTCCAGAAGAGGCAAAAGTGGAGTACCGACAGGCAAAGGAAAAGGTGCTGAACATTCTACACCCCATCCAGGGCTGGAAGTACATATCGGCAGATGAGGAATGATGGTGAAGTCATCGCGACGTTCAGTGGTCAATCCTGATTTGTCAGTATCTTGAAATTCGTGGACAATTTCAACACCATGCTCTTCAGCGAATCTCTTGACTTGCTCCTTCTGGATCGGTATCGAGTTTTCTTGGCGATCTTTTTCCGAATGTCAGTAGTATATGGAGGTGGATTCCACAGGTAGTGTGATAAAAATCGACAGGATTTTGATGGTATATTAAAAATAAAAGGCTCTCTTTTCATTACATTTTGTGTTGAAATCAAATCTTATATTGTGTTATTGTAGAGGACGTAGCGTGCAATCCGAAGGAAACCTTGTAGTGGAGAACCGCTTATGAAGTTACTTTGGAAAAGACTGATTAAAAGAATGGTCTTTGTTGTTCTGTTTACGCCGATCCATGTATTTACAACGTTTTCAATGATACAGAAGTACTTTTTCAATCCCAGCCGCAATCCCGGAGTGATAGAAACTGTGTTTAAATACCTGACGTTTGTATTCACTCTTCCAGTCCTGTATCCCTGTATGCGTATTGACCCGGACGGTGAGTGGTTCCCAAGGTGGTTTCAATATTTTTCGGTCTTTTTGAATTCGTTTGTCTGGGCCCTTCTACTTTTGTTTCTGTTCATTATAGTCAAGCGTCTTTGCAGAAGGGGCGGAAAGCCTGACGAAACTCAAGAAGAGTGAGGATATACAAAACATCTGTTGTTTATAGACATATTTATTTTCACAACGTGTGCAAAATAAATTTTGCACATACTACGCGGCCCGGCGATGACCAACGATGGTTTGCGGAGACAAACACTTGCTCCATCAATCACAGCGACGATACGGTGACGCCGGCGACTGCCGCTAAGATCATATACGAGATGTAGATCCCCAAGATGATCAAAAACCAGTAGATAGAGGCCTTACAGAAGTTTCGACGGTTGACATTGCCCGCAGAACTTAATGCCCAGATAAGATACATCACGAGATTCACGATGGGTATGGCAAGAACCAGAAGTGTCAGCATCCAGCCACCCACCGTCATCGGTCTTGTGTCAGGATTTTCATTTACCATACTGGTTCTCCTTTCTGCTCACGCGAAAAAAGATTATTCATTCTTTATACAGCAGGAAACACAGACTTATTTCTTCCGACCAAGAAGTTCGCTTTGCTTTTATCATAACAAATCCGTTCCAATAAGGCCATACAGTTTTTTCGCGTGTGCAAAAACAAGTTTTGCATACCCTACATTGTGAAATCCGAAATCCTAAATACGAAATCCGAAACAAATTCAAATTCTCAAATGACCAAAATGGATTCCCGCCCCCCGATCACATAAGGGGCAAGCTTATCGGGAATAACAAGGATGGAGGTTTAATTCTTTCGGAGGCCAGATCCTTCGTTTCCAGGCTGTGTCGCAATTGAGGTTTCAAAGTTAGTTGTATATTTGAGCCGATATGTCATAATAGGGTTTACCAAATGAAAGGGATTTTGTTATGGCATATCGACACGGAGATCGTAAACAAAGGGCACTTTTTCCGCAGAGCATTGATGAATACATTCCGCAGCAAGCCCCGGTAAGAGCATACGATGCGTTTGTGGATTCGCTGGACTTTGACGAACTCGGCATCGAACTGGATGCTAATAAGGTCGGCTGTCCCCAATACGACCCGAAGTCCATGCTCAAGCTGCTGGTTTATGGTTACTCCTACGGGATTCGCAGCAGTCGCAAGCTCGAAAGAGAGGCCCATTATAATCTTTCGTTTATCTGGCTGGTTGGGGGTTTAAAGCCGGACCACAAGACGATTGCAGAGTTTCGAAAGAAAAACAAATCGGCATTACAAAAGGTGCTCAAGCAATGTGCTCGGCTTTGCATCGAGTTGGAACTGATAGAGGGCAACACGTTATTTGTTGATGGCAGTAAGGTCAGGGCGAACGCGTCTATAAATAGCTGCTGGACCAAGCAGAAATCTCTTAAACGTCTTGAGAGGATTGATGATCGAATCGCTGAGATACTTTCTGAGTGTGAATCAGTTGATCAGGCTGAACGTGACAATTCGTCGATGGTTCAGATGAAAAAGGAATTATCAGAGAAGGAAACGCTCAAGGCCAAAGTGGTAGCCATTCTTAACAGGCTCGATGCTGAGGATAAAAAGTCATTAAACACCACGGATAAAGATTGTGCCAAGATGCATGGCAGAGGTGGTTCTCATGCCGGTTATAACGTACAATCAGTAGTTGATGAGAAACACGGACTTATCATAAGCAGCGATGTTGTCAATGAAAACAATGACCTTCATCAGTTTGCTAATCAAATCGAACAGGCCCATGAGACATTAGGCAAACAATGCGATATAGCCTGTGCTGATGCCGGTTATGCCGATGTTAACGAGCTCGAGAAGATTGACAGCCAGGGTATTAAAGTTATAGTTCCATCGGCCAAACAGGCTGAGAAAGTAAAACGGTCACATCCATTCGATAAATCACATTTTACATATGATAAAGCTAATAATAGTTATACCTGCCCGCAGGGCCACGTTTTAAGCTATAGCAGTACCAACTGTCAAAAGCGCCATAAAGTTTATAGGATTGGTGGCTCTGTCTGCAAACGATGCTGCCATTTTGACGTATGTACCAATAATCCAAGAGGCAGAACCATAACTCGCTTATTGAAAGAAGAACTGGTACAAAAACTGGAAGCTCAGTACGAACAGCCTGATTCCCAGAAGATTTATGAACTTCGTAAACAGAAAGTGGAACTGCCGTTCGGCCATATTAAGCATAATTTAAAAGTTGATAGCTTTCTGTTAAGAGGCCTGAACGGCGTCAGAGCAGAAACATCGCTGCTGGCTAGCTGCTTTAATATTGCGCGGATGATTAGCATTATGAGTGTATCGGGATTGATTGCAAAGCTGGTCGGTTGAGTAACAGTGCGATAATTCGTTAGCGGTAAAAGGAGTCATATTAAGGTTAAAACTTGAGCAAATAATTTTTGTTTTCCTTTAGCCAATGATGGATTATTAACTGGAGGCTTAGGCCCGAAACAAAATAAAGGTTCACAAGAATTGTTGCGACACAGCCTGTTCACTCAGGATGACAGTCAAAGTGGTGCGAAAAATCGCAATCTTGGTTATCAGGTGATCAGGAAAACAGGTTGTAGATAACAGGTGAGCAGGCAATTAGGAGAAGGGGGAATTGAGAATTTAGCCCAGTTAGAAAGTGGACCCCCGATCGGAATCGAGGGCAGGCAAGGCTAATACGCCTTACTTCTAACGGGCCAAGGAATTTAGAATTAGTGTGCGACTATGCTTGAAATTCTAAAGACCGGCAACAGCAGGGCTATGGCAATTGTTCCAATGATAACGCCGAGAATTGTAATCATAAGCGGCTCTATAAGAGCCATAACATTCTTTATTGAGGCTTCGAGCTTTTTTTCATAAAACTCAGATATTTTACTACAGACCTCACCAAGCTTTCCGCTCTTTTCGCCTGCGCGAATCATCTGGATAACGCCGGGTGCAATCAGCCTTGTTGTTATCCCTCGATTCTTTTCGCTGAGCTGTGTCCCCTCGCCACCCATAGAAATCAGAATCGACTCCGACAGCTGATAGCCGTCGCGAATCTTTTCGTCCGTGGTGGCCCAGAGCTGTTGAAAATAGTAGTTTTCACAGGAACCGCCAATCACTTCTATCGAATCCAGGAGACTGACGCCCGTATTGACCATTGTGGCCATAATACGCATACTGCGTGTCACAACCATATCGATAAACATCGTGCCCAGGACAGGCGTGTGGATTTTAATAAAATCTATCACGCGCCTGCCAGATGAGGTTCCAGCCCAGTAATATAGACCCACCGCCACAAATATCAGCGTCGTCACAACACCTGTCATCACCCGGAAATCAGCCAAAATCTGGCTGAAACCAACCAGCATTTGAGTGATTTTCGGCAGCGTAGCCTCTCTGGCTTCATAAATTTTTGTAAATCTCGGCAAAACAAAGAACATCAAAGTCCCTGTAGCCGCAACAGCCATCAGTGCCATTATAAACGGATACGTAAGAGCCCCTTTGATACGCTTACGGGTTTCTGCTTCGAAGCTCAGATAGCCGCTGAGCACCCTGAGCATTTCAACCATTCTGCCGGAGGCTTCCGAGGCTTTGACCATGCTGATAAACATCGAGTTGAAAACCTTCGGGTAGGCAACCAGTGCATTTGAAAAATTTTCGCCGCCCTTTATGGTCTCGGCCACATCTGCAATTATCATCTTAAATGTACCCTGTTCAGACTGTTTCACGATAGCATCAAGGGCATCGCTAAGGGCCACACCACTATCAAGCATCACCGCCAACTGTGTTGTGAAGAGGATGAGGTCGGCCTGTTTTACCTTTGCATTACGCAGCCGATTGAACGGTTCGAGGGCTCGACGGTCGGCCGGTCGGGCCCACCTTTGGGCGGATTTAGCCATTTCACCATCCGGCTGTTTAGCCGTTTCACCAAGCGACTCTGCGGTTTTTGTTGCAAACAACGTCATTTTACCGGTTTCCAAACCTTTACTATGCTATACAATGTCTTTTTCATTGAAAGCCTGTGTTATTCTCAACACTTCCTCGATAGATATAATTCCGGCCTTTACCTTTTCAATACCATCCAATTGCAAAGGAGCCATTCCAGTTTGAAGCGCCTTATGTCTTAACTTCTTTAAGCTGGCCCGCTCATTAATCATTTCGGTAATTTCCTCGTTGGGGACAAACAACTCGTGAATGGCGATTCGGCCAAGATACCCCGTATTCCGGCACTTTTTGCACCCCACACCGTTGTAAAATTTGGAGACTTTGCCGCCCAATTCTTCAACGATTCTTTTTACACTGGCAGGCGGGTCGTATTCGGTCTTACAGTTCGAGCATATCTTTCGTACCAATCGCTGTGCCAAGACCGCAATCAACGAGGCACTGACAAGATAAGGAGCAACATCCAAATCCAACAAGCGTGTTACCGCGCCAGGTGAGTCATTGGTGTGCAAAGTCGACAGGACCAAATGTCCGGTCAGGGCGGCCTGTACCGCAATATTCGCCGTAGCTTCATCGCGAATCTCGCCAACCATTATTATATCGGGGTCCTGACGCAACAAACTGCGCAGGGCCGTGGAAAATTTAAAGCCTGCGTTATCGCTTACCTGAAACTGATTAATACCAGCTATATTGCATTCCACAGGGTCCTCAACCGTACAGATGTTAACTTCTTCGCTGTTCAGCTCGGCAAGAGCAGCGTAAAGAGTGGTATTTTTGCCCGAACCGGTCGGGCCAGTCACCAAAACTATACCATTGGGAGAATGTATTACCTGCCTGAAGAGCTTGAGGTTTTCATAGGTAAATCCGAGTGACTCAAGATTGAAAAGCACCTTCTGCGGGTCAATAATTCTGATAACTACCTTTTCGCCAAAGTTTCCGGGCATAACCGAGACACGCAAATCGATTGGCCTGCCTTCTACCAAGACGTGGATGCCACCATCCTGAGGCAACCGGCGCTGAGCGATGTCGAGCTCGGCCATAATCTTGATGCGCGAAACAATCGCTGAATGCATCTGATAAGGCGGACGAATTTTTTCATACAGCTTGCCATCCACTCTATACCGGCACCTCAGCTTCTTATCATCCGGCTCTATATGAATGTCACTGGCATTTTCCCGCACGGCGTTATACAGCAAATAATTGACGAGTCTTACAACCGGCGACTGGCCGGCTATCTCCTCCAGACTGCTTATATCCGCCGTGTCTTTTTCGATTAGTGTAAAGTCTTCCAGTCCCTCATCATCAATAATATCGTCAATGACAAAGACATTCGCGGCGGGCAAATGTATCTGCAGGGTGGCCTTGATGTCCTTGGCCGTCGAACAAACAACCTGAATCTTACAGCCGCTTATACGCTCTATTTCGTCCATCAAAAATACATTTGTCGGCTCGCTGACCGCCACGGTAAGGACATCATGTACCTTAAACAGCGGCAAAACGATATGTTCTTCGAGAAATTCCCTTGGCAAAATCTCAAGGGCCTTTGGGTCACAAATTTTGGGACTAACCTGGGCATAAGGGACACTATAGGCCTCAGCCAGAGCCGAAGCTATCTGGTTTTCCGTGCAATAATTCATCTCGACGAGAAGCTCACCAAGCAGCTTGTGGTGGCCCTTCTCTTTCTGTTCGGTCAGCGCCTTTTCAATCTGCTCAGCCGTCACAACCCCCCGCGCCAGCAGCAACTGGCCAAGCTGTGTCTTGTTTTCCACTGCTATTTGACCCATAGCCCTTCCTTCCTCCCTCTCACATCCGGTCCACGAAAGATACGAGATAAGCACAACAAACTATCACTCTACGCGAAACTCTTTACCGCCTCAGAGAGCTCGGCGTAATGGTCGAATTCGTTTTCAAGCCGAGTGATTTCCAAAATTTTTGCACAGTTTTCATCCAGTCCGGCCAATCTAATTCCACGTTTGTTCTCGTTGCAGTAGTCCCGCACCCACAATAATTCTTCCAGTCCCTGACTATCAATAAAACCGACACTGCTCATATCAAGCACAATGCCAGTCTTGCTTGTAGCGATTATATCGGTGATGGTATCCCGAAGCATCTCGGCAGAATCGCCGTCCAGTTCGCCCTGCAATTCAACGACCGTAACATTGTTATAATCCTGTGTTCTTATTCTCATCCGATTAGCGTCCCCACAGCAGCAATACCATATTCAGAGAAGTTACTGCTGCCATAAATCCCGATAAAATCGGGACCGTTTTTCATAATAATGTCCCATAGCTGATATACATCGCTTTCGAGAAATACTCTTCCGACTTTCTCATCAAACTGCGTGCCTAATCCCCTTTTTATCTCGGCAAGTGCCTGTTCTACGGTCCTTGCACTTCTATAAGTTCTCTTTGACGTCATCGCATCAAAACCATCCGCCAGTCCGACAATTTTTCCTATCAGCGGTATCTGCTCACCAACCAAGCCATCGGGATATCCATTGCCATCGATACGTTCGTGGTGACACAATACCCCCGGCACAATATCGTGCATTTGTTTTATTTCCCGTAAAATGCCAGCCCCTATCAACGGATGTTTTCTTATGCACTCGAACTCCTGCTCTGTCAGCTTGCCCTTCTTACGCAACACCGCTTCGTCTATCCCAATTTTTCCTATATCGTGCAGCAGTCCAGCCAAATAAATTTTGTGTATTTGCTCCTGCTCCAACGGCTCCTGGTCGGCGAGTCTCTCAGCGGTCCATCGAGAAATGAACGCCACCCTTTCGGAATGGCCGCGTGTGTACTGGTCCTTCGCATCAATACTACGTGTCAGCGCTTTTAACGAACCTATAAATAATGTTTTGAGGTCATTGAAGAGCCTTCCATTCTCGATAAAGACGGCGCATCCATTGGCCACCGAGTTAAATAGCTGCGCATCGGTACTATCGAAATCCTGCTTGTCGATTCTGTTTATCGCGACCATCAACCCTATTATGCGGTTGTCATTTTGAACTCCGGCGATTTTATCGGGATGGTATTTGGCTTTGTCTTTGCCGCACAAAGGTACCGCAATAATATTTCTGATGTTTTCGGGCCAATCATACTTGAAAGGGGAATCGACTTCGCTATCCAGCAACGCCTCCTTACCACTGTTTATTTCCTCCACCAACAGGCTGTGTAAAACAGCCGCCATTCGGGCATCTATATCTATTAATCCCGACCCGGCAGCTACAACCAAATGCTTTTCATTCTCTATTGTCTTTTCCAGCAATATTGCAATACCCTCGACACTGACAATATCTGTTAAGCTGTCACAAGCCATTTGCAGAAAGTTTGCGTCCGGCTCAGTGACCCTCATATTTGTGCTGAGCTTGTGAAGCAGCACCAGCTCCTCGTAGACTCTGGCCAACTCAGTGCTGACCATTTCGATTTGTTCTTCCGCTTCCACATCCCTTTGAAAATTCTCTGCTAAAAGACCAAGCATCTCCCAAAGAAGTGTATTGCGCATATCATATTGCGTATCGCGATTCGGATCACGCATCACGCACAACGAATTGTCTCCTAAGTCAATCAAGGCCACGGCAAGAGGATAACCACCTCTTTTTAGAACAGCAGCCAAGAACCGACTATCGCTTATTGACGATTGACGACCTTTAATCTCTTTTTCAAGAACCAATGAACAATTATCAATTATCAGTCTCTTGTCGCTCTTGAATTTGCCGCTGTCGCACAGCAAGACAAGCTCACCATCGGCACTGCAAATTGCAAAATTAAAGCCGAATTTATTTACCTTACCACCAAAGCTCTCCAACTTATGTAATTGTGAGCTTGTAAGCCGGTCCTTTGTCTTATAGGAAGATAAGCCTATCTCGTACCCTGTATTTTGCATCTCTTATTCCGCTTTACTGTTCATACCTGGTGATTAACCACCGCCCGGTGATATAGAATATCCTCGATGTCTTCTAATAACTCCTTGGGGCTAAATGGCTTGCTAAGACACTGCGATATCTGCAAATCTTCTTTTTGCTGATCCTCAACGGCAAAGCTTCTGGCTGTCAACATAATCACGGGTATATCTTTTGTCACATCGCATTGTCGGATTTTCTCAACAAGCTCCAGTCCGGTCATAACCGGCATTTGGAAATCCGTAACGATGATATCCGGCTTCTCGCTGCGCGCCAGCTCAAATGCCTCAGCACCGTTGTCAGCGGAAATAACCTCATAATCGTTATTACGAAGCTTTATCGCCACCACGTGAACGATGTGTATCTCGTCATCTACAATCAGAACTCTCTTTTTCGACATCGACCCACCTCCACAAATTTTTCCCGGTTTTCAAACGCGCCTCACCTGCCATCGGCGGCTCAGAAGCGTCCACTCCCCAGACGGATTATGTTCGGGGCTCATCTTAACTGCGCCCTGCCTGCTGTCGGCAGGGATTCGACCACATTTCTGGTTGCCAGAGGCAACTCAAAGCCAAACGTACTACCCTGGCCGGGTTTACTTCTAACAAACACCCGGCCATCGTGGACTTTCTCAATTATTTGTTTAACAAGGTTAAGTCCCAATCCCGTTCCCTCTGCCTGCTTTTTGTTTGTACTGACCCTGTAAAATTTATCGAAGATGTGTTCGATTTCATTTTCAGGAATCCCAATCCCTGTATCGGTCACACTAAGGCGTGCAATGTCAGCGGTTTCATCGACCTCTGTTTCGATTTTTACCGAACCTCCGGAAGGTGTATACTTAATCGCATTGCTTAACAGATTAACAATAACCTGCGAAATCATATCCTTGTCACCATACACCCGGTCAAAAACGACGCGGCTTTGTCCAATATCCTTCAAACAAATGTTTTTTTCCTCAGCGTAGCTTTTTATCATTTGCAATTGTTCTTCTATCAGTATTGTCAAACTAACAGGTCCTTTATCCACCTTTATCAGACCCGACTCTATTCGTGAAATATTCAGGATGTCCTCAATCAGCCCATTCAATCTCTTCGCCTGACTTCGAATAACCGAATAAAACTCTTTTCTTGTTTGTGCGTCTTTAGCTTCGCCATCAGTGAGCATCTCCGAATAAGCGTTGATAGATGCAAGAGGCGTTTTTAATTCGTGACAGACGTGATTTACAAAATCATTTTTCGTCTGCTGAATCTGTTTCTCTCGCGTGATATCATGCAGAACGGCCACGACGCCGCAAACCTGCCGATTCTCATCGTAAATACACGAAACAATGCAATCGAAAGTTTTCGGCTCTCCGTCTTCTGAAAATTCAATTTCCTTTCTCGTTGGTTGGGCCTTACTTTGTCTGGTATGGCGCAAAAAATCCGTAAATTCACTTTTGCCCTCGTGTATCAGCTCTCCGATTCGTCTGTGCTGTGCACTTTCAAAATTGAAATTGAAAAGCTTCCCAGCCGCCTCATTTGCCATCAATAACCTGTCAAATTCATCAATCACAATAACAGCATCGTGGATACCGTATATGATGGCTTCTATGTGTCCCTTTTGCCGCTGCGTTAACTGAATTTGAATTTGCAAATCATTAATTTGCTTTTCGAGCCGACCTATTATATTCGAGTAATCACCAAGCCGCTCATCGATGACTTCGGACAATTCATCTACGAGTGCATTATGGTTGAGTTTGACACGAGCTTCATCACGGGGTTTAATTTCATCTGTATCTCTGTCTTGTATACGTTCATTGAAGTTAATCTTGTGTAATTTTTCTTGCTTAAGGCGTTTGGCCATGGACGTGATTGCTCCGGCCAGCTTCAGCCAATACCAGCCAAGCCAAATCACGCCCACAGCCCCAACAATGCAGCACGCCGACGCAACGGGAACCCGCTGCATATAACCGGCGAAACGCCTACCCTCTTCCGTGCCAGAGTTCAGCCACTGGGCGAGGCCTCCTGCAAGGAGGCTAACCGCCACAACAGCTGAGACTATCAAATATAAGTTTCTAACCGATCTCAAAAACACAACTCCAATCCTTTTCCAAATCCCAACCTGGGATTTAATTCGCAACTGAATTCGCTTTCCCCGTTAGAAACCTTCTATTTGGCAGAATGTTCCCCGCTTATAGATTTTCCAACGGGACTTGCGTGTTTATCTCCTAAGCCATCTTTCCGAATCTTTCTGCTCAAAGTCCTCGAGCATAATTCTTTCTATTTTCAGAGAAGCATCAGGTTCTGTTTCCTGGATTATTCTTTCCTTGAGTCGTATCGCCTCAAGATAATTCGGGCGAAGCTCAAGAGCGACATTCAGCTCCTGCATTGCAGATACGTTGTCACCGTCAATGTAGTTTCTGACAGCCATTGCGTAACGGTCTTCGGCCAATCTTGTCCTGCCTATCCACTGCAACTCATCCTTTGCACCGAATCTCTTACGGCGAACATCGTCTCCTCTTGCATCACTATTTGTCTCTTCCGGCTCTTCTATAATATGCGGAGTAAGCAAGACTATGACTTCCTGTCGCGTAGTCGTATCATCAGTACTTCTAAATAGCGCTCCAACAAATGGAATGTCACCAAGCAAAGGTACCTGGCTTCTGCTCGTAAGCACCTTATCTCTAAACAGACCGCCAATCACGATAGTCTGGCCATCTTTGACCATTACATTGGTCGCCAGCTCCGTTGAGAACTCATCAGGTATTTGATTGGCCTTCAATTCACCTGAGCTATCCTTGGGATGGATATCCATCCGGATATAACCATTGTCGCCGATATAGGGCCTGAAAACCAACTTGGTTCCTGTTTCAAGGAACTCAACCTGCTCAGTCGTCGAAGTCTGTGTTTGCGTGGTTTGAGATACGTAGCCAATCTTCTGGCCGATATAAACCTGGCCAAGCTGTTTATTAATGGACAGAATCTTTGG
>Ga0209636_10004887_pt1 | contig 13690 bp, 8 predicted proteins | sample DeeMarSWOR152_54_FD_187464 | JGI IMG/M metagenome (GOLD analysis project Ga0209636, IMG submission 187464) | Marine sediment microbial communities from White Oak River estuary, North Carolina - WOR-1-52-54 (SPAdes) (version 2) | ecosystem: Environmental > Aquatic > Marine > Intertidal zone >...
GGAAAGAAGCGGAAATGCACATACAGGAGTTGAACAAAGGGTTAGTGGAATTGGAAGGCGATCCCAACAACAGAGCGGTCTTGGAGGAAGTCCGGCGCCGAACTCACACTCTGAAAGGCTCGGCAAAAATGATGGGATTCACTGAGATCAGTAATGCGGCTCATGTCATGGAGGATCTCTTAGAGAGCATCAGGATGGAGCACTCTCAACTGGACGAGGGTGTATTTGACAGGCTCTTCCAAAGTCTGGACTCGATCGGTACTTTGTTGCAGGGGGATGAGGAGAGCAAGGGAGAAGGCCAGCCGGAGAAAGCAAAAGAGCCGGAAAGCCGGAAAGCCGATTCTCCGGGTCGCAGTGTATCCGGGGAGCGGCCCTCCGGCCTTCAGGAGGAGGCTAAGGAGCTTCCTTCCGATCAAGCTCTGGAGTCCCCGCGTACGCGGGGACCAAATCAAACGGGCCTGGGGGATTCTTCGCACGTGGAATCCGGCGAGTCGCAACATGCAGAACGTGTTACCCAGAACGCGATCCTCGTCAAAACTGATAAGTTGGATAGCCTGGCAGGCGTAGTCAGCGAGATGGTGTTGGATCAGATAAAGGCTGAAAGCCGGATGACTGAGATATCTCAAATAGCAAACTCGATGAGACAACAGCTTAAGCTGTGGTCACGAATTACGGAATCGTTGAAATCGTCAAAATCGTTGAACGACTTAAACGGCTTGAACGATCTGAACGTTCATGGTTTGCAGATAGAAGAGATCAATAGCTACAATGATCTATCTATGGGGATCTTGGACAATATGGTAAACCTGTTGGATGCGTATAAAGAGATGACCACTCGCAGGAGGATGATGATAGATGAATTGCAGGATGACATAAGGACCATGAGATTGATACCTGTATCCGCTGTCTTCGACACTTTTCCGCGGGCTGTGCGAGACTTGGGCCGAGAGTACAACAAGGAAATAGATCTGGAGATCTCGGGTGGTGAAGTGGAACTCGACAAAAGCATCATTGAGACTATCAAAGATCCGTTGATGCATCTGCTGAGGAACGCTGTAGACCATGGGATCGAGGAGGCTGAGGAGCGCCTTCGCCTGGGTAAGCCTGAGGCGGGTAATATCAGCCTCTCCGCATACCATCAAGGCAGTAGAGTTGTCATAAAAGTTTCTGATGATGGTGCGGGTATAGATCTGGAGAAGGTGAAAGAGGTAGCCCTGAAGAAGGGATATATAGAAGGATCGCAGATGGAGACGATGGATGAAGAATCTGCTATTGAACTTATCTTTTTGTCTGGGCTTAGCACCAGTTCTATAATAACGGAGGTGTCGGGACGCGGTGTGGGGATGGACGTGGTTGTGGAAAACATCAGCAGAAAGTTAAAGGGAGCGGTTAGCGTCGATACCAAAGTGGGGAAGGGGACGACGATCTCACTGGCAGTCCCGATAACTCTGGCGATTATGCGAGGGCTTCTGGTAAGGGTGGGTCAGGAGGTATTTGCTATCCCAACCGAATCAGTGCAGAAGAACGTTCAGTTACCGAGGGACCAGATCAGATCCGTTGAGGGGAAACAGGTGACCGTGGAGGGTGATAGGATTATACCTTTAGTGGAGCTGGGCGGGGTACTAGGTTCGCCGAGTACGAGGAAGGAGGGGGAACCCTCGGACTCGGCGAACCGAGATGGTAAGATTCCGGTGTTTATAGTAGACCATTCGCAGAGACAGATCGGGTTCTGCGTAGACGGCTTCGCGGGCGAGCAAGAGATGGTAATCAAAAGTCTGGGAAGCTATTTGAAGAGAGTGCCGAACGTGGCGGGGGTAACTGTTCTAGGAAACGGTCATGTAGTTGCCATATTGCACGTATCGGATCTGGTCAATTCGGCCAGGGATAGGCTTGCAGCCGCATCGGTCCCCGCGTACGCGGGGATCCAAACGCCCGTAACGGAGGATAGACTTACAAGGACACCGTCCGTACTAATAGTGGACGATTCGCTAACGACGCGTGAACTTGAGAGAAACATCCTGGAATCTTCTGGATACGACGTTGACGTGGCCGTAGATGGTTTGGATGGTCTGAGCAAGGTCTCAGAAAGAAGATTCGATCTGATAATCTCAGACGTTCAAATGCCGCGGATGGACGGGTTTCAGATGGTGGAAAAGCTAAAGCAGAATGAGCAGCACAAAGATATTCCTGTTATTATGGTGACCGCTCTGCAAAAGGATGAGGAAAAGAGAAGAGGGATAGAAGTCGGCGCATCGGCGTATATAGTGAAGTCGTCTTTCGACCAGACAGCGCTACTGGATACTATCGAGATGCTAATAGGCTGAGCAGGATTTTCGATTTTTGATCTGCAATTCTCGATTGGAATCGGAAATCAGAAATCAAAAATGGTTAGGGTTCTGGTAGCAGATAGCTCTTCCATCAACGTAGATACACTTATCGCGATCTTGAGTGCTGATCCAGAGATCGAGGTTATCGGTGTGGCAGCAACTGGAGAACAGGCGATAGACCTCGTGTCTAAGTTGAGACCGGATATAGTAACAATATCGGATTCGCTTGAAAGCGTAGTACGGGCACGGCACGCCGTGCCCGTGCAAGCCTACGCCACAGCGATCAGGCAGATAATGGCATACAATCCTACACCGATATTGATATTGACGGACCCAGATCGTAGCGACACGGCATATCGTGTCGGTATAGCGAAAGATCCAGATAGTGTATCTAAAGCCAGAGCCATGGGTGCTCTGGATGTGATTGAAAAACCCACACCCGAGACGGCTGATGCGTTACGCGTCACGGGTTTTGTCGAAACGGTCAAATTGCTGTCCAAGGTCAAGGTAGTCACGCATCTAGCAGGAAAACTGGAGAGGAAAAAACGTACCGACACGGCATGCCGAGGTCCCCGCGTAAGCGGGGATACACTCGACACTCGGGACTCGAGACTCGAGAGACCCGATCCCCGCGTACGCGGGGACCAGCGCCCAGCATCCACCGTTCAGAGAATGGTGGCGATCGCTGCGTCAACGGGTGGCCCCAGCGCGCTAGCAGAGGTTCTGCGCGGATTGCCTGCGGAATCGCCGATAGGCATAGTCATTGTCCAGCATGTTGCTGAGGGATTCAGCGCGGGACTGGCCGAATCGCTAGACAGAGAAAGTCAGATCAGCGTAAGAGAGGCGCAAGATGGCGATGAGATAAAGCTCGGATATGCTTTCCTGGCTCCCACTGGATTCCATATGGTGGTGAGAGCCTACGCTACGGGGAACAGGGTAATGCTAGACAAGGCACCTCCGGTGTCAGGCCACAGACCATCGGCGGACGTTCTGTTCACGTCAGTGGCAGAAACGTATGGACATAATAGCATTGGGGTGATACTGACAGGGATGGGGTCGGATGGCGCGAGCGGCATTGTGGCCATAAAGAACGCGGGAGGTAGGACGATAGTACAGGATAAAGAGAGCTGTGTGGTATTCGGTATGCCCAAAGCTGCTATTGAAACCGGTGTGGTTGACGAAATACTGCCACTGGACTCCATAGGGGAAAGGCTGGCCCAATTAACAATGAGCAATTCAAGCTTTGGAAAAGCTTGACAAAAAGAGGGATGGGGATTCTTCCCCACTGGTAGTTGTTAATTGAAGGAGTGTGCCAATATGTCTAAAGGGAAGATCGTAGTAGCTGATGATAGTCCAACGGTGGCGAATATGCTACAGGCCATGTTGGAGGATGAAGGATACGAAGTGATACCTGCAACGGACGGGATCGAAGCGATAAGCAAGGTGTACCAGGAGGCTCCGGATCTCGTCGTCTTAGACATTTTCATGCCAAAAATAAACGGATACCAGGTCTGCAGGCTGCTGAAGTATGATGAGATGACTTCTCATATACCAGTAATTATGCTTACAGGCTCAGAGAAAGGTGATAAGTTCTGGAGCTTGGAGACAGGTGCGGATGAGTTCCGGACCAAGGACTTGGAGTTTGGTGGGCTCATAGAATCAATAGGACGCTTGCTGTGTGCAGCGCAGGGGTCAAGGGACAACGTAGAGATACGGCATGCCGTGTCTCTACAGAGTGTAAAGAGCATCAAAGTAGGCGATGAGATCGAGATCCTATCCAAACTGAGCCACCTCTTGGATAGACAGCTTTACGATTCGACCATAGAAAAGATAAGATTGGCGACGATTCTGGACAGCTTGGGAGAAGGGGTTTTTACTATAGATTCGGGTAAGAGAATAGTTGAATTTAACAGGTCGCTGCAGCAGATGACAGGACTATCTCGGAAGGAAGTGCTAGGGAAGAAATGCGCTGACGTTATCGGTGTTCCATTGTGTAGCGAGGGCTGTCTCTTTGATACAGTTATGGCGGAGCCGAGCAGGGGAGAGGAGCAGAGAGGGAGAACTGGTGTTTCCGCGTCGCTTTGCTCCCCTGCTCCGACCGCCGCTCCGTTTCTGAAGTTGATAACACGTGAAACTGAGATAGAAGCGCAGGACGGTACGAGCGTTCCGGTAAACCTATACCTTACGCTACTTGAGGATCATGTGGGTAAGATCGTAGGCGCAGTATGCGTTTGTCGGGACATTACGAGGATGAAAGAGATAGAGAGAATCAACGATGAGCTGAGCAAGGCTTACAAGGATCTGCAGGATGCGCAGGACCAGTTGATCCAATCGGAGAAGATGGCATCTCTAGGGCGGCTGGTGGCTGGAGCGACGCACGAATTGAATAACCCCATAAGCTTCATATATAGTAATGTACCTCATCTACGGGGATACATCCGCGATATAAAAGCGGTACTGGACAAGTATGATAAGGCGTCAAAGTCTTTGGAGTCGCTGAAATCTTTAGACGACTTGAACGGTTTCCGCGATTTCAGCGATATTGAGAAGCTGAAGGAGGAACTGGGTCTCGATTATACGATGGAGGATCTGGACCGGCTGGTGGACGATATCGACGAAGGGGCGAGAAGAACAAAAGGGATAGTAGAGGATTTGAAAGCTTTTTCGCGTTCAGATGAGGGAAGAATTGAAGATACGGACATCAATCAAAATATAGAGAAGAGTTTGAGCCTGCTGGTGGATCACTACAAGGGTAAGATAACTATACACAAAGATTATTCCAGCCTACCGCGGGTAAAATGCTACGCCGGCCAGATCGGTCAGGTGTTCATGAACCTGATCGGGAATGCCTGTCAGGCGATAGAAGATGAGGGAGATATATGGATTACAACCACACATGAGACTGAAGACATGAGACAAAGGAATATGAAGTCTGAACTCTCAGATCTCAAATCTACTGATACGGTGGTTGTTCGCATAAGAGATAACGGCGTGGGCATAGCTCCCGATATAATAGGCAGGATCTTCGATCCGTTTTTCACGACAAAGGATGTGGGCGAAGGTGCAGGGCTAGGACTGAGTGTAAGCTACGGCATTATCGAGAGGCACAAAGGTGAGATTTCGGTGGATAGTGAGGAGGGATCCGGGACCACCTTCACTGTCCGCATACCAGTGGATTTCGAGAGCGTGGAACCCTAACGCATTGAAGAGAAAGCCAGAGAGCCGGAGAACCGGCGCTCTCGCTTTCAGGCTTGTCAAGGGAGGGGTGGCTCATTGGTGTATGCGTCTTATAACATTCTGATAGTAGATGATGAAGTGGGTAACCTGAATGCTCTGGAACGGACACTGAGAGATGAGTATAACGTCTTCTTAGCGGCAAACGGCGAGGATGCTCTGGCTGCAATGCAGCAGAACGACATAGCTCTTATCATAGCTGACCATCGGATGCCGGGCATGACTGGTGTCGAATTCTTGGAGAAGACACTGAAGAAGCATCCTGACACTATCCGGATAATTCTTACTGCATACACCGACGAGGCACTGCTGATGGATGCTATCAATATGGGGCACGTGTATGGCTATGTAACGAAGCCATGGAAACCTGAGGAGATAAAGGCCATCGTTAGAGAAGGGCTTGAGGCTTACGAGGTTACTCGCTCCAACAGGGAGATATATACTCGGACTCTTCTACACGCCGGGGTTATCTCCGGAGAGCAACTGGACGCTGCTCTGCAGATTCAGAGAGCCGAGAAGAAGAGGATAGGACAGATTCTGGTAGAGCGTGGTGTAATCTCAGAAGGTCAACTGGACAAGGCTATGAAGCTTCAGGAATCGGAGCGAAAGAAACTAGGCCAGTTGCTTGTGGAACTTGGAGCTATCTCTCCCGATGACCTCAAAGTGGCCCTGAGTCTGCAAAAGCACGAGAGAAGAAGATTGGCAGAGATATTTGTGGATTTGGGCTATGCGGATGAAGAAAGCATTTTCTCCTGCTACGCTCTGCAGTTGGGGATGCCATACGTATCGCTTTCGCAGTTCTCCAGTAAGCCGGAAGTTGTTGAATTGCTGCCATCAGAGATGGCATACAAACATACCATAGTTCCCGTGGATGTGGTAGGTCGAGTCCTCGTACTTGCTGCTTCGGATCCGCTGACTGACAGAGTTAAAAATGAGATTGAGAAGGAAACAGGATGTAAGGTAATGCTTGTGTGTACTTCGCATAGGGACATCGAAGCAGCTCTGGGACAGTGCTATCCGAATCGGGCGTCCGCCTCAACCTTTGAAAAAGCGTGACCAAAGAGGTGTGGGGGATTTTTCCCACACGCTTTACTTCCCGTTAGGCATCATCCGTCACTGACCGCCCATCTAGAATCTGGTCTCTTTCGCAAATGGTCAATCAGGCATCCCTAGGCATACAGCCACGACCATATTAAGATTTCTCTTGGAATATAGTGCCGATTCATGGTAAAATAGACTTGCTTAGAAAGGAGGCATTTGAACAGGGTTCGGACATACACGTGTAATAGAAGGACACTGGCACTAACTCTCAGGTCGCCGAGTCAAGCTTTGAAATCCCCGGGTACGCGGGGATTAGACCAAAGTGACTCGAATTCGCCTTGGGAAGGTTCGAGAATGGAACATTTCATAAACTATGGATCTACATAGTATATTGATAGTAGATGATGAAGTGAATAATGTGAGAGCTCTCGAACGGACATTCAGAGATGAGTATAATGTCTTCTCAGCGACCAACGGCGAAGATGCCCTGTCCATAATGGAGGAGAACGACATAGCTCTGATCATAGCCGACCATGACATGCCGGGTATGACCGGCGTTGAATTCCTCGAGAAGACCTGGCAGACTTACCCCGATACCATCCGCATAATCCTTACCGAATATAGTAACGAGAAGCTACTGATGGACGCCATCAACATGGGTCATGTCTATAGCTATATAACGAAACCATGGGAGCCTGAAGAGATAAAAGCCATTGTCAAAGGAGGAATGGAGGCTTACGAGAAGATTCGCGTGAGCAGGGAGTCGCCTGAGAGGAGGATGATAGGACAGATTCTGATAGATTATGGTATGATTTCCGAAACTGAACTGGAGACCGCCCTCGAGGTGCAAAGGCGTGAGAGACATCGTGAGAGAAGAAAGTTGGGAGAGATACTTGTGGATCTGGGATATACTGATGAAGAAAGCCTTTTTTTCTGCTACGCTCTGCAATTGGGTATACCATACGTATCGCTCTCGCAATTTTCTAGTAGGCCGGAGCTTGCTGAATTGCTGCCACGTGAACTGGCATACAAACACACGATAGCTCCCGTAGATAAGATAGGTCAGGTGCTTGTGGTGGCTACCTCAGAGCCGCTGAGCGATACAGCTAAGAGTGAGATTCAAGAGGGAGCAGGATGTAAGGTAATGACTGTGTGTGCTTTGCTTCGGGATATCGAAGCAGTCCTGGAGAAATGTTATGGGGAAAATCCCCCATACCCCTAGAAGAATCCGGATCAGGTATCCGACGCGGGTAAGACATAGGACACTAGACATAAGATAGCGGGGAAAATCCGCACGTCCCTTTGGTCAAGCTTTTCCAAAGCTTGAAAGGAGATCAGTCAAAATGCCGGATCCCACGGAAGATGAAGCTACCATATTGTCGGAAGACGATATAGAGGAGATAAACAGGCTCCTCTTGCAGTTGAATGCTACCGTCAAAACCGGCCAATTATACTCGCTGGAACATCCTCAGGTCAGGGAGTTCAATGCTAAGTTATTGGCGATTCTACAGCAGCAGATGGAAAAACGGGGAGATATAATACTCAGATTCATCGAGAATCAAGTGGTGCTTGATAAGACTCCGCTGTATGAAGTAAGTGGCGCTGTATCAGAATTCGTGCAAGCATGTTCGAACAGGCAGATTCAGAGCATTACCTTTTCCAGGAACCTGAGCATCGATGAACTCACCGAACTCGTAAGAGCCATGATCATGTCTCCAGAAGAATTAAGGAACAGAGGAGGTATGCAGGAGGAACTTCTCTCGAGCGGCGTCTCCCATATTACTGTGGAAAGGCTGGCAGGTTTGGAGGAAGCCGAGGAAACCGGCGAAGATGCAGAAAGACAACTAGCTAAGGAAATATACAAACGAGCAGTCTCAGAGGTTAGGAAGGCCATGGAAGACGTGCGATTGGGCCGGGCCATCACCAATGTGCAGGGAATCAAGGAAGTAGTCAATGATCTAGTAGATGGTGTTCTGCGCAAACAGTCGGCACTTGTGGGCCTGACATCGATAAAGAACTACGACGAGTATACTTTCTATCACTCAGTGAACGTTGGTGTCCTATCGCTTGGGCTGGGTGCGCACCTCTCTTTACGGAGGGATATATTGGAAGGACTAGGCGTAGGTGGCCTACTCCACGATATCGGCAAAATCTCTATTCCTGAGCGTATTTTGAACAAGCCGGGGAGGTTCAGCGAAGAGGAATGGGCCGTAATGCGGAGACATCCTGTAAATGGCGCACGAATCCTGCGGAAGACGCCGGGAATATCGAGTTGCGCTCCTGTGGTGGCTTATGAACACCACATTAAATATGATCTATCAGGCTATCCCAACCTGGTTAGACGAAGACCGCTGAGTTCTTACAGCCTAGTGGTAGGTATAGCGGATTGCTACGATGCGATGACCACATTGAGACCGTATCAGAAGCCCAGGACACCGGCCGAAGCTCTGAAGATTATGCTTGAGTTGATCGGTAGGGATTTCGAGCCGCGCCTGATGAACCGATTCGTGGAGATGATCGGGACATATCCGGTGGGCTCGTTCGTAAGATTGGATACAAATGAATTTGCTGTGGTCTATGATATGAACCCAGGAGACGGTGAGAGGCCCGTAGTGAAGGTAGTTATCGGTGCCGACGGCCAGCAAGTGACCCCCGCTGAAGTGGTGGATCTGCGGGACAGAGACCCGAAAACAGGGCGCTACCGAAGGTCGATTGTGCAAGCACTGAATCCCACATCTAAAGGGATAAACATAGCGGACTTTCTGTAAACGTTGGAATCGTTCAGATCGTGGAGCGACTTTAACGACTTTGACGGATTTAACCACGATGACGGATCGAGAGAGACAATCCAATGAAGGCCGAACCGGTGGTATACCTGAGGACTTGGAGAGAGTAATCAGGGAACTTCATCTGGCTATAAGACAGTCCACTCTGTACCCTCCGGGACATCCTGTCCGCGTGAAGGCGGGCGGTGAAGTATATGAATCGCTCCAGGAAGTCTTGTCCAGACAAGAAAGCCATTCTCTCACCGCTATTGGCGGTAAATTCTATGTTGACCAGCAGAAGATGAGTGTTGATGAGCAGAGACGCACTGCGTTGGGTGAGATGTCTGTGGATCTCGTCAGGAAATTCAGGCGACGCGGGATCAGGTCAGTCGTCTTTTCTCGAGGGATAGAACTACCAGAATTGGAGAGATTTCTGGACATCATGACCATGGAAGCGAGAGAGGTGATGGCTCACGGCGGCGCAGGGAAGCTTCTGCGCTCGGCCGGCGATGTTCTGCATATCGAGATCGTGGATATCGAATACGAAAGTACGCAATTTGTGACTGATGAGGGCGAAGAGGATGTGGTGGGTGTAGAGGAAATTCTAATATCATTTCTCGAGGGCAGATCCAGAGATCTGTCGGATGAAGCATACACATACCTCTTATCGCTGCTGGAGAAGCCCGATCTGATGGCGCGTTTGATAGAGAACTGCACATACTACGATGAAACTCGCGAACCTGATGTTGCCATGGTGGAACAGTGCATGAACAATCTAATCAGTCTGGGAGAGCAACTTAGCGATGAAGAAAAAAGGGACTTTCAGAGAAAGGTATTGGAAGTTACATTCCAGATGGAGCGTCCTGTTAAGGATATCGTGTTCTCGGTGGCCGGTGATAGTGGCGCACTAGCCGATCTTATGGAGAACCTTTCGGTTGATGAAATTGCCAGATTTGTGACGGAGGAGACAGCGGAAGCTCCAACTGACCAACCCTCAGCTACGGTTTGGAGAATGTTTGACGGTCTGTTGGCTTCTGATCAGAACCACATGCCCGGATCACCTGAGGAACGGCTTGCCGAAGTAGAAGCGGCGATACAAGGTGAATTGGTGGGGAAAGGTCACGAAGATGTATTCGCCAACACGATTGTCCCGATCCTAGAGGAAGTCTTCGTCGAGCTTCAGGTTGGTAGATTGGAGAGTGAGCAGTTCGAATTGGAGCGATTGCTGGATGAAGCGCCTTCACCAGAACAGAGGCGGAAGACGGGGGATGGGTTAGACGAGATGACGGATGTTTTTGCCGCTGAAGATGACGTTGCTAACTCCGCAGTTGTACTGATGGAGATGTTGGGATCCGAAACAGATCCTGAGAATTATTCGGATATAGCTCACCAATTGGAAGAAATGGTGGAATCTTTGATCATGGGACCGCAGGATGCGATCTATGTACGGGATGAGTATCTCGCCATAGCTTTCCGGATAATGGATGTTCTGTCCGGACACGCTGACGTTAAGAGCGACAAGACCATGGAGTTGCAGGAACGGGCTAGAGAAGCGATATCCAACGTAGGTACAGAGGAGATCATAGATCGGATCATATGGAGTTCGTTAAGAGCAGCAGAGGCGACGGATACATCGCGCATACAGTGGAGTGCGCTGGAGAGATTCGTCCAGCAAGTGGGTGAAGAAGCTGCTATCCCGTCATTGGTTAGGAACTTGCTGGACGCAGAGAATCCGCCTGAACGGCACAAGCTGGGAGAGATGCTAACGTCAATAGGGCGAGCAGTTGTGCCGGAACTCCGCAGATGGCTGCCCCAAGTCCAATGGGAAGTGGTGATCAAAGATATCATGCCGATCTTGAGCGAGATTGGCGGGGGAGAGGTTCTGGACTACTTCTCGGATGCGTTGAATCATTCAAATCCACAGGTGCGTAGATCAGCCATCACTGCGCTGGGGAGAAATAGAAGCTCCGAGGCGATTAAGCTAATACTGGATAAGGTACGGGAAGAAGAAGAAGAGGAATCCATCAGACAATTGGCCATATCGGTTCTTGGCGAAATGAGAAGCGACCAGGCTATTGAGGAAATGGAGAGAGTGATAGAAGGGAAGAACGACGCTCTCAAACGCGAAGCTATATACGCGCTGGGTACCATCGGGGGAGAGAAGTCGATATCAATTCTGTCGGATTTGCTCAAACAGAAGCGATTGATACTGGGTAGACGGCGGATTGAAAGGCTACAGTTGCAGGCTGTGGAGGCACTGAGGCAGATAGGCACGCAGTTGGCAATTGGAGTTCTGGAGCAGATGAGTCGGGAAAAGAAGGGAAATGTGAAATCTGCATGTGACAAGGCGTTGGAAGGTCTATAGGAAGGGATTAGGGATCAGTCATTAGGGGATAGGGGGAAAGTCCTGGTCCGTAGTGACTTTTCCCTAATCCCTTACTACAGGAGGTCAGTCAGAATGCCGGATCCCACGGAAGGCGAGGAAACCAGCGAGCATGTAGGGAGAAGCGAGGAATCCGATCAAGCTCTGGAATCCCCGCATACGCGGGGATCAGACCAAAGAGGTGCGGGGGATTTTCCCGGCAGCAACGCACATGGAACCGACAGCGAGGGCCTGAGTGATAGTCAGTTAGAGTCTGCCAAAGCTATCATCAGAAGTCTCAAAGAAGAACTGGAAATGACTAAGAAACAGATAGAGTTACTGTGGGAGAAGAACAAAGAACTCGAAGAGCTGTCTATCACCGATGAACTAACCGGGCTGTATAATCAGAGACACTTCCGTAATAGACTGCAACAGGAAGTAGTAAGGAACAGGAGGCAAAAACATCCGTTATGCCTCCTATTTTTCGACGTGGATGGTCTTAAAGCATATAACGATACCTATGGCCATTTAGGCGGAGATGATGTGCTAAAGGCGATCTCGCAGAGCATAAGAAGGAATGTGGATTCCGGGTACAGGTATGGCGGAGATGAGTTTGCTGTTATTCTTCCTGAAGTGCGCGCGGAGCAAGCCGTTGAGATCGCCAAGAGGATAAATATAAGTCTGCGCGGAATAGGTTCTCAACATCAGTCCTTTTTCCAAAATGTAACGTTGAGTTTTGGTATTGCTGAACTTCGCCCTGAGATGGATAGCAAGACGCTGTTCAGACACGCGGATGACGCTATGTATATGGCAAAGAAAGGCAGGCGTATTGAATCTGATCAAGCTTTGAAAAAGCTTGACCAAAGGGGTGTGGGAGATTTTTCCCACGCTGGTATAGATAAAATCTATGTATATGGCAGTGACAGCCCGTCAAGCTTTGAAAAAGCTTGACCAAAGGGGTGTGGGAGACTTTTCCCACAATCTAAAATCCAAAATCTATGTATCCCAGTGACTCGGCCGCTTGCATCCGGATTCTCGCATTATCGCTCGTCAGGGCATCTATCAGACAACCTTCCGCCCTAGGATCACCAAGCATACCCAAGACTTTGAGAGCAGCCTCCTTTATCTCCAGACTATCAGTTTTAGCCTTTTCTATGATGTCCGGCACCAACTTGCTGCCGCCTATCTCACCCAACGCCAATAGAGCCCTCACCACCGGTTGAGCATCGTCGGCTTCATCTTTTGTGCCGGTGGTTATTAGTGCCAACAAGGCCCGTGTAGAGCGCGGATCCCTAAATCTGGCCAGGGTATCTGCGGCGGATGCCCTTATCGATAGGTTCACATCCTCCAATCCCATAAGGGCGATATCCACAGCTTTCTGCCGGATTTCACGTGTTGTGTAATTATTCGAACTGTTCCCCAACGCCTGGATCACAGCAGCGCGCACATCGTCGTAAGGATCGCGTATCTGCAGTCGCAGCAACTCGACAGCAGGTTCGGTAGCCAGCTCGGCCAAGTGATAGATTGCTTGTATTCTGGTTGCTCTATCATCCCTGTCCAACATGAGGATATAGGTATCGAAGTCAGCCTTAGCCTCAATCCTCGACAAGGATTGAGCTGCTTTCTCCCGGACGCCTTCGTCCGGGTCCTTCAATGCTTCTTCCAGCACTTCTATCCTTCTACTTATGTTTTGCTCCATCCCAGCGCAACCCTCCTTTCGGGGAAGTAGGGCAAGGGGAAGAGGGGAATCCCTCCTTCCTTTTCTTTCCTAGCGTTCTTTGTGGTTCCTAGTTCCCTGCGAAAGTAGAGACACGGCATGCCGTGTCTCTACATGCTTACCTCCACATCTGCGGTCATCCCTGGCCGGAGTTGCTCTGGCAAGCCTTCGACTTCTAGTTCTACCTCGAAAATGGTCCTTCTAAAGCTAGTCCAGGGACCGTCCTTATCATACCGCGATACTC
>Ga0209636_10004888_pt1 | contig 13689 bp, 12 predicted proteins | sample DeeMarSWOR152_54_FD_187464 | JGI IMG/M metagenome (GOLD analysis project Ga0209636, IMG submission 187464) | Marine sediment microbial communities from White Oak River estuary, North Carolina - WOR-1-52-54 (SPAdes) (version 2) | ecosystem: Environmental > Aquatic > Marine > Intertidal zone >...
GCTCTTCTGACTTTATTCGAGAGATAATCTCTTTCTCCTTGCCGAGGCTGATATCGTAGTGAGAAGTGACTTCAGCCTTGATTTTTTCAAGTTGATCTATCTTTTTGCGGTAATGAAGTAGGGTGAATTGGCGTATTTTTTCTTTCAGCTTTCTGTATTTGATAGCGGCGTTGGCCTGCCTTTTTAGAGAATTTTTAGCTTTGGAAACTTCGTCGATGATATCTTCTAATCGGACGAGATTTTGCTCGCTGTTCTCCAGTTTATTCTGGGCCTGTCTCTTTTTTTCTTTGTAGTAGGCTGTGCCGGATGCCTCTTCTAAGAATTGCCTTTTTTCGATGGGCTTGGAAGTCAGGATTCGCTCAATGCTTCCCTGTTCGATGATAAAATATTCCTTTTCAGCAACTGCCTTTTTCCAGAGGGCTTCCTGGATATCTTTTAGCCTGACGAGTTTTCCGTTAAGCCTGTATACGCTTTCTCCAGAGCGAAAGAGGCGGTGGTTGATGACCATTTTTTCTTGTTCATTTCCCAGGGATAGATTCACATCAGATAATCCAAGAGGAGCCTTTTTTTCATTCCCATGAAATATGACGTCTTCTATCTTTTCACTTCGGGACTTGAACCTGCGGCCTCCTAAGACCCAGAGGATAGCATCGACGATGTTACTTTTCCCGGTGCCATTAGGACCGACAATAATCGTTATCCCTGGATGAAAGATAATCTTTGTTCTCTCAGGAAAAGATTTAAATCCTTGAAGTTCCAGCTCTTTAATGATCATGATTTGGGTACCAGTTTTTTTCTTCCTCTCACATCATCAAGTTAGAATTGTATGACCGCAGGTCTTAATTCGGTTTGTTATTGTTTCCTTTTTTCTGCTTTGAGTCAAGACCTCAGGTATAACTTTCTTCAGGTTTATACGGGTGGGGCTATTTTGTTGGCTAGGGTCAGTCACTCATTGGTTTAAATAGGATGTTTATAAAGGAATAAAAGATTTAGATTATCCCTTAGGGAAAAAGAAATAATGCTTAAAGCAAATAATATTTTGAGGGAAGAGCTATTTTGAAGATTCTTTTAACTGGCGGAATCGAGACGATCCACCACTTGTTTTTTATTTAGATAGACTTAAGCTGGCAGAGCAGGGTCTCCCTTCAGCCACCCTTATGTGAGAGAAGAATGATAATTGATATTCAGTGAATCCGTAAATAGCCTTTAGAGGTGATTTTGAGGGTGATTTTTTGGTGAAGGTCTCTTAATTTTGGCTAATCATGGTAAAGGGAATAGTATTGACAGTGGAGCCTAATTCCTTTAATTTTTAGGTGTCGAAATGGCAACACTTCCAAGATGCCAGCATAGCTCAGATGGCCAGAGCGACTGATTCGTAATCAGTAGGTCGGGGGTTCGACTCCCCCTGCTGGCTCTCTTTATTTAGGTGGAGGTCAGTAATTTCCTTTAAGTCCCGTTAATTACCAAAAGAAATATTCACAATTTATTCACATCTTTTAAGTTTGGCCAGATGTAGCCCAATATCAATTGTTAATGTTCTTGCTATTCAAGCAGCTAAATAATTGTTGTGCGAAAATCCTTGTTTTTGTTAAATACGAATGTCCGTGGATAGCTCTGGAAGAAAAAGAACTCTAGAGCTTGACTTATCCTTTTTTAATATATATTATATTTCGTATTAGTGCTAAAAAAAGCACTTTTAAGAAACAAGATGAATTACATACAATTAAGAAAATTTCTAGCGGACTTTACTGTTTTTTCCATAAACGATCTTCAACGGTTAGATCCAAAATTTCATCGCAGAAGATTGAACGAATGGCAAGATAAAGGTTACATAAAAAAAATAATAAAAGGCTTTTACATCTTTTCCGACCTTGAACTTAACGAAAACACTCTATTCGAAATAGCAAATAGAATATATAAACCATCTTATATTTCTTTTGAAATGGCTCTAGCTTATTATCACTTGATTCCTGAAAGTACTTATAGCATTACATCTGCATCAACTCGACGCACATATAAGTTTAAAACTTCAATAGCTGAATTCAATTATAGAGCAATCAAGACAGGCCTTTTCTTCGGATACGTTATCAATAGATACAACGGAAAGTGTTTTAAAATTGCAACTCCTGAAAAAGCTATTCTAGATTATTTATATTTAAATCCCCGTTTAAATAAAGAAAGTGATTTTGCTAGCCTTCGTGTGAATCCTGAAGTTTTTTTTCAAAAAATAAAAACAAAAAAGCTAAAAATGTATTTAAAAAAATTTGCGAAAAACACAGTAATAAAGAGAGTCAACAATTTCGTGGATTTTCTGAGCGACCAAAGATAAAGGTGAAATATGCTTGATTTAAAACAGATTGAATCATTTTATCCAGATTTTCTAAAGCCCTTTAGAGAGAATTTACTCAGGGAGTATCTCCAATACAAAATCCTGGAGATTATTTTTGATTCAGGATATGGGAAGAAGTTAGTTTTTATGGGAGGAACAGCAATACATATTGTCCATTACAATACAAGATTTTCTGAAGACTTGGATTTTGATAATTTAGGTTTAAAAAAAGAAGAATTTGAAATGCTTGGTCAGCTTATAATCCAAAAGTTAAAAATTCAAGGATACAAAGTAGAAACAAGAATTGTATTAAAGAAAGCATATCGGCTATACATAAAAATTCCAGAATTGCTCTATGAAAATAAGCTCTCTAGTAACAGAAGAGAAAAGATTCATATTCAAATAGATTCCGAACCTCAAAATTTCGGCTACAAGGCTGATCAAATATTACTTAATAAATTTGATGTTTTTCTGAGGATAGCTGTTGTACCTGCGGACATTCTTCTATCACAAAAACTATTTTGTATTTTTACACGCAAGCGTCCCTTGGGAAGAGATTTTTATGATGCCCTGTTTTTATTGGGAAAGACAAATCCCAATCTTAAATACCTGAAAGAAAAACTGGGAATCAAGAATTATACTCACTTGAAATCCAGACTCCTTCGAAAAAGCAAAAAGCTTAATTTTGTTCAGCTAGCTAAAGATGTTGAACCCTTTCTGTTTTCTCCAAGCGATTCAAAAAAAGTACTCCTCTTTCCTGAATACATCAAAGCATATGAGTTTTAACAGAAAAAATATTTTTTTATCATAGAAAAATTAATATCGCTCCAGCTCCAAGAAGAAATCAGTTCTTATCTTTGCATAAAGGGATTGTAGGCTGATTTTGTATAACCTTCAGGAATATCATAGGTTCCTGCTGGCGTCTTCTCTTTTTCAATCGAAACCACTTCATCCGTCATACTCATACCCATCATGGAGAACTCTGTTTTGATGGGAAAACCCTTAATTTTTTTAATTTCCTCGACAAGATCTCCCATCATCGGGTTGGCAACTAAAACTTCTCCGTAGTGTTTTTGGTAAAGTTTTACTAAATCACTCTCCACATCCTTGGAAACCCACCAATCCATACTCATGGTCATAGACATCATCATAGAGATGTTGATTTCGACCGTATATTTTGTGCAATTCCATTTCCCGATTTTTTGGGTTTCTCCTGTATCCGTTACAGTTACAGAGGTTTGGAGTTGGCCCATCATTTGTTGGGCCTGGGGATCTAAGGCCTGGGTTAAATCAATAGGAATGTCTATTTCAGAATAACTTTGATTGCCATGATTGATCATGTAAAGTTTCTTTTTATCCAAGCGGACAATCTGGGTCATGTTTCTGGCTGCGTCATACCTAAATTTATCCTTGGCTAGCCACATACTTGCCTCTTGGTCTGAAGCCGGCTGACCCATAAATGCATCCATATGGACCATCCTCTTGACATGAATGTCAGCTTTTGCCAGAACGGGAAAAAGAATGAGAGTTAAAAATAAAATAATGCCTGTACACCATAAAATCTTTTTGTGTTTCATACTTTACCTCCTCTGAAAATCTTTGATAATTTACTCTATTTTTATCCTTAAAGCAATTGTTTTATTAAAAAGGGTCAGGCAAGCTAGGAAGATAAGGATGGAAAGCCACATCGTTTTTTCGCCAAAAGAAGTAAAGAGACCAGAGCTAACAGGGCTCACATAAAACTGGTTTTTATCGATTAAAGCTTCTGTCTCCTTGATTCTTTCCTCTTTCCATCGGTATTCAGTTTTTTGAAAAGTCCGGGTGAAATATTTTTCCAGGATGAGATTCTCCTTATAGGCTATAAAACAGGCTTCTCTTTTTTCCTCTTCATCCTTGGTCACACAGGCTTGCTCATACTTCTTATCTCGGCGGAAGACGTGGACCCTGAGCTCATGGAGAAAAGGATGAGTCGAGGAACTGAAATCGCGAAGAAATTTCTCATAATCCTTCTCCATCCATTCCTTAAGGATTTGAGCAAATTCAAAAGACCTTTCTCGATCAGTTTTTTCGAGCTCACTCAGGGTTAATCTTGAATAAAAGACGCCTATTTCAAGGTCTTGGTGTTTATGCCTGAATTCGGTCATGGTTTCTTCTTTCTGGAGAAAAGATAGAGATGGAATGAGTTTTGTGTAGTGGGTCACACGCTTTGGAGTGTTAGACATGCATAAACCAATGAGCACGATGTTAGCTGCCAAGAGTATGGAGACTATCCTCACTGACTTGGGTTTTATTCTTCCGGAAATTATTTTCGGCTGAATCCCTTTCCAGAGAGCGACTTGGAACAATATTCCAGAGAAGGCGTTAAGCCCGACGTCGCGTAAATCCCAGTAACGAAGGGGCATGATCCACTGCAAAATTTCATCGAATATGCCTACCAAAGACCCTATGAAGATAGCGGCAAGATAAATAGTCTTGTCTTTAATGGTGAAGCTCAGGGCTCGAAAAAGAAAAAACCCAAGAAGAGCGTATTCTAAAAAATGGACTGCTTCCTCAGGATTATGCCAGAGTTTTAGAGTGAAATAGACATAGAGGCAAGCCACTATGGAAAGCCAGATGTAGTTTGACGGCGAGCGGATTTTAAGGCGAAAAATGAGAACATGGAGAAGAATAAGAAAAGAAATAAAAATAACTGCGAGGACTGAATAACCAAAGAGAGAGCGTCCCCAGCGAGAGGAGACAAAATTTTGGATGGCTCTGGCAGTGGGCACGACCAGAAAAATGGCTAAGGTGCAAAGCAATACGAGAAGCCACGAGATCCAGAACTTAATTCTCAACTTGGGGTCAGGCCTTTATAATTTTTATATTTGGATTCTCTCTTTCAAGAGGAAGGGCTAATCTGGGAATAGTCAAGTTCTGAACCTAATAAGCTATGGGGTATCAGATAGACCACCAACAGTAAAATCGCGGCTCCTAACACCCACCAGCGGGCTGGCTTCCCGCCTCTTCCTGCAATGACTGCCGCAATCCAGCCAACCAGGGCGATTAGTGTTTTGTTATCTGTGAGATCATATCCAAAAGGGAATCCAGTCCATAAAGCACCGAAGGCAAATTTTTGGACCAATGGACCGAGAATCATTCCTCCAATAAATAATAAGACTAAAGTCCATAGGGCATATTTTCTGGGATTCGACTTAGAGCGGAGTGCCTCTATTCCAGCCCGGTTGGAGAGAAGCATGGCCAAAAACATAATGATGACATGAGGGATAAGTATAAAGAGTGGCACCTCACCTTTAAATCGGATAATCAGCGGCCTATCGCCTGTCAAAGAGATTTCCCTTTCCTGAGAACTTAATATGACTCTGTATTCCAGTTTTCCGGCCGGTGGTTGATGAGGCAGTTTGGCTGTCAGGAAGTCTTCTTTTCTGAGCATGGAGAGGGTTGTCCAGGGATCATCGGTTTTATATCTCCTGTATTGAACAGAACCCGTAACATCACGGTTCGCCACTTTGATCGCCACTTCATGATCCTCTTTTCCTCCGTGGCTTCGTTCCAATCTATAATGAATTACTGAATCGGCGAGCGCAACTTTTCCTCGAAGAGGATTAGTCGGTCCTGACATTCTTTGATAAACCGCTGTTGCTATTGTAATGAGAAAGGCAAGCAACCAAAAAGCAAGTTTTTTCATTGTCAATAATTTAGATAACATATATTTGAGTTTTTTTGAATAAACTTCTCTCTGGTCCAGAATCCAGAAAGCGTGGAAAACTGATCCAGATAAAAGACATAATTGAAATAATTTGAAGAATTTAGGATAATATTAGAGAGTGAAATGGCATGAAAAAGCAAGATACAGAAAAAGTTTGGATAATCAATATTCGTATAAAACACCTTAAAATTCAAGATTATTAATAAGGGAAAAAATGGAAGCCTTTCATGTTCAATGTCCAAAAGGTTATGGAAAAATCAATTTTGTTGTAACCGCCAGTTCTACCTATTGTCCGATAAGCGGCACTAAAGACTGTGCGGAGTGCGATGTTGTTGTCTTCGAAGAGTTGGAAAAAGACAAACAGGTCAAAAGGACAGGGAGTCTCGAATTAGAGAGAGAAACCATAGAACTAGAGAGAGAAACGATAGAATTAGAAAAAGAAAAGCTAGAGTTAGAAAAAGAAAAGCTAGGAGGTAAAGCTCGAAAAGAAGTAGAAGCAAAAGTGAGGAAAGAGATGGAATCCCAGATGAGGAAGCAGATGGAAGAGCAGCTTAGAGAAGAAAGGGAAAGAATAGAAAAAGAGGAGAAAGAATGGATGCAGAAGCAGGAAGAAGCACGAATACAGATGGAAGAAGAGTTAAAGAAAGAGAGGGAAGAATTAGAGATAAGTATGAGGGAAGAGAGGGAAAAGAAAGAGAAGGAAGAAAGAGAGAGGCAGGAGAAGGCTCGGAAAACAATGGAGACCCAAATCAGGAAGGAGCTGGAGGGGCAGGTAAGGAAAGAAAGGGAAGAGTTAGAGCGGAAGATGCAAGAAGAGAGGGAAAGGAAAGAAAGTGAAGAAAGAGAGAGAAGGGAGAAAGAAGAGAGGGAATGGAAAGAGCGGCAAGAGCAAGCCAGAAAAGAATTAGAAGAGCGATTTAGGAAAGAAAGTGAAGAAAGAGAGAGGAAAGAAAGAGAAATAAGAGGAAAGAAGGAGAGAGAAGAGCGAGAGAAGCAAGAGGAAGCACGAAGAAAGCTGAGAGAACGGATAAGAAAAGAAGTAACAGGCCAATTCAAAAAAGAGCGGGAAGAACGAGAGAAAAAGGAGAGAGAAAGGAAAGAAAAAGAGGAGAAAGAGCGTAAAGCGAAGGAAGAGAAAGAAAGGAAGGCAAGAGAGGAGAAGGAGAGGAAGGAAAAGAAGGAGAAAGAAAAGAGAGCGAGAGAAAAAAGGGAGAAAGAAATGAAGGAAAAAATTGAGTGTTATCTTTGTGGAAAGATTGCCCTCCAGATGGATAGTCCTGATAAAACTGAGCACAGGATAGTCGAATGTCCACATTGCCAAACTTATGAAATTACAGATGAAGCCATCGAGTTTTTCTTCAGTAAAGATGAAACCAGCGAAATTCTTTCTTTAGAAGAAAGAGAAAAATTATCTGAGTATGTCCAAGAAAATTATGACCCTCGCCATCCTTCACCGGTTCCTTTGAGTATAAGAGATATCGATCATATCCTTCATAAGGAAGAAGTGGAAGATTAACAAAAATTAAATTGATATCTCGATACGGGGGGTAAGGCGTCAGACAATCACTTTGATTGCTTTTTTCAGAATGGAGTATTTCGCCGGGGGAGAACCGATTATTTCTCCATCCGCTTCGATGAATACCTTTTGATGACAAAAAAGCTCTAAGGAGCGGAACTTTTTATAATGGGCAGCCTTCTGGTTGAAGATTTTTCCCGTATAGAGAGCTGGTATCATGCCCAGGAGCTTGACTCGGGGGACGGAATCGATTGTGGCCGCGTGCAAGAGACCATCATCTGGCTGAGTTTTAACTCCATAATGCATTCCGCCTCCAAAGTAGGGACATTTGAAAACAGTCAGGTTTTTCAGCCGCTGGTCTTTAAATTCTTCCTGGTCGATCTTGATATCACACCAGAGTTTGTCAAACTGGATGAGTGCACTCAGGCCTGCAGTCAGAGCAGCTGCATCCACACTAACCTGTTTCAACCATTTGACCAGAAGCTTGGCAGCATCAAATTTCTTGATAGCCAGACTGATGACACCGATATTAGAATTAACAAGGAAATAGCGGACAGTTGGGGAACCATTTAAATCCTGGCATTTGACTTTACAAATATCTACTGTGTACGGCTCTTTGCCTAGAATCCTTTCTATTAAACTCTGCTTTCGTGGAAACATCTTTTCGAAATCGCAGCTGCTTCCAGCACCCAGAAAAATCAATTGGAGTTCAGGCGATTTAATTTTGTCATCTGCAAAAACACCTTGAAGAACCTCGTTGAGTGTACCGTCTCCCCCAAATATTGCAATCCGCCGGTATCCTTTTTCAAGGAGGGAGGAGGAGATCTTGATGGCGTGTTCAGGGTATGCGGTGAATTGGTATTCAAACCGGATTCGGTTTGCCTCGAGTTGACTTTGAAATTCCACCCATTTTTTTCGCGCCAGGCCTCCGCCTGCTTCTGGGTTACAGATAATAAAAATCTGTTTGGATTTCATCTTTTTCAATGGAGCGATATATCTTCCCAGATTAAGGAGCTCTGTAACTTCTGGATGAGAACCGGCTCTTCTATCCTGAAAGCGGCATAAAGAATGATGTCCATTCCGATTCTGGGGAATCCCTTTAGAGTCTGAAGAAGAGGATCTTCGCTATGAAACCCCACCCGAAACAATCTGTATTGGGGACGAAAAAGCATTATGGTGTATCTCAAAAGGTCTCTGGCAGCATCTCTGTATCTTTCATCGCAGATAAGGTGTCGTATATTCAAGACTTTTAAAGGTTTTCCCTGTTCAGGAAGAATATCCATTGCTTTTAGAGTGAAGTAGAGCCCTTTGAACAGACGATTGTATTTCTGGATGATTGTCTTCTTGAAGTTAATCTGATCCCAGTAAGTAAGAGCAGAGACGATTCTCCCGTTGTGTTTAGCTACCAGAAAATTATCCAAAGAAAAATCTAGGCTCTGGTCTATCATCTGCTCGATTTTTGCCCGGTGAAATTCCTCTACCAATTCGTATTGACTATAGTGTTTCCGGAAAAGTTCCACCGTTTCTTCAAAATCAGCGGGAGAGAGTTTCTCGATCTGGTAGCGATGGGAATATTTAAACTTCAGGATGGGAATGATATGAAATACTCGGACCTTGGCTATGGGATAAAAAGGGGGAATGTTCAATCGTCCGCTGATGACCCTTAATATTTTTTGATTTTCCTTAAGAGCAGTCAAAAGGCAGAGACTCACCTTCATTCTCAGCATTTCATCGGCTACAGTTTTCATCAACCGGTAGAGAATCCATCCTCCTCGGGCAGACTCCCTTATCTTTAATCCTCCTGTATAACCTATGCGCTGAACTTTTCCGAAAAGCCTGACGTCGCGATAAGAAATTCCAATGACTCCCGCAATATCCTTGTTTCTCTCTGCGACCAAGACTTTTGAGTCATAGCCCTGCAAACCGGGAAGATAAAAATAATCCGGAGACCGGTCGACATAGAGAACAACAGAGCTTTCCATAGGTTCAAGGCGAGAGATTTCCAGGAGCGCCTGGTTGTCCTTTGCATTTGCTTCTCGAATAATCATGAGTTTTTACTAAATTTCTATCATATTTTAAATTTCTTTGCGAGCCTACTAAAAGCAGATCTGAACTCTTATGTTATTACGGAAAAAAAGATGCTTACAAATAAAACTTTTTTCTTGAATAGAAATTTGAAATTTGTAATATTTAAATCTTCTTTAGTTGAAGGAGAATAGTATGGGTGGATTGTTCGGAGTTGTTTCCAAGGAAGATTGTGTCAGCGATCTTTTTTATGGCACTGATTATCATTCTCATCTTGGAACCCGACGGGGAGGTCTGGCAGTAAAAAATCCAGATGGATTTACTAGGTTCATCCATAATATCGAGAATGCCCAATTCAGGTCAAAGTTTGAACAAGATATTCCTGGAATGCACGGTAATAGAGGTATTGGAATAATCAGCGATAATGAAGATCAGCCAGTGCTCATAGGTTCGCACTTGGGAAAATACGCGATCGCCACAGTCGCTAAAATCAATAACACAGAGGAACTGGTAAAGAAAATATTCGGGAAAAGAACGACCCATTTTTCTGAATTGAGTGGGAGCGAAATCAATCCTACAGAACTTATAGCCACTCTAATAGATCATGAATCGACTTTTGAAGAGGGGATTCAAAGTGCATTGGAAGCTGTAGATGGCTCTTGCTCACTGCTTTTACTGACTGAGGATGGTGTTTATGCAGCGAGAGACAGACTCGGGAGAACACCTGTGGTCATCGGAGAAAAAGAGGGGAGCTTGGCTGCAACTTCAGAGACCTGTGCCTTTCCCAACCTCGATTATAAGATAAAGAAATATCTTGGTCCAGGCGAAATCGTTTTGATAACAGAGGAAGGAGTCGAGCAGAGAAGGCCTCCGGGCCAAAAGATCCAGATATGCGGCTTCTTATGGGTTTATTACGGCTACCCTGCTTCAAACTATGAAGGGATCAATGTCGAAACTGTTAGAAACAGGTGCGGAGCTTTTCTGGCAAGAAATGACACCATAAAGATTGATATGGTAACAGGAATTCCAGATTCAGGAGTTGGGCATGGCTTAGGATATGCCAGTGAAGCCGGCATTCCCTTTAAAAGGCCTTTTGTTAAATACACTCCTACTTGGCCGCGGAGCTTCATGCCCCAAGACCAGGCAGTGAGAGACCTGGTAGCAAAAATGAAGCTTATTCCCATCAGAGATATTATTGAAGGCAAAAGACTGCTATTTTGCGAAGATTCAATCGTAAGAGGGACCCAATTAAAGGATACGATACAGAGGCTTTATGATTTTGGCGCTATAGAAGTGCATATGCGTCCTGCTTGCCCTCCCTTAACCCATGGATGCAAATTTCTGAATTTTTCGAGGTCAAGGTCAGATCTGGACCTGGCGGCAAGGACAGCAATTCACGCCTTAGAAGGAAAAGACGGTGTAGATTTAGATAAGTACTCCACTACAGGAAGCGTAAAGTATGAGGCAATGGTTGAGAAAATAAGGGAAAGATTGAAATTGACAACCTTGAAATATCAGAGGCTAGAAGACCTTATCAAAGCCATTGGCCTCCCTAAAGAGAAATTATGCACTTACTGCTGGGATGGAGCTGAAATCAAGTAGGCTTCTTTCCCTCCAGGAAGGCAATCAGATCTTCTTCGTTGATCCACCATTGCCGGCCAATTTTTTGGGCTTTGATCTTGCCAGAACCAACTATACGAAGTGCTGTTACCTTGCTGATCTGGAGCTTTTCCTGGATGTCCTTTAGGGAGTACTGCTGGATTATTTTGCTACCTAGCCAAATCGTTCTCATTTACTCAAATATACCTTATTTTACCTTTGTTTTCTTTATTATATCAAAAATAAATTCTTTCTTGTCAAGTTTTTTTGTAATATTAGCATTATCATTTTCGAGATGATAAAGAGCTTTTGGGAATGGAAGAAGCGACCTTTGAAGATTTAGCCTTCGTATTTCGGTCTTCGAGAGAAGTCGACGAAGTTGACCTGCGAGTATGTTTGAGCGGAGCGAGTTACGCAGCAGCCGAGAAGACCGAAAGGAGAATGGCGTTAAAAATCTGAACGGGAGCGGAATCATTTCCAAAAGCCTATATAATAATTATCAAATATAGGAGAGAAAGAATTTTTTTTTATTTTTCCATTATTTTTTTCAGCCAGGAGAAAATTTCATCCCATTTATTGTATTCCCCGTGGGCTGCATCTTTTACTTCTAGGTAATTGAATTCGATTCCCAGCTCTTCTAACTTTCGCACAGCCATTCTTGCATTCTCAACAGGGATAGAATTATCTTTGTCCCCATGGATGATGAAGATATTCATTCTTTTCGGCTTCACTCTATCAAGAAGGTCAAGGATATTTTCTCCTTTCAAATCCCCAGGTGGAGAGACAGCACCTGACGCGATGATGAGAGCCTTGAATAATTCCGGATAGAGAAGCCCTAAACGCCAGGCTCCGTAACCACCCATTGAAAATCCACCCAGGATGATCTTGCGTTCATCTATGTTGTACAATTTTTTTAGATGATTGATGCATTCGATAACATCTTTTCCTGAGTCTCCAAGGTACCAATCAGAAAGCCCTCGAGCTTTTGGAGCAAGAACTATGAATCCTCCCAATTTTTTCCTTAATCGTGCCATCTGGATAGTTCTAGCCATATCGAATGCAGTTCTTCTTTCATCAACACCACTCCCGTGAAGAGTAACAAAGAGAGGCATTGGAGTTTTTTCATTGAAGTCGAGAGGGATAAAAACCGAGTAAGGCTGGAGTGTGCTGTCAATTTCTGACCGATGGGCAAGCCTGGCTATTCTTCCGGGAAGGAAAAGAGCTGGTTTTCCCTCGTCTACGTTCTTCAATAAGAGGCTCAGTTCTTCGTGCCATTGATCTAAAGAGCTTACCTCTGCAAAGGGCGGTGAGTCTTTCATGAATTTCTCAATCCACTCGAATCTTATCAACAATGTCGGGATGCTTTCTTTGAACCTTGGATCCTTTTGGAAAATATCTTTGCTTTTGACTTCCTCGAGTTTTACATTCAATTTTTCAAATTCTTCTCTGTTCAATATAAAAAACTGCATGTCCTCTCTGTATTTCAGAGAATCTTTCTCATCGATTATTCCCAGACTGAGATCGTATAAACCCGAGAGAAGGTCTTCTTGCTCAAGAGTGAATCTGAATAAATTCATTCCTTTCTTTAAGGAGATATCTTTGGCAGAGGAAATAATCGTTTTTGCAGAGCTCAGAACATACGTTATTTTCCAATTCGTGTTTTCCGACGGAGAATTGATGGCGCAGGCTACAGTTTTTTCACTGTCGTGATAATAATGCGAAGCGTTTAGAGAAGCTTGGAACTCATGGCTTTCAGGAGCACGGGCAATAAAATGAAAAATCTCTCCTTTCCTTTTATCGGATAATTCGGTGTCATATTCTGTATCAGGATAAAGCTGCAATATTTTTCTTTTGCCCCTATCACGGTCAACATAAACGATATTTATTCCCCATTTCTGATGGATGAAAGGTCTGAAAGGCCTAATATATTTCCAGGGAACAGAAACCTCATAGTTTATTGATTCTTGAAATGGGTCACGAGTAATCTTTAATTGAATATCTTTTATTGACATTTCTGGAAAGTATTCTCCATCTCTGTTGACGAGAACCTTGGTGAGCTCTTTTCCTTGAAGAGAGAATCCGAAGGAGTAAAACCGGTCACTTGTTTTTCCCTGATAAGGGTCAATGAAGGTTAGATAGAAACCATCACCATACCTCCAGCTTCGGTTTGGAAATTCGAATTCATCATCGACCGCTTTTAGGGCAGCATAAAAATTCTCTGAATCAAAGGTGAATCTGGTGCTGACTGTTATATCCGCTGAAGGTTCGATTTTTTTTCCGACCGGAGATAAGTTGACCGGTATTTCTTCTACTTTACTCCATTCGTCGAGGATTCCATCAATGACAATTTTCTTGTCTGTTTGGAATATTTTGAAATTTTCTGAAGATTGATTCAGAAATGCTGGAATGGAAAGGAAGGTGATGAAAAATACGATAAGTATACAGAGTGTTAAGATTTGAGTTTTATCTGTTTTCATAATGGATAAATTATAAGGGGTCAGGTCTCAATATTCA
>Ga0209636_10004889_pt1 | contig 13689 bp, 15 predicted proteins | sample DeeMarSWOR152_54_FD_187464 | JGI IMG/M metagenome (GOLD analysis project Ga0209636, IMG submission 187464) | Marine sediment microbial communities from White Oak River estuary, North Carolina - WOR-1-52-54 (SPAdes) (version 2) | ecosystem: Environmental > Aquatic > Marine > Intertidal zone >...
TCTTCCATAAACTTGTCTATTACCATCTGAAAGGCTTTGACCCGATGTGCAGGGGGTTCGTGATGCCAGAAAGTGATACTTATTTTCTCTTCTTCCTTCTCCCCTCCCGCAAATACAAGATAGGTGCTAAACAATAACAACCCCATTAGAATTAAAATAATTTTTTTCCACATAGTTTTCCTCCCTTTATTTATTGTTTTGATACAATTTATTCTGCAACTCATTTGCTCTATAGACATCACCTCCCTTCTATTTTGCTCAGTCTGCTGTACAGCACAATGTTGCATGCTTTCCCGAGTGGTATATATTTAAAACTGAACAAACTGCTTGAGGAAATTACATGATTCAATAACTGCTTCATCAACGCCATTCAAAGGTTCATGATGTTTCCCATCAAACTCGATCTCAATGCTAAGTGGACCTTTGTAATTATGTTTGGCCAGGATGTTTAAAATTTTCGCAAAATTTATAGTTCCTCTTCCAAGCGCAGGAAAATCGTATTCACCCTTGCCGCCTCTTTTGTCTTTGACATGAATATGGATCAGATAATCTACACCATATTCGATATCAACCTCTGGTCTCACATCCTCATAATAGATCACATTTGCTGTATCATAGTTCAACCGGATATGATCAGAACGAATTTTTTCAAGAATTGCTACTGCTTTTTTTGCAGTATTGAAATACTTCCCAGAAGTCTCAAGACCTATCAACACATTTTTATCGGCAATATACTCAGCAATTTCCTGTACATTTCTATAAAAAATATTTACCTCTTTTTCAGAGGTAGGATCACCAGTCTTAGTATTTACGATTCCAGCACCGATCTTCTTTGCAAGATCAATTCTTCTTTTTAGAGCTGCAACTCCATCAGACTCTATTAAATCAACATGTCCACTTAAGCTCATAGGCAATAGAGAGTACGAACGTAATTTCTTTTTTAGTGTATCAATATCATCATCATTCATATTTTCAGGAATTACATGTTCAGCGAGATCTCCTTTGCTATCACAGACAACAAACATTGCAGATAATTCTGCATATTTTAAACCGGCTCTAGATATTCCTTCCAAAGCCTCATCTAAATTAAATCCTGCATAACAACTCGTTGTTGCACCAACTTTCTGTTCCATCCTCTTCCCTCCATTTGCTATTAAAATTTCAGTTATGATCAAACATTTTTTTCGCTGTACCAATGATTATGGATTCTGTGTTCTGCCCGACAATGGCTGCCCATGATTCGTAATCATGATCTTTAAATGCTTCCTCTGTAGGTATATAACCAATATATCCATTCGCATAACAGCAAATATGCAGATGATGTATATTCATTCGCGCATATTGCTTAATTTTTTTCCCTATTTGTACGAACATCTCTCCTGGAATAAAGAAAATCGCTGTATCTCCCACCTTTAAAAGAATGAGCTCCATATCGATATTTTTAAGTTCCGAGATTCTGCTCTTTTCAAGCAGATTCAGTGTGATATGTGCTCCCTCAACCAGTGTCTCAGCGCTTTTTATCTGGGCACCTGGTGCCTTTTGCTTACGTAACTGAGATAACCTCTCTTCTGCATTTTTCAGCAAAGTATGTATTTCTTCTTTTGTAGGTAATTTTTTTACCGGTAGTTTAACTTTTTCCCGTACAATAGACAGTGTACTACTCTCTCTGGTATTTATTTTGTTTAAGGTCTTCAGAGCCTCACCAGCAAGAATATTTCCAAAACGTTGGACCTCTCTAAATGTCTTCTCCCTTCTGGTATACCGAGTACTGATATCACCTGCCGCCCCAGTCATATAGATTGGTAATGCGTTTGTCAATTTCTCTAATTGCAAATTACTGTAACCCGGAAAGTCCGCCGAAATGTATCTGTTATCTTGATGCAAAACAGTTGGGTGACACGCATAACTGTATAAAATGCTTACAGGTCCAGAAGGACTTTCTAGCAGTGTGACGGTATTATCCGGATCCGATACATCCTCCGGGTTTCGTCGGTTTTTTCCTATTTCTTTAATCGATCCGGCAAGTGTACCTAATCGAACTTCATTCATTTCATAACAGGCGTTTATAATGGTCCCGGCAATTTTTCGTGCTGTAATATCTATTAAACATTCATCCGATTCATATCCGACGTATGGTCCGATAACAAGGGATAAAATGTTATTATATTCTTTATAACCAAATAGTCCAACAGGTCCTGCATGGGTATGTGTGGCAGCAAGAACTAAATGTTCGACTGGAATATCAGTACGTTCACTTATTATGTTTCTCACTTTTTCTACTAAATCCCCATCAAATCCTATTACATCTGCCACGGCCAAAGCGAATTTTGTCTCATCATTCTCCAATACGATTGCGCGTACCCACAGTTCGTCATGTATGCCGAGTGAATCGAGTTTCTCAAAGGCATAACCGGCAAGAGGTGTGCCAATAGGTGGTGTAATATTACCTTTACTCACGCCTGCCTTTAATGATCCACTTTTCGAAGCGCTTATATCCATTCTCCCCTCATAACGATGAAAAATAATTTTGAAGAAACTTATAAGACTCAACATGCGCTTTATTGAAATCATTAATAGCTAATCTATTTGGAGGAGTGGGCGGACTCATCTCAATTTCTACGCTAAAAGGTCCTGTATAGTTATAATCCCTAAACACATTAAATATTCGAGCAAAGTTCACATTGCCTTGCCCTAACGCAGGAAAGTTCAATACTCCTCTGAGCAAGTTTTTATCTTTAACGTGTAAATATCCTAGATATTCAGCAATATACACAATATCTTCTTCCGGTCGTACGCCCTCATAGAAAATTACGTTCGCAGTGTCGTAACAAATTCGGATATTATCTTTATTAATATGTTTAATTATAGGAAGATACATCTTGCCTGAGGCAGTATGGGATTCACCGGTAAACCCGTTCCCATGCGTTTCCAATGTAACTAATAAATTGCGCTCTTTTGCATAATCAGATATTTCTTCGATGTGTTCATATAGATTATCCAAATCCTTGCTATTTCTCCACGGTCCCGTTCCTGTAATGAGTATTCCAACATCGAGTTCTGAGGCTAAATCCATTCGACGCCTAAAGGCATCTAGCCCCACTTTATTCGTTAAATCGCAGTGTGCACTCATGCTGATAGCTTTAAGTGTGTATTTTGCAAGGAGGTTTTTTAATTTTTCGATATCTTTTGATGTAATCTCTTCCACTACGATGTGGGATTGCCACTCATGGGAGGCGCTCAATTCCACATTTTTAAATCCAGTGTCCGATATCCCCTTAAAAACCGGGTCCCAACCGAAGTCGAGAAAATGCAAATACGAACCCATAGATGCAGCTACTTCGTTATTTAACTTCATAATAAATCCCCCCAAATATTGTATATTTTTATGCTTCTATAACCATTTCCATAACAGAATGTTTATTCTCTCTGATGCTCTTTTAAAAAAGAGTTGATTTCGTCAAATGTTGGTAATGCCGGTATAACGCCGCGTTTCATTGTGGTAAGTGCACCAGCAGCATTCGCAAATCTCCCAATTTCAACAAGTTGTTCATCAGACAAATCTCTTAAAGATCGAGAGCCAGTGACTTTCAGTTTTAAAATTTTATAAAGAAAGCCTGCACAGAATCCATCCCCTGCACCAGTTGTATCTATTGCATCGATCTCTACTCCTTTGACAAAGCCTTGACGGCTCCTGTTACAGTAATAGCATCCATTTTTAACCGTTACAAATATAAGATCAATACTATACGCCTGCCTGAAATCATTTATTTTTTCTGTTTCATTATACCCTGAGAGGAATTTAAACTCTTCGAAAGATAATTTTACTATATTGGCTTTCTGTAATGCCTTTTTCACTGTTTTCTGTGCTTCCTTAGTACTTGGCCAAATTGATAGTCTTAAGTTGGGATCAAATGATATGGGGATGTTGTTTTTTATTGCAAGATCAGCAGCAAATAGAGTTGCCTCTCTTCCTGGGTTATGCGTGAGAGTCATGGAACCAAAGAGAAATAAGGGAGACTTTTGCTGAAAACAGCTTTGATTAATCTCATTTTTTCGTAAGAGAATATGTGGACCAGGATCTCCATAGATAAGCAGCTCAGGTTCATCCAGAGTACTTTCGAACCCAATTGTTGTTTTTGCAGTTTTATCGAATTGAAACTCAGAGACGTCAACGCCATTTGACTTTAAGCTATAAGCTAAGAAATGCCCGAAACTATCATCCCCGACCTTGCCAATAAACATGACTGGGATTCCCAGCTTTGCAAGACCCACCGCGGTATTGGCAGGTGTACCGCCTCCTGCTTTTTCAAATGTTCGCATATCCTTCAAAGAAGTATCGAGCTCACGTCCTACGAAATCAACACCTGCCTGTCCAAGAGCAATCACCCTCCATTCATTCATTCAAACCTCCCACATATATCTTTCAGATATTTTGCTAACTACTTACCTTATTTCCTATATAGTCTTCGAATTTCTTTATTTCGCCAGAGGGATAGCGTAACCAGTCTAGTGAATCCGGATCCCCTAAAAGAATATTATACAACGGAATCTCTTTATCCAACTTGAAGATCGCTGTAAGGGATTGATTCACTGCGATAGTACGGTGCTTTGGAACAGAGCAATAATTTTTATTTATAATAAACTGGGGTTTTCCCTGTTCCTCTACTTCATACAATGCACTCCCACCGTATCGGGAAATGATTCTATAGTCAGGCTTACAATCTTCAGCAATCCAGTTCGCAAGCACCAGGGGGGTCCCACCAGGATTTACTGCTACATGTCCATAGTTCGGGGGAACTATAATTCTTTGACCTCTGGAGGCCTGAATCACAACAAGATCTTCAATCTCATCTTCCCTGTGGCCTTTTCTTTGTAGAATGAAATGAACCTCTCCATCAAGAACTTCATAAAGTTCAGGATAACTGAATGAGGAATCTTCGGAGATTGAATGATAATGTCCTGCTGTTTTAATAAATTCACGTCCCAACTTCCCTGGATATATAAGAGTTAGGTCGTAGCGTAATCTCTTCTTTTTAAATGAATTTCGATCTTTCTGTAGATATACGCCATCATACATTTTGTAAATAACCCTATCTTTCGGTATTTTCGGCTTATCCATTAATACTGCCATCATCTCTCTGATTTCCCTTTTTTTTACCGTTTCTACAATTAATTCGCCCTCAAATTCTAATTGCATCGTTTTTTCATCATCATTCAACACGATTGGCAAACCTGCAGAATCTTTCAGGTTAATCATATTTTAGCTCCACATTAAAGAGTCATTTCTCTTGTTTTAAAGCATTTCCTTTAAGGTATTCGCAACGTAGTGAACTTCCTCTTCATAAAGAAACGGGTGCATTGGCAAGGATAAAATTTCTTTGATTAAGCTCTCTGTAACCGGAAAAAATCCTTCTCTATATCCCAAATGCTGATAAGCAGGCTGCTGATGTACCGCTTTTGGATAATGTATCTGTGTTTGTATGCCTTTTTTTTCTAGGTTTGATTTAATAACATCACGATTCTCAACTCTCACCACGTAAATATGAAAAATATGTTCGTTCTTATCCTTTATTTTTGGGAGAATAAGATTTGCATCAGATAAGATCTCATTATACAGCGCAGCCAATTCCTGACGCTTCTTATTCCAAGTGCCGAGATGTCGCAGTTTTACCCGTAAAATCGCTGCTTGAATCTCATCCAATCGTTCCTGGAAACCTATATAAAGATTCGTATATTTCTCCTTTTGGCCCATATAGCGAAGTATCCGCAATTTCTCATACAGATCTTCAATATTGGTAATTGCTGCACCCCCATCTCCACATGCACCAAGATTTTTTACAGGATAAAAACTGAAGCACCCAATATCACCCATTGAACCGGCTTTTCTACCCTTATAGGTTGCACCATGAGCTTGTGCAGCATCCTCAATGATTTTTATATCATGTTTCTTTGCAATTTCTAATATTGCATCCATGTCAGCACACTGACCGTATAAATGTACCGGAATAACGGCTTTTGTTTTAGACGTTATAGCCTTTTCCAATTGCTCAATACTTATAGTGTGCGTTTCAGGATCAACATCTACTAATACCGGTGTTGCCCCTGTGTAAGAGATGGCAAAGGCAGTAGCTATATAAGTATTCGCCACCGTGATCACTTCATCGCCTTGCCCTATCCCGCAAGCAAGAAGCGCAAGATGAATTGCTTCGGTCCCACTACTAATCCCAACTGCGAAACGAGTGTCACAAAAATCAGCAAATTCTTGCTCAAAATTTTTTACATTCTCACCCAATATATATTTTCCTGATTCAAATACTTCGACAATCGATTGATGGATATCCTTTTTTAATGCTTTATACTGTCTTTCAAGCGCATCAAATGCTACCTGCATGTTTTAATTACCCCCATTTAGATTCATTACATATCCGTTTTCCGCCAGTATCTCAATTTTGAGCTCATCTAAACTCCCAGTTGAAAAACGAGACGCTTCTACTGTACCAATCGCCCCATACCCGATTAATCCGATACCTAAATTCATTACCTTACATCTCTTTTCCTAAAGATGTGAAATTTAAAATGATCACTTCGGTAATAATCAATAGAATACAAAACTGGTTTTTCCTTTTGATCATAATGAACTTGTTCAAATAATAAGGCTGGAAGTGAATTATTAAAATCCTCAATAGGCCACTCAATACTTCCCACAGCAGATACTGTCGCGTTTGCGCATTTTATTTGAATATTGCACTTTTCTTCGAGATACGCGAGCAATGAACCTTCAAAATTATCTTGATTTGCCATCTCTGGTGCAATATGAAGGGGGAATATATCGATCGAATATATTATAGGCTCTTTTTTAATAAATCCAATCCTCTCTAGTTTAACGATATTCTCATTTTTATTTAAACCAAGAGACTCCTGCACTCTTTTATTTGCTCTTTCAATAACCAAGCTAATCATTTTATTTTTAATATCTAATCCGGATGCCAGTGCCATTTCAGTGGTGCTGCGAAGTTGATTGATTGCATTACTAATAAAAACTACATTTTCGCTTATAAACGTTCCTGAACCATGTTTCGATATCAAATAATGTTCATTCTCCAGAATCTTTAGCGCTGCTCTAATTGTAGCTCTGCTCACATCAAAATCCTTAGCTAATGATTCTTCAGGCATGAGCTTTTCGCCAGGTATAAGTTTTCCATTTTGTATTTCAGATCTTATCAAATTAGCAATTTGAATATGCAAAGGATTTACTTTTTTAAGTTTCATACATATGCCTCAAATATATAATTGACAATCGTCAGACGATATACATTTTATCAATCCATTTTCTTTTGTCAAGTTCATAATATTAATTCTAATTACATATATACATAAATAGATATCACCTTAATCATCACCCTGTACAGGGTGATGTCTCCAAAAAAGATCAGCTTTCTCTAGCTGAATCTTCCTCAGATAACCAGTCTATCTGCATCGCAGCGGCTATGGCCGTAAACTTTCACATTTCGGCATACAGGAGTTTATAAATATCAGAACAGTTGTCGTCAGTTAAAGCGCTTTAAGAACTTGGCAACTCCTTTAAGAGTTGTTAAACTCTTTTAGGAGTTGCTAAACTCTTTCAAGAGCTGCCGAACTCTTGAAAGAGTTGCAATCTGTTTGCAAAATACAAAACGGACCAGGTGCGTGCCCTCTTCAGGGTCTCTGGTGTAAAACACACTGGGTGGAATTGCGGCAACCGAACACCTTTCTATCAAATACCGTACAAATGACACGTCATCCCCACCCCACAGTTCACTGAAGTCAGCGAGAATAAAATATGCCCCTGCAGGAACAGAGACATTGAATCCTGTGGCTTTAAGCGCATCAATCATAATGCTCCGTCGTTCGGTATACTCTTCGCGAAGCTTTTTATAGTAATCATCCCCCAGTACCTTTAATGCTGTAGCAAGAGCGGCCTGGAGCGGAGATGCCGGCGCAAAAGTGAGAAACTGATGCGCTTTCTGCACAGCAGCTACAAGCTCCGCGGGGCCCGTAACCCAGCCTATTCGCCAGCCCGTGAGAGAGAAGGTTTTTCCCATGCTTGAAATTGTGAGTGTTCTCTCCCGTGCCCCTTCTATTGTTGCAATAGGAACATGCTCCGTTCCATCATAGGTCAGGTGCTCATAAACCTCATCAGTCATAATTATGACATTGTACTTTTCACACAGCCCGGCAATGCCCGCAAGCTCCTCTCTGCTAAAAACTTTTCCTGTAGGGTTATGTGGTGTGTTTAACAACAATAGCCTGGTGCGCGGTGAAAAACACTCCTCAAGCTCATCGATATCGATTTGAAATTCGGGAAATCGAAGAGTATAGTATCTGGGCACTGCACCTGCGAGAGCAGCAAATGCAGGGTAGCTTTCATAATAGGGCTCAAAGATAATAACCTCGTCTCCCGGGTTCATCAGGCCGAGAAAGGTGCTCGCCATCCCTTCAGTCGCCCCGGCGAAGACCGAAATCTCGCTGTAAGGATCGTAACTCAGCCTGTAGTGGCGAAAAACCTTTTCAGCAATTGATTCGACAAGATCAGAATCACCCATGGAACGGGCATACTGGTTTTCCCCTTCACGAATAGCCTTCACAGCAGCTTCAAGTATTTCCACTGGGCCATCAAAGTCAGGAAAGCCCTGGGCGAGATTCACCGCACCCTTTTCCTGTGCGAGTCTGCTCATTTCTGAAAAAATATTCGTGCCAAAGGCAGCGAGCCGTTTCGATATCACATAAACCTCCAGTGATGTAATGGGAGTACAATAGAGTATATCCATCAGATTGTCAAGAAAAGGAAAAAACGAACGCAGGCACTTTGGTATAGAAATTTCCCACTCAAGATTGTAGTATGTAATGGGAGGGAGTGGAACATGAAAACAATCGATCTCAGAAGGGATACAATTACACTTCCAACAGAAAAAATGAAGAAGGAAGCCTTTAAGGCACCTCTGGGGGATTCTGTGTATGATGAAGATCCAAAGCAGTGTGAGCTCGAAAAGCTTGCTGCAGAAAAGCTTGGCAAGGAGATAGCAATCTTTGTCCCCAGCGGAACAATGGGAAATCTTGTCGCCCTCCTCACACACACCGAGAGGGGTAACGAAATTATTGTGGAAGAAAACGCCCACGTCAGGCTTTCAGAAACCGGCGGAGCCTCGTGTGTGGGTGGATTGATGTTGAAAACAGTGCCCGGTGAAGATGGATGCCCAGACCCAGCAGGGGTGGAACGTTCAATCCGTCCGGACAACATTCATTTCCCTAAAACTGCCCTAATCTGCCTCGAGAATACTCACTACCGGTACGGCGGAATCGTCCCGCCAGTTGAAAAGTTCCATAAAATCCGCGTTATTTCCGAAAAGTACGGAATTCCTGTTCATTTGGACGGCGCCCGTCTTTTTAACGCCTCTGTTTATCTCGATGTACCTGCAGCCAGGTTAGCGGGTTTTGCCGACTCTGTGATGGTTTCTCTTTCAAAAGGTCTTGGAGCTCCGGTTGGATCGCTTCTGGCAGGATCTGCGACCTTTATCAGAAAGGCCAAGCGGTACAGAAAAATGCTCGGTGGCGGCATGAGGCAAACAGGGTGGCTGTGCGCCTGCGGTATAGTTGCGTTATCCGACGAGAACATCGGGCGGTTGAAAGATGATCACCGGAATGCACGACTCCTCGCGGAAAGCCTTAATACTCTCGATGGCATAAAAGTGAACCTGGAAAGGGTGCATACGAACTATGTGCTTGCTCATATTAAATATCCAGGATTCAGTGCTGCGGAGTTTCTAAACCTGCTAGAGGCTCAAAAAGTTCTTGCCAATCCAGCAGGGGAAAAGACTGTAAGGTTCGTTACGTCTAAAGAAGTCACACAGCAGGATATTCTCTCTGCAGTGAAGATAATCAAGGACGTCATTTCAAAGCGGTTTGGATAAACTCTTTTGGGTCACCCCTGTAACCTTTGAGCTCTTTCAGGACATCAACCGTTTTTCTTAGGTCCTGTCCATATTTATCGTACAGGTCGTAGAAGAGCTGAAGGTCTCCTGTGTATCTGTTCACTGAGAGTACAAATGCATTATTCAACTTGAGTTCGAAGATTCTCCTGAATGCGTCGGTTTCAAAAAGCTCTGTGTATTCTGCTTTTACCCTCTGCCTGAAATTACTGAATATTTCCTCTCTCTGTGTGAGCTTGTACTCTTTTTCTACTTCACTCTCATATAGAGAATTCAGTTCTTCATACAGTTCACGAAAAAGAGCAAAAAACGTATCAAGATCGGCTCTGTAACTTTGTGCCCCGGTATAATATTCAGAATCTGTTCCATACTTATCTTTAATAAACCTGAGGGCACCCTCATTACCAACAAAGGTTGCACATTCTTCATTGAATTGTATTCTGTTCTTTAAAAAAATCGTTGCATGGGTCTGCTCATGAATAATCAGTGAGGCGAGCGAATACACAGAGTAGTCCTTCATAAAGCTGTATACCGGGTCAGAGAAAAATCCTAAAGTGCTGAAGGTCTCCACCTTCCTGATAAGGACATCCAAACCTTTGCGTCTGAGCCTCTCTGCCTGTCTTTCAGCATCACGTCTGACATAGAATCCTTTATAGGGGAATGCGCCGAAAAGGGGGAATTTCCACAAATAGGGATCAAATCTGTCTTTGGCGCAGGCAGAAACAACATCGATGAGATAATCTTTCTCGACTTCTATGTACTTTGTATAGCTCCTGTCACTCCGAAGACCAATTGTACTGACTGAGTACTCCTTTATCTCCTTTACCAGTGAAAGAAGCTCTTTCTCGTCCGTGCCAATATCACCCGAAGTCAAGAGCTCGTCGATTTTCTCCGCGTTCCCTGTGTATCGAATCAGATATAAACCCTGTTTTGTGAGGTAACACTGAACTACACACAAAAGAACTATGGAAAGAAGAAGGAAAATCAAGACATACCGGTTGAAGCTCATTTCGTACCATACATTATTTCAAGACTTTTTTTCTCTCCTTCAATTTGGGGAATAATCTCGTCAGCGGTCATCATCCGTGCTGCCATGGTTCGTATCATATGAAGTGCGAAGGCTGGATCCTGCTGGATTTTCTTCAATAGGCTTTCCCTGTTTAATATGAGCACTTCAGTATCGATGATTGCTTCCATAGATGCAGTTCGGGTTTCTTCTAGGAGAAGGCTCATCTCTCCGCAAAAATCTCTGGACCCCAAAATCGCAAGCTCAATTTTTTCTATGTTCATCATTTTATAAATCCTAACTTTCCCGGAAAGAATAATGTACATTGTGAGGCCTGGAGTCCCTTCCTGACAGATAAGCTCTCCCTTGGAAAACTTCCTTTTTTCCATAGGTCAGCTCCTCAACTGCTCGGTTTGGTTCTTTAGTTATTCTTCCGGATACCGTCTATCTGGCTTTCGGTGCTTCGTACCTCCCCTTTTTACTATCTCCAGGATGATCCCTAAATAGGGTTCTGTGTCCAGATAATAGAAGCTACTCCCGTCGAACTCTCCGCTCTGAATGACAGAAATGCCCTTTTTCCGGTATTCCTCGATCGTGGTAAGTGGGTTATCCACCCATTCCTTAATGTGATGCAGCCCTTCCCCCTTTTTTTCAAGGAAGTCCGAGTAGATGTTTGGTCCCTGCAAAGGCTGTATAAGTTCAAGCTGTCTATCACCCAACCACGTAAATGCAATAAGTGCAGACCAGTCCGATGGCTTCCCTTTGTAGGTTCCGTTTTTCATTTCTGGTGGTCCATAGGTATAAATATTCCATGGCCCTGCACCATAAATATCATAATACTGCTTTACCGCCCTGTCCAGATCTTCCACTACAATGCCCACCTGGATTATCTTTCTCCCCGACATTCGTAATCTCCAGTGTTTTTTATTTCTAAATATTTAATAATAAAAACTGAGAAATTACAGTAAAATTTATATTACGCAGGATTTAATGATTTATTTAAGGATCTATTGAGGAAATTAACGCACGATACGTGAGGAATTGAGAGGGGCGAATAGTCACACTAGTTGTTCTCTGCGGTCATTCCCCGTCCTTCTTTCAAGAATCCACCGTCGTTCTTCCCCTGAGCGCCTGTCTTTTCCAGAGCGTACGTTTACCTCAACTGGCAGGGTTTCTTGTCTCCGCTCTATCCCTGATCTACGGTCTTCACTGGACCTTCTCTCCTTGCCTGTCCTCCTGTCCAAGTTTTTTCTTCTCTCTGTTTGTGCCATGTATCTTCCTTATTAAATTTCTATATAATTATTAACCTTATCACTTGATGCATGCTGTGTCAAGCCAATAGAATTTTCCCTTACTTGACCTGAACGGCATATAAAATTATGGTTATTATAATTAGTTCTTGGTGCTATCTCCACCAGCGAAGCTGGTGGCTAATTTCTGTGTTTGGTAAAAATAGGTAGTGCAAAAATATATAAATGTACAATAATCAATGAGTTAAAGAACTAATTCGTCGCCGGTAAACCGGCTCAAAATTGTTGAGTTGGTGCCCCTTCCTACGAAGTAGGATATTATTCACCAACGACTAATTAAAAAACTTTGCATCAGTTTTGATCAATTGAAGCAGAATACTGTCTGGCCTGTAAAGGTATAACAGTTACGATCGGAGAATGTCTATGAAAAAAAGAAAAAAACTCGAAACCACGGATCAAAAGATTTGTATTTATGAAAGCAAGACGGGAAAGACCTTCGAATCTGAGAGAATATTTAAAACAGAAGATGAATGGAAAGCACAGCTCACACCTGAGCAGTACCGGATAACGCGGAAAAAGGGAACAGAGCGTCCTTTCACAGGAAAATATTATGATAATAATGAAGTTGGGATATATCAGTGTGCGTGCTGTGGTACTGATATGTTCAGCTCTGACACAAAATTTGACTCAGGTACGGGATGGCCAAGCTTCTGGGCGCCAATATCCGAATTGAATATCAGTACGCAGGATGATCGCTCTCTCATTATCCTACGAACCGAGGTGCTGTGTGCACGGTGTGGCGCACACTTGGGACATGTATTTGATGATGGACCCGGTCCTACCCATAAAAGGTACTGCATGAACTCGGCTGCATTGAAGTTTATCAAAGAGGAATAAAATGAGTCACCTTGATCTTGGTGACCACGTTTTTACCCGATTTCGACCACTATTTTTCGCATTGTAGAGCGCCCTGTCTGCAGCAGCTACCACATCGTAAATGCTCTGTGAAGGTGAACCACGGTGTGAAATGCCACAGGAGACGGTCACCGTAACTTTTTTTCTGCCGTCTCCTATTCGCAGATTTTCAATTTCTGTCCTCACCTTCTCAATTATAGGAACGATTCTTTTTGTGTGTTTTCTGGGAAAAAATACCGCTATCTCTTCACCTCCATACCTGCACACAATACCTTCCGGAATAACCTCCCTCTGGATCGTCTGGGCAACATGAAAAAGGACCTGGTCGCCAACCTGGTGCCCGTGTGTATCATTTATACTTTTAAAATGATCGATATCGATCATCGCCACCCCAAAGGGTGGAGCAGTGTTGATATTTGACTGTTCTTCGATGATTCTACCGCAGTAGTGCCGGTTATAGACATGCAGAAGTGGATCATAGGCAACCCTGTGGTCCATTCGAGAGAACCAGTGGATCAGTATTCCGCACACAAGATATACAGGAGCAACGGCA
>Ga0209636_10004890_pt1 | contig 13688 bp, 10 predicted proteins | sample DeeMarSWOR152_54_FD_187464 | JGI IMG/M metagenome (GOLD analysis project Ga0209636, IMG submission 187464) | Marine sediment microbial communities from White Oak River estuary, North Carolina - WOR-1-52-54 (SPAdes) (version 2) | ecosystem: Environmental > Aquatic > Marine > Intertidal zone >...
ACCGTATATAGCCTGCTTTACATCACCCGCGTAGAAGAGGCTCCCTCCTCTCGAGAGGGTTTCCTCCAGGAGGGGAAAGAGCGCTTCCCACTGAGGGCGGCTCGTGTCCTGGAATTCATCGATGAGGAAATGGTTCACCCTTGAGCCTAATTTTAAAAAGGCATAGGGAGCCACATCCTCCTCTTCTCCGAAAAATTCCTTCACGAGGGAGAGCCATTCCCCTCCGATAATCAATCCCTCCCTTTGGGTCAATCCTCTTACTTCGCGCCGCAATTCTCCCAAGGCACTTACGTAGGCGTTAACCCTCGCCGCGGCTAGGAGTTGAAGGTAGTCCTCCCTCGCGCTCTTGACCTCTTGATAGAGGCCCTCCGACCAAGAGATGGTCGGCTCCGCAATACCCCGGGCCCTTTTGGTGAGGGCTTCCTCTATCGAGTCCTTCTCGAAAAAACCCCTGCCCAAATGGGCGAGAGGATCCTTCAGGTATTGGGGTTTGAAGATGCCCTTGTGGAGAAAATCCTCAAGCTCGCATTCCATTATGCCTGAGCGGAGTTTCTCGGCCGATAGCCTCAACTTCGCCTCCGCTGCCCTCAGATCCGGCTTGTGACCAGGCGTAAGGGGCCCATCCGCTTTTTCATAAAGCTCCTGAATCCTTCTCCTGATCCCCTTCTCCACCACCATTCCTCCAGCCCCCTCTATCTCCAGATACGTTTCGAGGAGTTCGGAAAAGAGCTGGTAGAGCCTGTCCGATTCATCCTCCCAACGAGCGGAAGACAGCAAATGATCGAAGCAGCGATCGAGAACCGCCTCCTGTTCAAAGACCACCTCAAGGTCCGGGCGCAAGCCCATCTCCAGTGTGAAGGCCCGCATCAGGGCATAGACCAGGCTGTCGATTGTACGTATGTGAAAATCGCTGAAGTGGGCGAGGATAGCATCAAGCCAGGCCGAGGCTTCCTGAGGCTCGAGCCCTGTTTCTGCGGCGAGTCCCTTCCCCGCGCCCTCGCCCAACGCAATCACTTTCAAGGCAAGGACGATGCGCTCCTTCATCTCGGCCGCTGCCCGATTGGTGAAGGTAATTGCCACAATCCCCCGCAACGCCTCTGCCGAGGGCCTCATCCCCTTGAGGAGTGAGAGAAATCTATTGGTGAGCTGATAGGTCTTTCCAGCCCCAGCAGATGTCTTCAGAAAGATAATCTGGGGATTGTGGATATTTCCCTCCCGAATCATGGAGACCATTCCTTAGACCTTCGGTTCTTACATTCGCTTCCGAATGTTTTCAGACTTCGCCTGAGCGAATCGAAATATTTCGCCTGGGCTGTTTCCTTCTTATCCAAATCGCCCCAATACCATTCACGGACAGTGTAAAGGTTTTACATCTTCCATTCAACCGGTAAATGGGACTGGCCTTGAAAAAAGGACTATGGGCGAAAAGAGTTTATCTTGCGTGATGGGGAACGTAGGGAGGAATTGAAGATTCCTTTACGAGGTTTCGCTTGATTTGACGTTCTACACCTTTACCCTGTGTCCAGCGCGCAGCTCGTCAATGGGGTACTCGGTGCCCCGCCAGATGATCCCTCCCCGCAGGGTACACAGGATCCCAGAGCGCAGGAGCATGAGGGAGGTCAGCACGTGTCCTACTTGCACGAAGAGCAAGGGGAGCAGTTTCTGCCTGAACGTAATCTTCACCCCAAAGGCGCCGGCGACTATGAAGAGATAGGCGACCAGCCCCACGATGAGAAGAAAGGGGATCTTCACGGAATAGAGGAGTGCAACGAGAGGGGCGAGGGCATACGCCCACGCCAGCACGACGATAATGATCATCCTCGCTATGCTATAGAAAGCGAGTACACCAAAAAAATTCTTCTCCAGACCCTTAAACATAGCACCCAGTGAAGGGTACCAGGTAAAGGAGACATCGTGGAGGGTGATGGCAAAACTGCCTGTGGCCCCTGATCGATGCAGCATCAAACCCAACCCTACATCATCGACGACCTCCATGCGAAGCCATGGGAAGCCCTCGGTTCGGTCAAGGGCTGCTCTCCTTACGAGGTTGAACGCTCCGGTACCGATAAAGGCCTTTGAGCCGGGTTTGCCGATTTGTGCAGCCCTGGTTGCCAATACGAACACACCCCCAATGGTCTGCAAGACCACTCCTAACCAAAAGGAGGGGGCACGGGGAATTGGCAGCAAAGAAAGGTGATCGCTGCGGTCTGCAAGGACGAAGGCGATGGCCTTGCGCAAGGTGCCTTGTTGGAAATAGACATCGGCGTCGGTGTAGATGATCCACTCTCCACTCGAGGTCTGTGTGCCGACGTGCAGGGCGTGCACCTTGCCAAGCCATCCGGGTGGGAGGTGTTGTATATGTTCTGTTCGGACACGGGGGTCCCTGCGGGCAATCCGCTCGATGATTCGCCCGGTCTCATCGGTTGACCGGTCGTTAACCAAAATGATCTCAAGATCGGGATAATCCTGTTGGAGGAGGGTGTCAACGGCCCCTTCAATCGTGCCGGCATCATTGCAGGTAGCTATGACGACGCTGAGCCTGGGCCATTTCCGTGGTAAGGGGGGATTCGCCTTTTCAAATATGCGAATCCTGCGAAAGATATGCACCATGATGAAAGAAGCAATCCATACTAAACAGAAGAGAATGGAATACAAGGTGACTATCCAATCGATAACGCTCATGGTGTTTAACCCCTTATCAAAAGTCGCAAGTTGCAGGATTTCTGCTGGTAACCGTTATCCAAACAATAATAGGATGTCCTTGTGGGACTGGTGTTGTCAGGGCGGAGAACACTCTCTGTCCCCTATGATTGACTCTTGAGTAATCGGAAATCGTTCAGCGATCTGCGGTACCACGGGTTCATTAAAGCCGGGTGGAGTCTGTACAGCCACGAGATTATGTAGGAAAATGGGGTAACCTTAATAACGGCCTTGTTGCGGGCTACGCCACGCAGGATGATACGGGCACACTTGTCCACATCCATCATCCGGATTGATGAAAGCAGGGAGAGCATAACCTCACGTTTGACCTTCAGGTATGTTGCCGCATGAGGGATATTTGTCCGGATAATCCCAGGGCAGACGACACTCACCTTCACCCCGTGCTCCGCTGCCTCGACCCTGAGCGCGAGGGAAAGCGCTACCACCGCATGCTTGGTGGCAGAATAAGCTGTTAGCCCTGGGACGGGAACGAGGCCGGCTGCGGAAGCGGTATTGATGATATGTCCAAACCCCTGCTTAGCCATCACCTGATAGGCGGCTGCCGTGCCGCAAATAACGCCCCACAAATTTACGTTGAGCGTATGCCTCCAGTGCTCAAGCTCCATGTCGAGTGTTTCGCCTATAACGGCTATACCCGCGTTGTTGAACAGATAGTCGAGTTGCCCGTGCTCCTTGACGATTTCGTGTATGAGTTGTTTGACACGCCCTGATTTTGATACATCGAGATCGGCGGCATGGGCCCGGCCACCATTGTTATTAATTGCTCCGGCGACCTGTTGCGCACCTTTGCTATTAATGTCCGCTATAATAACCATCGCTCCCCTCTGACCCAGATCCTTACTGAGGGCGCAACCAATCCCTGAGGCTCCCCCCGTTACCATCGCAGCTTTGTCTTTGAAAGGATTCATATGATCTTCTCTCCTCTTCCCTGTATTGTCGTACCGGCTGCGTTGGGGTCAGAGATATGCAATAACCCTGCCAAAATCAGGGAGAACAGCCACTCCACTTTCTATCATGAAGATCCAGCGATTAGTGTTGGGGCTTTCTCTTTGGAGGAGCTCAACAGATCGCCCTGGTCTGTCCGTTCCGGGGTGATGGGGCATGGTAAACAGCCCTGGCAGGATACTTGATATATCGGGTATTTTAAAGAAACGGTCGGGGAACAGACGTTACCCGATACCGTGGAGCGACGACTTCATGGGTTACCAGGCCATATAAGAAGGAAACGGGTTTGATAAAGGGAATGGTATTTCAGTATAATGCAGTTTTTGCGCAAAGATTGATGATCTCGTAAAAAGTGAAGCTTCCCACCCACAGGGCGGAGCTTCCCGGGCACGCAGTGGCAAGCAGAATGCGAGCCAATGAAATCACATTTTTCATTGTGCCCCTTGACCTATTGAGTCTCTCGACCCATTGGGCCTCTCAACCCCGCCTATAAGGCGGGGCTTGCGAGGCACTTGCCGTCCAAAATTCGATGGCAAAGTAAAAAGCTCCAAATTCAAGGCGCGCAAATCCTGAGGAATGAGGCGTACTTACAGTACGCTGCAGTGACGAAGGATGCAGCGCAACGCAGAAGTTGGACTTTTTACGAAGCCATCAAGATTGTAGAGGACTATGAGAGGATAGTGTCTATGGAACCAAGGTCCCGCTTGTTCTTTACCGGAATGCTCCCCCTCTTTGTACTGGCACACTTTGCCCATCACCTGTTAACGGCTCTGCCAATTCCCCTCTTGCCATTCATCCGCAAGGAATTCAGCCTGGACTATACCCAATCCGCGCTGGTGCTTTCGGCATTCTCCCTGTCATATGGTATCAGTCAGGTGCCAGCAGGGTGGTTTGCCGACCGCGTCGGCCCGCGCGTTTTGATTACCGTCGGTATTTGCGGCGTAGCGCTGGGCGGCGTTCTCGTCGGTCTTTCACAAACCTATATCATGATGATTATCTTCCTGGTGCTGATGGGACTGGCCGGGGGTGGGTATCATCCCGCCGCTGCCCCGTTGATTTCAGCATCGGTTGATTCGAAGAACCGGGGTCGGGCCCTGGGTTTTCACGTGATAGGCGGCAGCGGCAGCTATTTCCTGGCGCCGATTATCGCTGCCTCCATTGCCGCAGCCTGGGGATGGCGGAGTTCCTTCCTCAGCTTGGCTCTGCCTACTTTGGTATTCGGAATCCTGTTCTACGCACTCTTAGGCCGGAAGGGGGGCATGAGCCGATCCGGGCGTGAAAAAAGCGGACACCAAGAAGAAACATCACCGGGCCCTAAGAACGTGCGCCGCATAGTGGCATTTATCATTATGGGCGTCTTTACCGGCGGCGTGATGAGCTCCTCGATGTCATTTGTCCCCCTCTATATGGTTGACCACTTTGGCATTAGCGAGGAGACAGCGGCCAAATACCTTGCCATTGTCTTTTCCGCAGGCCTCTGGGCAGGCCCCCTGGGCGGTTATCTTTCCGACCGTTTTGGAAGGGTGCCCATCATATTGGCGACCAGTTTTTTGGCCGGTATTCTGGTCTATCTCTTGAAGGTGGTCTCCTACAGCCTGGGAATGGGCGTCCTATTATTTGCCTTTGGCATCATCATGTTCGTACGCATGCCGGTGTCTGAGGCCTTTATCATTAGTCAGACATCAATACATCACCGTTCGACGGTTTACGGCGTCTACTACTTTACCATGATGGAGGCGGGCGCCATCTTTGCCCCGATCATGGGATATTTCCTTGATCACTTCGGTTTCCACACCAGCTTTACGATCGCCAGCGTTACCGCAGTCACCGTGACATTCATCTGCTCATTCTTCCTGTGGGGCAGTGGGGACTGACCTCCTTCACGCTTTGATGGATGAGAGGACAAAGCATCAATAGATGAAAGGAGATCTGAAATGACCAGCTCATGGATGAGAGGACAAAGCTTTCAATTTATAAAAGGAGAATAGCAATGACTCGCTCTCAAGACATGCCCTTAACCAGACGGGGAGGGAAAAACCATGTGCTCGGCGCAAGCGGTAAGCCGCTCTTAGTGATCATAGAGGGACAAGACATCAATGCCATGGTGGACGCGGGGCTAGAGGCAATCGGCGGCCTGAAGCGTATTATCGGCAATCACCGGGAAGTCCTACTCAAGCCCAACACCAACCAGCGAGACCCCTTTCCCTCTATTACCGATCCCGAGACCTTGCGTGCCGTTGCCTCCCATTGCCGTGATGCAGGGGTCGAGCATCTCGTCGTTCATGAGGATCACAAGTTTGAGCTGGATCTCTACTATTCCCCGGAAGAATTACCCGGTATGGACATCCAAATCTCCCATTCGCCGGATGTCAGTCACTATGTCTTGGTAGAATACGAACAATGGCACGGCGATATGGACCCCGAAACCGCTCTCCAAGATATTGAACCTCGCGGGCCGGAAGACCTCTTAATGTCTGAATTCCAGAGGACTGAAGGCCCTTGCCTGCGTGTAGCACGTCAATTACAGGAAGCCCCCGTCATCATCAACATGCCTGTGGTCAAGCGACACTTTGCAGGGCAGATGACAAGCGCCCTTAAGAACCACTTCGGTTCTGTTTACGGTCCGCATCGATGGTTGGCTCATGCATCTCTGCAGAAAGACCGTGACTACTATGACCGGAAGTTGGCCGAGTTCGCCTCCGCCATCCGTCCGGAACTCACCATCACCGACGTTCGTTCGCTGCAGGCCGTCTCCGGGCCGTTCAGGGAACAGGATACCAGAATCATTGAAGGCGTAAACCGCCTTATTATCACCGGCGATATGATCGCTGCCGATGTCGTCGCCTTGGATCTGCTCAAGAAATACGATGCGAGCTTCACGCCGAAAAACGAGGCGATTGTCCGTCGTCAACACGCGCATGCCGAAGAGCTGGGCCTCGGAACCAGCGACCTCTCTGCATTCGAGATTATAGAGGGGAGCGTATAGCGGGGAAATTGATATCTAGGCCTCACACCGGTATATGATAAAAGAGGTGAGCGTATAGTGGGGGAATTGATATCTGAGCCTTGTGCCGGTATGTGATACAAGGGGACGTTTTGAAACTGACCCATTCCTCTCAGGGGGATATTCAATGCAATACAGAACATTAGGCAGAAGCAATCGTAGGGTTTCCATCCTTGGCTTTGGCTGTATGCGTCTGCCGATTTTAAAAGACGCGGGAAACGCAACGAATTTTTTTGAACGCCAAATGGCCATTGATGAGGAAAAAGCGCTCGAGATGATTGACTACGCCATCGAACAGGGGATCAACTATTTTGACTCAGCCTACCTGTATCATGGAGGCAAAAGTGAGGTAGTGCTGGGCAAGGCCATGAAGAACCGCCGGGAAAAGGTGATCCTTGCCACGAAATCCCCCCTGAGGATGATCGAAACCCGTGATGATTTCGATCGCATTATGGATGAGCAACTCGAACGGCTGGGTACCGATTATCTGGATTTCTATATGCTCCATGGGGTCAACCGCCAGGCCTGGTACAAGGGGAAAGAGCTCGGTGTACTTGATTTTCTGGATACCATCAAGAAGGATGGTCGGGCAAAATATGTGGGCTTTTCCTTTCACGATGACGTCAGGATCTTTAAGGAGATCATCGAGGCCTATGATTGGACCATATGCCAGATTCAGTATAATTTTTTTGATGAACATTATCAGGCCGGAAAGGAAGGGCTTCGCTATGCCGCCTCCAAAGGCATTGGCATGGTGATCATGGAGCCGCTGCGCGGCGGCAGGCTAACGGAAAAGATCCCCGAGGAAGTCCAACGGATTTGGGATTCGACTAAACAGGGGTGGTCGCCGGCAGAATGGGGACTGCGGTGGGTCTGGAATCATCCCGAAGTGAGTGTGGTCCTCAGCGGTATGAGTACCATTGCGCAGCTCAAGGAGAATATCCGTATCGCCAAAAAGGTCACCCCCAATTCTATGTCACCGGAAGAGACCGAGATCATCAGCAAAGTCGCTGCAGCCTATCGCCAAGTGCTGAAGTTGGACTGCACTGGCTGTGCCTATTGCATGCCCTGCCCCTACGAGGTCAATATTCCCGTCATCTTCTCGCTCTACAATGACTATTTCATGTTCAAGGACCTGAATATCTGCCGCATAATGTATAACGTGTTAATGGCGCCGGAGCAAATCGCGTCCAACTGTGTGGAATGTGGAGAATGTGAAGAAAAATGTCCCCAAAAGATCGAGATTATGGAAACATTAAAGGAGGCGCACGACCTGTTTTACCATGAGGGGATGGCAGGCCATTAAGCCACACTACATTACAACGGTAACGATCACCGTTGCCATAGGAAGAAAAGGTTACATGAGCTGTTGGCAGGGGAAACACAGGCAGCTGAAGGATATACCAGGGCCTGAGGCCCGCGCGGCGCTCCTCCATCCCCGGGGCAGTGTTTTCATGGAATGCCGAAATGCGTTATAAACGCAGGAGCTTATTCTCCCCTTATTTCAATAGAAAAAAACACCTTCTCATGAATATGACCCAATCAGCAACGAGGTTATCCGGAATCAGGATAGTTCCGCTGTGAGAAAAAATCAGGAGGCGTTTATGGCAACATGGGAAAAACAATGGGTTGAATTACCTCAATGGGTTAAATCAACTCAATGGGTTAAATCAACTCAATGGGTTGAACTAACCCCGGATGAAAAACGAGAAGAGCGGTTTAAACGATGGCTTTCACCCGATAACTTGACTTTTACCAGTCCAGAAGCGGAAAGGCTCTATCGGGAAAGGGTTACCAGGCTCATTGACGCGATCACGTTGAGGGAACCGGATAGGGTGCCCGTGGTATTTCACCCGGGGCATATCCCGGCCCGCTATTCGGGATATACCGTGCGGGATGTGATGTATGATGCCGAAAAACTGGCCAAGGCCTGGGGAAAATATATCCAAGACTTTGAACTGGATGTCCTTCCTAGCCCCGGCCTTGTCAGGTGCGGCAAAGTTCTGGATATACTTGACTCCAAAATGTACAAGTGGGCGGGACATGGTCTCCCTGACGATTGTATGGCACAATACATCGAGGCCGAATATCTTAAGGCGGACGAATGGGATACGTGGCAGCAGGACCCTTCCGATTTCCATCTAAGGATCTATCTACCTCGAGTCTATGGCGCGGCCGAGCCCTTCAGGAGACTTCCGCCTTTGCAATCTATTGGCAGCTTCGGAGGTGGCTTCTCAGCCTTTGCTGACCCAGAAGTTCAGGCCGCCTTTGAAGCTTTCCACGAGGCGGGCAAAGAAGAGGCAAAGTGGCAAAAAGTGATTTCTGAGGTGGACCGTATGGGGCAGGCATCGGGACTTCCCCATTTTTTTGTTTTATCTCGTGGAGGTGCCCCCCTGGACTCAATCGGGGCCGCCCTGAGGGGAACCACGGGAACCATTAATGATATGTTCAGGCAACCGGAAAGGCTCATTGAATATATGGAGAACGCGGTCCCAAAATCGATTCAAGGATCGGTTGCAATAGCCAATATGACCGGCTTGCCCGTGGTATTCATGCCGCTCCACAGGGGCGCTGATGGTTTTATGTCGGAGAAACAATTTCAAACCTTTTACTGGCCTTACCTAAGGAGAGTGATACTGGGCTGTGTCGAGCAAGGTCTGGTCCCGACCCTGTTCGCCGAGGGTGGCTATAACACCCGGCTTGAGATCATCAGGGAATTGCCGAGGGGCAAAGTCATTTGGCATTTTGACAAGACTGACATGACCAGGGCAAAGGAAATTCTCGGGGATAATGCCTGTATCATGGGCAATGTCCCCACATCGCTGCTGGTTACGGGCACGCCGAATGAGGTCAAGGCGTACTGCAGGGAACTGATCGAGACTGCCGGTAAAGGAGGGGGATATATCATGGCGCCGGGAGCAACGGCTGATGAAGGAAAGGTGGAGAATCTAAAGGCCATGCTTGAAGCAGCCAGGGAATTCGGCATTTACAGAAAATAAAGGTGGAATGCCGTGTCAGAGGATCGTGTCCGTGATGATGAGGACCGAAGACGGCGGACGGCAGAGCGCGTATACCAGACCGCTGACCGACGACAGAAGACCGCGGGACAAAAAGACCTGACCGATTAAGGCTAACAAATGTCGTGTTCGTGATTCGTGTTCGTGTCCGTTATTAATTTATAGTTATTTGTTATCATTTAATTGTCATTTGAACTTTCCATTCTTAACCAATTCAACCAATTTAACCAATCAAACCAACCAACTCATTCTTTTATGTTATTTGTCATTTCGATTTTCCCTTTTGGTATTTGCACGTAATTTGAAATTTGGATTTTGACATTTGAACTTTTAACTTCCACCTCTAACCTCTTCCCCTTCCGGCTGCAGCACCGCAGCACTTCAGCACCAAATAAATTCTCCCTCCAGGGAATCCGGGCAACATCCAATTTGGTAATTATCCTCAGGAATAACGAAGTCACCTTAAAAACTCCAGAAATTCCAGAACTTTAAATATTGACAATTATATTAGCAAGTGCTATGTATGGCGCTGGCTCATAGATAGTATGCGATTCAGGAGAGAGATGAGGAGGTGATGCTTATTGATGTATGAATGAAAAAATACATGACTGAAAATCGCAAGAAAGGAGGTAAGAACCATGAAGAAATTTTTCCTCATCCCGACACTGCTGTTTTTTGTGTGTGGCTTGTTTTTCGCTGGCTTTCCGGCACTGGCACAAGCCAAAGTAATTAAGCTGGTTTATACTGACCACAATCCTCCAACCTCATATGGTACCATCCATGCTAATGCCGTATGGTTGGATAGGCTAGAAAATGCTACCAACGGCCAGATTGAGATTGAGCGATATTTCGGTGAGACGTTGGCCAAAGGAACAGATGCATGGAATGCTGCCAAGACCGGTGTTGCCGATATGGCCTGGTGTGCCATGGGCTATTGGCCTGGCATGGCACCTCTCACTGAAATCATGCAACTCCCCTTTATTCCCTTTAAGAGTGCCGAGCAGGCCAGCGGTATATTAAGGAAACTCTATAATACATTCCCGGAGTTTCAGAAGGAGTATGAGGATGTACATGTGCTCATAAACTACACCGCTGGTATGTATCGATTACTTACCGTTAAAAAGCAGGTTAAGACACTGGAGGACCTGAAAGGCCTGAAGATAAGAGCACTGGGTGGACCTCAAACAGACGCGATGAAGGCGCTGGGAGCTGTTCCGACGATGGTGCCATTTTCTGATACCTACCTGGCATTGCAAAAAGGGGTACTTGATGGCGTGATAACACCCATTGGTGCATGTGAGATATTCAATTTCCACGAACAGGCAAAATACTGGACCCATGTGGTTATTGCCACGGCACCTTTTGCAATTATCATGAATAAAGCCAAGTGGAACAGTTTACCGCCCGATATCCAGGAGGCCATAAATAAGGAATCCGGTTATGATACCTGCAGATGGTTGGGCAAAAACTATTCCGATGCTTTGGATGATGAGGGCAATAAAGAGATTGCGGAATATGCGGCAAAGACTGGCCATGAACTGATTGACTATACTCCTCCTAAGGAGGAACTTGCCAGGTGGCAGAAAGTAGGAGGAAAGCCCGTATGGGATGCTTGGTTGGCCAGGGTGAATGAAAAGGGACTACCCGGGCAAAAAGTGTTCGATGAGCTTCTTCGACTCGTAGAAACGGAACCATAGTGGTGAAAATGTGGCTGAATAGAGCTACCCATTCTCTCAACAGGGTGGTTAACCCGTTAGTCCGAATTATCAATAGCGTAGCAGCAGGCGTCCTCGCCGCGATGATGCTTCTCACGGCGATGGATGTGCTGCTACGCTACATTTTTAATCGGCCGATAAGCGGCGCCCTGGAGATCACCGAGTATATGATGGTTACCCTGGTCGGGTTCGGACTTGCGTATTGTGCTTTCGTAAAAGGCCTTGTGAGTGTAGAGGTGGTAACCTCGCGGTTTTCAACCAGGGTCCAGGCAATTCTCAATAGTGTTACCTATCTCCTCAGCTTCGGCTTTTTCTCCTTGATAACGTGGCAGAGCATTAAATATATCCGGCTTATGTTTGAAAGCAACCTGGTGTCAGCGGTGTTGCATATACCCGCTTTCCCTTTTGTAGCCATGCTGGCTCTGGGCAGTCTCGTTTTCAGCCTGGTGCTTCTGGTACAGTTTCTGGACTATCTATCCCAGGTGGTGAATAAATGACACCGCTTACCGTTGGATTTATCGGCATAATCATTCTCTTTATCTTTCTGTTTTTAGGAATGCCTATCGGTATCGCTATGGGGATGGTGGGTTTTGCTGGTTTTGCCTATCTTCGGGGGTTTGATTCCGCGCTTGGCGTGCTGACAACAGTTCCCTATACTACCTTTGCTTCCTACACCTTCAGTGTCGTCCCCCTCTTTATCCTCATGGGGGCATTTTGCTTTCATGCCGGGCTGAGCAAAGACCTGTATACCACGGTATATCGATGGCTAGGACATCTGCGTGGCGGCCTGGCAATTGCTACCGTAGGTGGTTGTGCCGGGTTTGCCGCTGTTAGTGGCTCCAGCGTTGCTACAGCAGCCACTATGGGCACGGTGGCGCTGCCAGAGATGGAAAGATACGGCTATGATCCTGCGCTTGCTACTGGTTCCGTGGCAGCCGGTGGTACGATCGGTATCCTGATACCCCCCAGTGTAGGCCTTATCGTTTACGGTATTATCGCTGAGCAATCAATAGGCAGACTCTTCCTGGCAGGTTTTATCCCCGGCATACTCGAAGCTGTTTTTTACATAATCACCATATTCATCATGTGCAGAATCAATCCTCGGCTGGGTCCACCGGGAACCAGTTCAAGCTGGATAGAGAGGATAGGAGCGCTGAAGAATACCTGGATTGTATTGCTCTTATTTTTTCTCGTTCTCGGGGGTCTCTACTTCGGTATTTTCACCCCCACAGAAGCGGCTGGGGTGGGCGCATTTGGAGCTTTTATCTTTGCCTCAGGGAGAAGGAAACTTGACTGGCACGCTTTTAAGGAAAGTTTGCTTGAGACGCTCAGAAATACTGCAATGATACTCATTATCGTGCTCGGCGCCATGATGCTGGGCTATTTCCTGGCGATAAGCAGGGTTACCTTTGTGATAGCTGATACTATCGCGGGACTGGAGTTGAACCGGTATATTATTCTTACATCGATACTGGTCTTCCTCCTCTTTCTTGGTACCGTTCTCGATGCGCCCGCAATGATTCTCCTTGTCACCCCCATTTTTTACCCTCTCGCCACGAAGCTCGGTTTTGACCCGATCTGGTTTGGAATCATTATCGTGAGAATGTGTGAGATGGCGCTGATTACCCCACCCGTTGGCCTGAATGTATTTGTTATTAAAGGAGTGGCAAAAGATGTCCCCATGTATACCATATTCAGGGGGATAATCCCCTTCCTCATAGCTGATATATTGCACGTAGTGCTGCTGATAGTTTTCCCCCAACTTTCCCTCTTCCTCCCCAGTATGATGTAATATCCATACTCCCGGTATGTATTACCTTTTTCCCCTCTTTTAGGATATGACGATGATATCCTTGGGCACCCTGTGGAGACATTCTCCAGGGCCATCGGGACCAATAATATAGTTGTCGCAGACCGTTGCCCAAACCGTGTCGGTCGCGGCAGCCGGGTGAACAGTGATGTTCATACCTTCCTTAAGAGTCATGGTTTCGTCCTTGAGGAATAGCGGCCTTTCCACCAGATCATGTCCTTGACCATGGGCATAGAGGCGCAGTTCGGGCTTATATCCCTTCCGCCCCAGAAACTCGTTGTTAGCTGCCAGGATTTCCCCGGGCTCAGAGCCTGGCTTGATAAGGTTGAGCGAGTGTTCTTGTGCCTCCACCGAATAGGAAAAAGCATCCACCAATTCATGAGAGGGCTGTCCGATAGAGAATATGCGGGCGATTTCCGTATAGAGACCTCCAGGTCCGTTGACCTCAATCAAGAGCGAGACTTGGTCGCCTTCCT
>Ga0209636_10004891_pt1 | contig 13687 bp, 12 predicted proteins | sample DeeMarSWOR152_54_FD_187464 | JGI IMG/M metagenome (GOLD analysis project Ga0209636, IMG submission 187464) | Marine sediment microbial communities from White Oak River estuary, North Carolina - WOR-1-52-54 (SPAdes) (version 2) | ecosystem: Environmental > Aquatic > Marine > Intertidal zone >...
CCGCCGGCGTAGTTAAACTCGCCGATATGGGTTTGGCACGCGCAACAACCGATATCGAGGCGGCACAAACCGAAGCAGGTAAAGCTTACGGAACGCCATACTACATCGCACCCGAACAGATTCGAGGTAAAATCGACATTGACGGCAGGGCCGACATTTATGGTCTCGGTGCCACTTTGTATCACATGTTGACCGGCCGTGTGCCGTTTATGGCAGATGACCCTTCGGATGTTATGAGAAAGCATCTGAGGGAAGAGCTGATTCCGCCCGACCATATAAACACGGCATTAAGTGCAGGGATATCCGAAGTCATTGAAGTTATGATGGCCAAGCGCAAAGACGACCGCTACAAAAATGTCGAGGAGCTGCTGACAGATTTGGAGGCTGTTCGCAACGGCCAGCCTCCGCTGCGTGCGCACAAGAGATTTGACGTTTCCGCGCTTGAGCAGCTGGAAAACGGAGAGGCCATCGAAGACCAGCAAGAGGTTTACCTGAGAGATACCGTTGCACGTTATCGGATCGGGATATTGATTTTAAGCGCAGTAGCTGGCGGACTTCTCTTGGTTATTCTTTTGTTGGTTCTTCGGTTGATGACTTAGCCGATTATTATTTATCCGGCACACCTGCTTTTTAACATCAGCCCACATTTTTATTGACTAATCTATATCCTGCCATAATCTATACAACAGCAGATAATTGCAGAAATTTGTATCGTTTGGAGCAAAGGAGTTTATGCCCAGAGGAGGCGCACATTTTTCTTCAGAGGAGCTGGCACAAGTCCTCAGCCACTACGACATAGGCGTAATCCACCAGGCCAAGCCTCTGTCAACCGGCAACAAACGTGCGCCGAAAATGGTGATTATTTCCGAACAGGGTAAATTCCTGCTAAAACGTCGGCCGAAAGGCAAAGATGACCTCTACCATGTTGCCTTCGCCCACGCCGTCCAAACCCACCTGGCGGAGAGAAAATTTCCCGTTACAACACTCGTGACCACCAGCGACGAGAAAAATACCATTCTGAAGCTGAACAACCACATTTACGAACTTTTCAAATTCGTTACGGGCGTCCGCTACGATGGCACTGCTGAAGCCACCATTGATACAGGACGGCAATTAGCAAACTTTCACAAGTATTTAGCTGATTTTACAGACCAGTGGAAGCCGTTAAGGGGCAGCTTCCATGATTCCTCAACCGTTCGCAGACATCTGAAAACAACCGGAACTGAAAAGGCGGCAGGACGGGACAAGAAACTACAAAAGACTGCTGAAACACTGATGAGTCTTTATAATAACTCCAGCGTTCGCGTTATGGAGCTTGGTTTCGACTCATGGCCCGAACAGGTTGTACACGGCGATTGGCACCCCGGTAATATGCTCTTTTCCAAACACAAACTAACCGCGCTTCTCGACTTCGATTCAGTGAAGATTGCGCCGGCTGTCACGGACCTGGCCAACGGGATGCTGCAGTTTTCGATTGTCGGCAATCGCCCCAATCCCGCCGACTGGCCCGATTATCTCGACCAGGCCAAGCTTGCCCAGTTTCTGAACGGCTACCGCGAAGTAATTAAGCTGGAAAAAAATGAATTAGCCTCGCTGCTCGATTTGATGATTGAAACAATGATAGCCGAGGCGGTTCTGCCGGTAGCGGCTACGGGTTTTTTCGGCAATCTATCCGGCCTGGGCTTTCTAAAAATGATTCAGCGCAAGACAGAATGGATAGAAAAAAACCGAGATAAGCTAAAAGAAGCAATTGGTCCGTGATTCTTGGCTCGTGCCACGAGGCATAATGCTGGATGCATATCATTCCTGCCCTGCATCTCCGCGAGGGATAAACTCCAGCAGGAATCTATCCGCTAAACGATATTTTCTCTGTCCATAGTTTTCAAAAAAGCTAAAGAACGATATAATCAAGTCTATGGGCTTGTGGCGGAATAGAACAAGCAGCATCTTCACTCCAAACTACAATGAACTATCACTGGCTATGATGAGCCTGGCATTCCTGCTTGTGTTTTTTTCCAACGATCAGTTGAGAAGCATATTGTTTAAACTATTGAGTGGCCTCAAGGACAGGTTTGCTATATTCATGTTATTACTGCTTTTTACAGCAGGGCTTGTTCTTTCTCTATACCACGTATTCACCCAACGGGAAAGAACCATCATCGAAAAACATATCATGCTTTTTTTTGCCGTCCTGACAAACGCTGTCAGCGGAATATACGCCAGCGTGCACATTCTTAGCAAATCCACAGATGCTCACTGCATATTCATCTTGCTGCCAATATGGAATATTATAAATTGTCTCATTCTGCTTGTTTCATACCGCGTTGGGATAATTAGCGCAGATAATATATCAGACGAAAATATCAGAGGCTTTGAAGCATTTTTGGGCTTTATAATTACTGTGGCTATCTTTGCAGCATGCCAATTTGTCTTTCACCTGCACTGGGCTATAACATTTTCAATTTGTGTTATCTACGCAACAAGTTTTGGGGAAGCACTTCACTCTATGTTCCATCCGCAGCGCCAGCCGACAATAGCCAAAAATTTTGCTACAGGCATAAAAGTCGAAGGCACTTCACAGGAAGAAGATTTGGAAAAATGCGGCTTCTGCAGCAGGCTCATAACAAAAGCCGAAACCCCATGGGTCATAGGCAAAAAAACTATTGTCTGCAAACAGTGCTACGATAAGATTAAAGAAGCAAAAGAAGAGATTGGTTCGTGAAGCGTCGCTTGCGAATCGTGAATAGCGGGGCGTTTCAATTTTCGAACTTCGATTGATGTGAATCGAGAATCTATCTTGAGTCTGGAGTCTTGTGTCTTCGTGGCTAAAATAAAATCATCGGAACTTGTGGTTAGGGTATCAGCGTCCCCCGCGGTTAAATGCGTTTGTTCTTTTAGCGGGCAGCACCGACCTGTCGGGCGGTCTCCTGCTCGGCCTCGGTCAGCGATACATAGTTTTTGCGGTCCTTTTCCGAGTAGACGACCTTGTCTTCCCTCGCCAGCCATCCCAGGGCCTGAAAGGCAATGTGCATCTTCTCCTTAAGCAATTTCGGAAGCTCAGCAACGTTTACCTTTCCTTTCTTTGCCAGGACCTGCCATACTTTCCCTGCGGCCTCCTGGACCATTTCTTTTGTTACTTTCATAATTACTCCTTTTTAAATTCGTCGCTCGTTCCCTTGCGACGTTTGCTCTTACGCACTTACGTTCTGCTCAGCCGGCTCTTTGGCCTGTTCAACAGCCTCTTTGCCCTTTAGCTCCAGCACATATTGCAGTGCATCTCTTATACTGATTATGCCAACCAGTTTTTCTTTCGATGTGATGGGGACTCTTCTAAAAATATTCCTCATCAAAAAATCGCAGACATCTGACAAATCTTCTTCTTCATCAAAGTGAATTGCCGGCTGTGTCATAAAGTCACTCACTGTTTGTTTTTCGGCCTTTTTCCTTTCACGGAACAATCTGAGAAGGTCCTTTTCTGAAACAAGCCCAACCAGCTTCATATTTTTATCGACCACGGGTATGCCGGATACGCCGTGCTCGACAACAAGCCGAACGGCCTCATAAACGGGTGTGTTTTCATTCACGGCGATTAAATGTTCTTTGGTCATAATGTCTTTTGCTCTGAGCATGATATGCTCCCTTATCTGAATTTTGTGCTCATACAGGCCAAAAAAGGCGATCTTTTTAAAAAAACAGCTTCCTCAGTCTTATATTATCGAAAAATAATTATGCAGACTTAACGTACATTCTGAATTTTTCTACATACGATACCGCGGGTAGAGGACAGCTTTTATCGGACGGCAAATTAGTGCAAAAGAGCACAAGATTTAGTCTGTTTCTTTCTTTTTGGTATACATAGCTACTATCTGCTGTTGTACATTTGAAGGGACGATTTCGTAGTGTGAGAGGGACATTGAGTAGGAGCCGCGGCCGCCGGTAACGCTTTTTAGCTGGCTATTATACTGGGTAACCTCGGCCAAGGGGACCTGAGCTTTAATAACGATGAAATTTCCGGCCAGCATATCTTGGCCGAGCACCCTTCCGCGTTTTGAGGCCAAATCGCCCGTGATATCGCCTACATTCTCGGCGGGGATGGTAACTTCGATATTGACAATCGGCTCAAGTAGAACCGGCTTTGCCTTTAGAACGCCATCTTTAAATGCCCCTTTACCTGCTGCTCGAAACGCGACTTCCTTCGAATCGACGGGATGGTGTTTGCCATCGTAGATGGAGACGCGGATATCCTGCATGGGGAAACCCGCAACGACGCCTTTTAACATCACATCGTTAATGCCCTTGTGAACAGCCGGCTCATACTGGCCGGGAATTGAAGCGCCGAAGATGTCCCAGCTAAATTCCAGCGACGGGTCGGCATCGCGTTCAGCGGGCTCGACCCGCAGGTAAACTTCGCCGAACTGACCTGCGCCACCGGTCTGCTTTTTATGGCGGTAATGGCCCTCAGCCTTTGCGGTAATTGTCTCGCGGTAAGGAATCTTCGGCTCTTTTGTCGTTACCGTGAGCTTGAAGCGTTTCTCCATTTTCTCGAGCATTACTCGCAGGTGCAGGTCGCCCAGACCGCTGGCGACCAGCTCGTTTGTCTGCTGGTCCCGCGTAACCTTAAAGCACGGGTCTTCTTCACATAATTTATCCAATGCGGAACTTATTTTTTGCTCATCACCTCTTGCAGCCGGCTCCATCGCCAGTGAGAACATAGGCTCGGGCACAGCGGGGATATCGAAGCTTCCGGCCACTTTGCCATCGTGAACGAGGTCACCGATTTTGAGGTGCTCGGCTTTAGCGATATTTATGATATCGCCGGCGGTGCCTGCGTCTACTTCTTTGTTTTCGCCGCCCTGTGGTTTCAAGATGTGGCCGGGGCGGATGCCTTTTCTCTCGTCGTTTCGCAAGAGATTGGTATCGGATTTAATTGTGCCGCTGAAGATTCTGATGGCAGAATACTTCATATTCGACCGGGGGTCGAAGCCGATACGGAAAACTAATCCCGCCAAAGGCCCAGCGGGGTCGGGTTTGAGCTCCGTCAATTCTTCGCCAGCTTTGAGCTTGGCGGCATTAGCCTGGAGAGGCGATGGCGTGTAATTTACAATAAAATCGAGAAGCTCGCTTACGCCGATTTCCCTGCGGGCATTGGTGAACACTATCGGGATAAGCGTTCCGGTCTTCAGGGCCTGGACGAAAACGGAAGCTATTTTATCAGCGGAGATTTCTTCACCGCCGAGGTAGCTTTCCATAAGCTGGTCGTCGGCCTCGATTACACTTTCAATCAAGTCGGTATGGGCTTTGGCGACATCGGCGATGGGTGACTCGCCGGTTTCGTTTTCGATGCAGTCGATGATGGAGGTTTTGTCAGTTGCTGGCAGGTTGGCGCAGCGACACTTTGAGCCGAAAGTTTCACGGATATTTTTTAGCAGTTCGGAGAGGTCAATGTTCTCTGCGTCGATTTTATTTACAACGATGAGCCTGGGGATATTAGCGGCAGCAGCTAATTCGAAGAGCTTGCGGGTGTTAATTTCTATGCCGGCCGCCGCACTAATTACGATTATTGCTGTTTCGGCGGCTGGTATGGCTTTGATAGCCGGGCCAATAAAATCGGGATAGCCGGGAGTGTCGATGATGTTGATTAGCTTGCCAGCGTGGTTGGTGTGAACAATAGAGGAGGTGATTGAATGCTGATGCTCTTTTTCCTCATCGTAGTAGTCGCAGATGCTTGTTTTGTCATCGACGCTTCCGAGGCGGTTTGTTGCACCTGTTTTGTGGAAGATTGCCTCGGCGAGCGAGGTTTTGCCGGCGCCGCCGTGCCCTAAAAGAACAATGTTGCGAATGTCGCTGGTACTTGTCACTTTCGAATCTCCAAGCAGTTGGTTAATTTGTAACTGGTCGCTGGTAAATGGTGATTGGTCATTGTTTTACCATTTAACCAGCCGACTATTTAGTTACTTTTATCCTATGATTTTCGTCAAACAAGCGATGATACAATAATTAGGGTGTGGAGGACAAGGGATTTTTTGGATTCTCGATGCTCGATGCTTATTTCGAAAAGACAACTGGGTCACCGCCTGCGCGGGGAACCCCGACCGCAGCATTCGAGGGCAAGCAGCATACAGGTCCGGCGGACAGCAGGCAGCATTCAGGAAGAATAAAAAAGTGCAAAAATTTGAAATTTTTTTTGGATTTGAATTGGCTGTCAGCCAAGATGATTTTATTGGACACTGAAAGAGGCGATGAAGACAATACATTCGGTGGAGCTATATATTGTGGGCTGAAGAGAAAGAGGGTTGTCATGTAGTGGTTTAGGTTATGGGGCGTTAGCGGGATGGACAGCCGGCCGGCTAAAGAAAAAAAGTTCAGCCTGTCGATATTGCACCAAGTTAAGAGGGGATTTGATGGATTAAAAGGATGTGTGTATGAGTAAAAGGGAATTGATAGACTGCATTCTTGAAATCAACAGAGGCGCCAAGGCGGAATTCCTCGCCGGTTTTTCCAAAGAAGATTTGAACGATTACCTTGAGCATCTGATGGATTTGGATTTGGAAGAACTGATTGTCTGCTGCTGAGTTCGTATCTAGCATCTCGAACGCACTGAGTTTGGCAAGATACAAAATTAGGCTGATTATTTGACGAAGAAGGCCTCGTATCCTTTAAAGCCCGCGGCCATCTGCGAATCAGCAGGCTGAACCGCCGTAATGAACGCATTTCTATCCGTCTTAACCAAATACAAAACATAAAACTCGGATATACTTTGCGCCTGCTCCGCCAGCCAAACCGTATCGGGAAACGGCTGAGCGATAGAGCCGTCCTCTGCAATGACAAGGCTGCCGGGCATTTTATCCGCAGTAAGCGAGCAGTAATCAACCTCGTAAATGAGCCGGCCTCCAACAGTTCCTGAAGCAACCACACCGACGGGGCGGTGAATTAAGCCGGATATTTCTACAAGAACGGGTAACTGCTGAGTCTTCATTGCCACGCCGGTTGAGGGGTTGTTGCACTTCAGTGATAGCAATCTATAGCCATCGAGCGGCTTTAACATTTTCGAGAATGCCTCGCTTTCCTGCCAGGTCTTCTTCTCGTCTTCTTCCAATTCCTCCTGAGCCGGTTTTTCTATTTTCAACTCGGCTCTTACGCAAGTGATTTTTCCTTCCTCATCAAATTGAGCAGGTTTTATGCTACGAGCTGTCTGTGCATTTCGCCACTGGTTTGGGTCGCCTATTTCGAGTGTCAAGCCGGTCAATAATCTTGCCCTTGCAGTTAATTCAACGCCATAGATTTTAGCCAAAGTGACGGGCTGAAGTTTCGCCATATCTCTTGCGCATTCAGATAAGAGAACGAAAGGCACTGCTGGGGGTGCCTGTTCGTAGCTTACGGGGGGCGGTACCTGGGCAATGGTCTTTTGCTTGAACTCGACCAGAACGGGTATAAAACCATTCGGGACGTAAAAAGCGAAATCAATCCATCGAACTTTTGCGTCGAAATCAGCGCGTTCCAATTTTATTTGGTCATTTAATTGTTTCATTTGCAACTGGTCGGCCGTTTTTAGATATCCGAGGGGGTAAATGTTTCTTCCTTTTCCGACAAAAGGGTTTTTAGCACGGCTTTTTTCTTTGCAAACCAATCTCAATTGAGACAATGTAAATATTCCGGCGGTTTGTACAGCTGCCTTTTTTATTCCCACTCGCACGATTGTAAGGTTATACCCGCTCTTAAGTGGGACGGGCCTGTCGTCTGAGTCTCTTAGGCCTTCGGGTGCCGGCCAGGCGGCCTGTTGCTTTGGTATCTCTATTGCATCAGAGCCGGCGATAATCGATATGTTGTCCTTGATTTTGTGTCGATTCAAGAAGACCTGGTCGAGGAAGGCCGGATGCAAAACGGCAAAACTCCTTTCGCCGCTGAAGCTGCCGCTACTTACGACATTGAACCATCCCGTCGCGAAACCGTCAGCATCAAACAAAACTTTGTTTGGCCTTTCAGCATTAGGACGCACTGCATCAAAGCGCTGGTAAGGGTATTTGGTTGGTAAAGGCGCCATTGCGAGGGCCGTTAGCAAAAGGCCAGATACAATAAGGCCAAGGAGAATTCCGCAAACAACACGACCAATACGCTCAGCGAGGAATCCCAAATCAACCGACCGGCGGGTTAGTTGGCTGCTGATTGTTTGGAGGACGGCAAAAGCCAAAATAAACAGGAGGACAAAAGAGAGGGGCTGTGCCCAAAGCTCAAGTTTGGCACTACGGCTCGCAAGGATATTTGCTAAAAGCTCAAAGTAGGCGAACGCAACTATGCTCGCACAAATAGTGGTTATTACCATAGCAAATGACTTAACAAGCGTACCCTTTAGGTACTGATAAGCAACACAGCCTAAGATGATTAACACTACAAGTAAGTTAGCCATTATAATGTCTCCAAATTTATCAATGACAAGTCATGCCCAGAGTGTACGAATTTTATGATTTATGTTTTTTATTCTGGTTTTTTTGTTTTCGGCTTTTTAGGTGTTGAAAATACTCTGACCATTTCGTTAATGGATGTTGTTCCAGCGACGACTTTTTTCAGCGCCTGCTCCTGGAGATAAAGCATTTTAGCACGTCTAAATTGCGTAGCTATCTCCGAGAGTGACTTTGACTGTATTACGGCCTTTCTCAACTCATCATTCATTATGATAATTTCGAATATGCCCATTCTTCCGACAAAACCTGTTCCCTGGCAATTTTCGCAGGTTCTGGGTTTGCCTCGTTTGCTGTACACCACTTTGCCCGCCCGATAAAGCACTTTTGCTTTTTCAGCGGGTATGTTGAACTTTCTGAGAAGCTCTTTGTTCGGCTCATATGCCTGCTTACATACATCGCAAAGTTTTCTGAGGAGCCGTTGGCTACTAATGCCGAGGAGAGCCTCGGCTGCGAGCTTTCTATCGCCGACCAACCTCATCCATTTGCCGAGTGCCCGTATTACATTATCCGCTTTGAGTGTAACATATACGATTTTGCCGTCTCCAGCGGCTGCAGAGGCGATTTGAGCTGTTTCGCCATCCTGGCAATCAGCAACACCAACGACATCCGGCCCCATTCTCACCACTGACTGTAACTTCTTGGCGTATGTAGTTGTGCCGGTGTCACTGAGGGTGAAGACATTTTGCGTTATATTCGGCAGCTCAGCGGAAGGCTTTCTCTCAAGCGTGTTTATACTGTTAAGGAAGGCATCATGATTTCTGAGCAGGGCGTAAAAAGTGCTTGTTACACCGCTTTTTTTAGGGCCAGCTACGATAAAGAGACCCTGTTTTACCTCGCGAATTTTATTTAACTGCTCATAATGTTCGGGCGTCAAGCTAATATCAGCTAACCTTGTTATGGTCTGTTGGGTCATTTGCTTGAGCTGAATTTGTTCTCCTGCGGTTGAACCGGCAGTAGCTACTTCCCAATCGGTATTTTCATCTTTCTGGTAGATTCTGAACTTTCCTTTTTGTGGTTTTCGCTTCTCGTCGACGTCCAAATCGGCGAGATTTTTTATGAAGCGAAGGAAATATTCCATGCGGTCTTTAGGGATAGCGGGCTGTTTTAAAGCTGCGCCGTCAACATAATAGGTTAGATTATAGTGTTCAGGCGTTGGTAAAAACATAACATCACTTGCTCTTCGCCACATAGCATCGGTTAAAATATCAGAGGCGGCCTTATAGCCAAAAAAGTCCGGCGTCTGAGGCTGAGGTACAGGAACTTCATTATTGTTGGCAGTTATGAAAATAAGGCTTTTAAGAGTTTCGAGTTTCTTTTCCTCACCGGCAAACAAGCTTTTGATGTGCTCGGGGGTGAGGACTCGGTCAAAATCCGGCACTTTGGTGTTACGGTGCATCACATAACTGACCGATGCTGCTCCTACAGCTATCAAGTAGAATAGCGCGCCGATAATAAAAAGAGGCACAAGCAGCCAAATTATCGTGGCAGCGGCTGCTGCACCAAAAACTATTGCCGTCCAAAAGACCTCTTTGGTTCCCACTGCCTTGGCATCATTGTAAATCCAGCCAAGTAATGGTAAGGATGGAAAAAACAAGACTAAAAATATGGCAAATTTAACTATGGATATGTAGCCGCCGTATTCGACAGAACTTAACAATAAATCCAGCATAAGATACCCTATTACAAAATTTAAAGAAATCTCACAAGATACCGCCGGAAGTGGTTCTGATGCCCTTTAATGCCATTTTTAATTCTTCTGTGTTTGGCGCACATTTGTATGCGTCCTTCGGGTCGACAGAGCCGTTCTTTACGAGCTCACAAAGGTTATCTGTAATATCCTGCATTCCTTCCTCTATACAGCTTCGTATAACGTTGGGCAAATCAGATTCACGTTCTTCAGAAATTAGTTTTTTGACAGCCGGGTTTGCAAGGAGAATCTCAACAGCAGGTATTCTGTCCACACCTTCCTTGATGCTCGGCAGCAATATCTGGCTGATGATTGCTTTAATTGTCAAGCTTAAAGTTTGTCTTGCCAAGTCTCTTTCACCCGGCGGGAACAGGTCCATAAGGCGTTGAACAGCCTGAGGAGCATTTGCCGAATGCATTGTTCCTAAAACAAGATGGCCGGTTTCTGCGGCTCTCATTGCAGCTATGACGGTTTTGGCATCTCGCATTTCGCCGATGAAGACCACATCAGGGTCCTGTCTCATTAGATATCTTAAGGCCTGCTCAAAATCCTCCACATCAATACCGATTTCCCTTTGTGACACAATTGCTTTTTTGTCCTTGAAGAGATATTCGATGGGGTCTTCGACTGTAATTATATGGCAGGAACGTGTGCGGTTTATGTAGTCTACCATTGATGCGATGGTCGTGCTTTTACCACAGCCGGTAGGGCCTACTACGATGACCAATCCTTGATTACCATCAGCTATCTTTTCAAGTATCAAGGGCAGGTGCAAAGTTTCAAATTGGGGGACGTCGGCGCTTACCCGCCTTGCAGCAAGGCTAATTACGCCCCGCTGTTGAAATATATTAATCCGGAAGCGGTCTTCCTCGCCGATTTCGTGAGCGAAGTCGAGAGTTCCGTTTTTTAAGAAAAACTCTTTCTGGTCGGGACTGAGTATCTCGAAGACCATCTGTTGTATTCCCTGTTTTGTCATTACTTCGCCGGTAGTATCTTTGAGCTGCCCGAAGACGCGCAACTTCGGCGGCTGTCCGACCTTCAGGTGGAGGTCGCTTGCCTGAGTTTTAATAGCAGCCCTGAAAAACTTGTGCAATTGCGGCTCATGCTCATGATTAGTGGCTGTACTAATAGGTTGTTCTGCGGTCATCTTTACTACTCTTGCCCTAAAGGTTATAAACCAATTGGCTTTGCCGGCTTAGGATTTAGCTCCGGTTTATAGAGGCTCTTCCTGTCCTAAGACTTGTAAAAACAGACTTTTACATATTATATTATAAGACTTTGCTGTAAATTGTCAACCACGATGCTTAAATATATCGTTGATTTTCAGCATCGAATCAAGAAGAATTCCCGCCGAACTGCGGGGTTGTAATCTACTTTAGCACGTGATTTAGACAGAGGAGCAATAAAAAGGTTCTTGCCCTGTTTAAATCTGCAACAGTATATATATTAAACTAAGTTAGATTATAATGGGCAATTGAAGGAAATCTGAAAATGGAGCGTAAAATGAAAATAGCAGTTGACCTGGACGGCACGATTTCTGAATATCCTGAATTTTTCAAATTGTTTACAAAAGCGATATCGCAGGCGGGCTGTAAGATTTATGTGGTAACGGACAGGCCGCCGGGAACGGAAGACATAGTCACTGAGCAACTGCAAGGTTACGGCATAACATACGAAGTGGTGAAAATCACCGGCCAAAAAAGCCAATATATAGTAAAAGAGGGAATTATGGTGTTGTTCGATGACGTTGACCAGTATTTTACGGATTTGCCGCCTGAAGTGGCCGTATTTAAGATTCGCCAAAAATATAATTTTGATTTTTCCGAAAAGAGGTGGATTTAACCGCCGAGGGCGCAGATTACGCAGAGAGTTTTTAGTTTTTTTAGACACTGATGCCTATGGCACAAGTTAACACAGATTGACACTGATTTTATTTTGGCCACAAAGACAGGAATTAACACTAATTAGAACAGATTTTTTTAGACAGGATAACAGGATTGACGGGATTTAAGCCGACAGGACAAGTAGAAAACCAAAAGGTTAGACTGCCAACACAAGAGCGGATATTTTCAGCCAAAATCTGTTCATGATTTTTACCAGCCTTTCTTGCTTTTAAAACGACTCATTTGTTTCAGGTTCTGATTTCTTATCCATCTCATCGTCAAGGTTGAGACTTTCTGTCAGCAAAGAACGGTCAATCAATGATTTTGGGACAGAATAAGGCGTGTCTAACCTCATGCCCCTTAAGCTAAGGCGTCGTGACATGTACCAATTGCCAGCGATTCGAATAAACGGTTTGCCAGCGCTTAAGGCTTCACTACTAATTTCGTTTGGATTTGTCCCGTTTAAAGAATAAAGCACTCCTGGAGCAATGGGCAGAAAGGAGCGAGAGTGGAGAGGATCAAAAGGGAAGAAGGGGAGCGAATACAACGCCATTCTGTAAAATAACACCATGTCATTATCTCTTTGAAATTTGTGACACCTAATCCTGCCAAGCTGTCCGCATAGTTTCTCCATTTTCATTTTCTCATCTTTAGAAAAGGCCTCTTTTACTCTGACATGGCGCAGCGAATAAGAATTGCCACCAAAAAACACTACTCTTCTGCCTGTGAGTGACAGGTCTCCATGCTCCTGATGACTTTTTACAAGTTTGATACATTCTTTATAAACCTTGAGGCTCTCTTGCGTAATTGCAGGCGGTGTGTATATAAAAGGCAATGTAGGCTCAAGTACAACCGGAACGGATATTGTGATAGGTATAGCCAGAATAAGAATTAATCCAATTGCTAAGACCCGACCCAACATAGCTTTCTTACGGAGAAAGAACAGGCTGGCAATAATACCTAACCCTGGACTTAGTACAAATGAGAAGAAAAAACCCAAGATCCCCAGAACAGTGGCTAATATCGGAAGCTTAAAAGCTAGGTTCCCATAGGAAGAAAGTGCGGCGCCAAGAATAAGCGATATCACTGCATAAACGAAGAAACGGCTGTACGAAGTCACAGGCTTCCTGTGGGCCGGAATGAAATAACCTTTCACTCCCATCGCAAAACCCACAGCAAAAAACAACACGGAGGAAGCTAAAAAGAAGAAGTGAAAACTTTCCCCAAGCAGGGAAAACGATACAAAAGAAAGAATGACAGAAGCTACCGAAGCAACAACACAAGTGATTGCGACAATGGTGCAGCGCCATGCCCTTTTTTTCTGTTTGCGCTGAACAACAACCTCAGAGGAAGTCTCTGTTATTGCTTCTTTATCTTGTTTCTGGTTGATATTCCCATCCAAAATAATCTCCTTCGTAGTTTCCTGAAGTAAGTAACTGCCACAGAACTCCAATTGCCGCCGATGTGTGAGAGGTATCAGCCGCAATACGTATTCAAAAAACTCTACCTAAGGCTCACTATATAGCTAGATTAACTTCTGAAAGATCAGCGATAAGATGGATAAGCTCCTTGTTTATCATGAGTCGATACCGGTCAAACATGTTGTAAAGATTCAACTTGTGTCTTAATAACTCCCGCCTTTTCATGTTAGCATCTAA
>Ga0209636_10004892_pt1 | contig 13682 bp, 13 predicted proteins | sample DeeMarSWOR152_54_FD_187464 | JGI IMG/M metagenome (GOLD analysis project Ga0209636, IMG submission 187464) | Marine sediment microbial communities from White Oak River estuary, North Carolina - WOR-1-52-54 (SPAdes) (version 2) | ecosystem: Environmental > Aquatic > Marine > Intertidal zone >...
AGTATGGAGAGCTCTAAGGGAAAAAACAGAGGAAAAAAGAGAGAAGAAATAGAAAAAGGTGATACTATGAGGGGCAAATTTGAGAATTGCATCGATTAAGTCCTGAACTGCATCTTCATCCTTCCAGAGAACGTCTTCTGCATTATCTAATAACAACAAGCACTGACGCTCCCTCAAGTATTCTGTAGCATTCTTTGGTTCAGTTAGTTCTACTTCAAGAGAAGCAGCAAAGTTGAGAATTATTCCGCTGACATTTTCAGCCTTCTACAGGTAATACAAACTGCTGGAGTTCTGGGTGCTTGGGTTACTTTATCTATCGAGATTGGAAAGTGCAGATTGCAACATAGATGACATTAGTGAATACCTGGGGAGTAATCGAACAGCCACTGCGGCTTTTCTCAGCATATTAAGAAAAGAGAATCTTGTTCGCTCAGAAACAGAAAGATACCGCCAAAAATATTCACTAACACCACGGGGCATCAGAAAGGCAGAAGAGATTGAGTCACGCATCAACTCCCGTCTCATGCAGTATCGTGAACAACATATATAAGTCCACAAAGGTTACAGAAACTATGGTGAGTGGTGAAAAATCATGTTTTGTCATTGCCCCAATTGGGGGCGAAGAAAGTGAAACGAGAAAGCGTTCTGATTTGGTGTTAGAATGCATAATTAAACCAGCAGCAGAAAAATGTGGATATAAAGCAGTTCGTGCAGATGAGATTTCTGAATCAGGAATCATTACCACACAGATTATTTAGCATCTCATGGAAGATGATCTGGTCATTGCTGACTTGACTGAGAAAAATCCAAACGTGTTCTATGAGCTTGCTATCCGTCATGCTGTCAGAAAGCCTGTTGTCCAGATAATCAAGCATGATGAGAAAATCCCCTTTGATGTAGTTACACAGAGGACAATTCACTATGACACTGATCTGAAAAGCGGGACTAAATGTATAGGGGATTTGGTTGACCAGATTTATGCTGTTGAAGAAAATCCAGAGGCAGTTGATTCTCCAGTATCGACAACAATTGATTTGAGAGCATTCTAGGGTGCCATATCAACTCTTGAAGGAAATAGTTGATTTCAATTGGCTTGCTGTTGACTATATATCTTCGGGTGAGATTGGGCTTCTTGAAAAATATATTACATATTTAAGGAAATTGGCAAAAATTCTTGATCCAGTAGTTCCAGAATACGATCGAATCATCATTGAAAAACTTGGGAGTATCCGTTTACATGCATTCCAATCTCTTGTAGAGAGAACGAAGAAAGAAGAAGATATATAAAGAAGGGCAATGCTTGAAAATCTCTTATCAGGATTGATTGGAGCACTTGCTGGCACTGTCATTACACTGACTGGAATTTCGTATATTGATAAACGCAGGCGAGCCACAGAAAGTAAAGAATATCTCTTGGATGGGGTTCGTCTTGATTTTGCCAAGAAGTTACTCGAGTTTTTATCGATGGTGCTTAACAAGGAAGCCCCTGAGAGTTTGAAGAATCAGGTGCCAAGAATAAGAAAGGAATGGGGAAGCTTTAATCGACAGATGTATCTTCTGAATGCCCCATACCAAGAACGACGCCAGTTTGATGAGAACATTGAGAAATATTTTGATTCGCTTAAGAAACTGGCCAAGGACCCCAGTCACAGACCTAAGGTAGAAGAGCAGCGTATTGAGACTAAGCAGCAAGCAAGAGAACTACTTCGACTTCTCGGTTTGACAGCCGATTGGTAACTCGGAGAGATATCCAAAGTGTATACAAATGGTAGGTTCATTCTAAAAGAGGGAGATTACAATTTCTTTAAAAGAGAAATCATATATCCTACATTGAAATTTGCACTTGAGCAGAAAAGTATCTTATGAAAGAAAGACAATGAAACAATTAGTTATGAAAGTAGTTTTTTCATGTAGACTGAATACCGAATACTCAAAAGCCCGTTTAGGTTTAAAAAGATGTTACACGTGTAACAAAATTCACGTGTAACAAAATTCATTGAAAAAACGCTGAAGCTTTATTTTTCCAGTGCTTTTGGAAAAGTCTTAAGAAAAGTAGTATACACAAAATAGTGGAGGTGATAACTATGGGATCAAGGACAGATCATGTGATTAGAACGAAAACGTGGCTCATTAAGGCTTTCATTATAGTAGGATACACAAGCTTTATGAGTGTCGCCTGCCACTACGACCCAGAAACTCCGTGGTGGCTTATACCTGTTTTGTGGATCATGGCAGGATACTTCATAGCTATATGAATCAGGAGAGAAGGAAAAAGACATTGAAAAGAAATTGAGATTCCTCTATACAATATGGCAATGCATGGAGGTCTGTATGAAAAGGACAGCAGAACATATACTTGAAGGTGAATCAAATGCAATTTGCATATATCTAGAGCATTGTTCTTCTCTTGTCTCATAATATCATAACGCTTATATACATGTTGGTATATATGTACATAGGATGAGTGAGATTGTGAAAATGAAATCTAAACGCGCCAATATTAAAAGGGAATGTGGAGTAGATATCTATGGATAAGTATATGGCGCCTGATAGTGTTCTCAGCAAAACAGATATTGGAGACGATATACAGAGACGCTTCCGTTATCAAGCTACATATGCTGCCATCCTTGCTCTAAGCCTACTTGATGAGAAATCTGAATTTAACGAGATATTTTGTGAGCATCATGAAGATATCTTAATCAAATTGAAAGATGGAACTTTTAGAGGAATTCAAGTCAAAACTCGAAAAGAAGGGTTAGAGCCATTTAAAGCCTCCGATCCAGAAATAATAAAAGCACTGAAAAAATTTATCAAACTTGAGAAAGGATTCTTTGGTCACTTTTCGCGTTTTGTCCTAGCAACTAACTGTGGTTTTTGGTATGAGAGGAAAAATGGGAGTAATTTACCATATATTTTAGAACTGGCCCGAAATATCGAAAGTTCAAAGACAACTCTTCTTAAACACCCTCTCTCTTCTTATATAAAGAAATTCGCTAAAATCAAAGGGACTAACGAGGATTTTATATTGAATATTCTTAAAAAAATTGAATTACAAGGAAATTTACCAAAATTTGAAGGAATTGAATTATCTTTGATCAATGAGATTGCGAGGATTCCTGGAATGGATATAGAGACATTTGTTGATCTTCAGCGAGCGGCAAAAGCGCTTATTAACACAATGTTTCATGCAGCTTCTCTATCTCATGACTCCCCCATAAAGTACTATTTTGCCCTTCTCGCTGATCCCGAACGTGAAAGAACACATGCCATCATAGAAGGAAAGCGAATAACAGAAGATACTATTCAGCGCATTCTTCAACAGTCTATAACTCCCGAGACACTTCTTCGAACATGGGGCCCCGTATCTCTACCAGAACTGCCAAAAGGTATGCGGATAATGGTGCGGAAAATGACTACTGGCGGAATACCAGTCTCAAACATTAACCTTTTCAAGGATTACAAATTCTCAGCTCAAGTACTTCTTATCGGGTGGTTTCATAAATATGACGAGGAGAAGGCAACCGAACGTTATGAACATCTAAGGACAATTGTTCTAACTGAATGTCAAGAAGCATATGATTCAATAAAAGATAATGATGAACCGTTTGGCGAAAAAATGCTGTCCGATATCAGAAGGCGTCTTCGTGATAGACATTCCGACGAAAAAAATTCTCTTTTCGGCTGCCATTACGAACATTTATTAGGAATAGCTGGAATCCTTACCGAAGATTGTCCAGTGAGGTGGAGTAGAGTATTTGATACTCCAGAGGTGGTATCATGAATTTTTTTTCTATACTTATGGGTCTCGAAGATAATGATGATTTGCATCTTGGGAGACTTCTTATTTTACTTAGTGTCTTTGCGGGAAGAAATGGGCATGGATCTATTAATGGATTAACAAAATTAGCAAAACTTGATTTTCTCCTTCGATACCCTGTTTATATGGAACGTGCATTGAAAGCCAGGGGAGCATCGCCATCTGATATGGAGGTTGCTGATTATGAAAGAAAAAGTGTTGAATCGAGTATGGTTCGTTTTCATTATGGTCCGTGGGATTTTCGATATAGACGATTCATTAACCTACTTGTTGCAAAAGGACTAGCTCAAATCGATATTAAAGGACGTACTATTTACATTAACATAACAGATGCAGGGCTTGACCTAGCAAAGCTCCTGTCCAGAACTGAACAATTTCAAGATATAGCAAAAAGAAGCCGTTTATTAAAGCGACACTTCAACCTGAGTTCTACTAATCTTATGAAATTTATTTACAGGACATTTCCTGAGATTTCCACGCTTCGGCTTGGAGAGGTGATTGAACCATGAATATGAAGTTTCGCACACTGACTTTACAATGCAGGAAATCAAAAGAGGTAATAGAGTTTTCTCCACAGATTTCCTTTTTTCATGGTCAGATATCTACTGGCAAATCTTCGATTGCTCGTTTAATTGATTTTTGTTTGGGTAGTGATATTGCGAAGATAGGAACAACTGCAATAAATCAGGAACTGGTCTCCGTCGAGCTTACTGCTCACATTGGGGAGTATAATGTTTTGTTTGAACGAGAAGCAAAAAAATCGAACCTAGTTCAAGTTACTTGGCAAGATGCTGTTGGCCGATCTGCTAGTGTCTTGGCACCAATTCAAGCACTATCTGGTGCAGGACCCATCTGGGGCAATAATGTCTTCAACTTGACTGATTTGATATTTTATCTCTTTGGAATTACTCCGATAAAAGTGAAACGAAGTAAGCGTGATCAAGATTCTCCCTTGGTACGTTTAAGCTTCAGAGACATGATGTGGTATTGCTATCTTGATCAAGATCATCTAGATTCATCTTTTTTCAAACTCAAAGATACATATCGTCGCCTGAAAAGCCGCGATGTTATGCGATTTGTTGTGGGATTCTACACGGAAAGATTAAATGATTTAGAAATCAGCCTTGAAGAAATTAAAGATCAACGAGCCGGAAAATTTGAGGCTGCTAAACAACTGAAAACATCTCTTCAGGAGCTTGGTTTTGATTCTGAATCGAAGATAATGGATGAAATAAGGAATGCTACAACGGAATTGCGTAAAGCAAAATCAGAACAACTGAAACTCAGGAAAGGTTATGCTGAAGATACTCATTTTGCTGATAGACTCCGTAAACAGCTTCGAGTCTTAAGCGTACGTCTAACACGTGAGGAGCAAGCATTGACAGATTTGAATGAGAGAATTGATGAACAGAAAACTCTCAAAGCAGAACTTTTTTCAGCAAAATTCAAGCTGGCAAGAGCCAAATCTGCATCCACTGTTCTATCTGGTGTTTCTTTTAAATTTTGTCCTTCATGCGGTATGAAATTAGATATTGCTAGTCAGAATGACGCAGATATATGCCCACTCTGCGGTAAGCGACCTTCTACATATCGGGATCAAATTATGCCTCAAGGAGAAATGTTGAGACATGATCTCAATTCACGGATAGAAGAACTTGATGAGTCTATACAAAGGCATACAGAGTCTTTTAAAAAGCAAAAGCTTATAGTTTCTGAGCTTCGGGAGAAAAAGGCCCTTCTCGATGAGCAACTTAAAGAAGAGCTTGAAAACTATGATTCAACTTTCTTGGCCAGTTCTCGTGAAGTGGAAAGACGCATCGCTACTCTGCAAGAGAGGTTACGTGGTCTTGAAAGAATCTTAAGGATACCAAAAGCAATTGTTAGGCTGGAAGAAGAAGCTGATAAATTGATCGGCGAAGAAGAGCGGCTTAAGCGGGAGATACAAGCAGAAAAATCTGAATTGACCAGTGCTGGCCAGTATATCCAGGATATAGAAGATTCTTTCCTTCAATCTCTAATTGAAGTGGGCGTTCCTGGTGTGGGACCAGATGACCAAGTGGAACTCAATCGCAAGACCTGGATACCATCAGTTCTACCAGAAGGAGACAAAGCACTCAAATGGGACTTTTATAATGCTGGGAGTGGGGGAAAGAAAACCCTTTTCAATGTCTGTTATGCACTTGCGGTGCATAAAGTTGCTGCTGACCATGATCTGCCTCTACCAACATTTCTTATCATTGACACGCCAATGAAGAATATTGGCAAAGATGTGAACAGGGACATTTTTGTTGCCTTCTACAATTATCTTTACGATCTTGTTGTAGGCCCACTTTCTAACACCCAGTTTATCATAGCTGACAAGGAATGCGTTTCACCGCGTTATAAAGATATCATATTTAAGGAACGTTACATGAGTAATGATGATCCGGAATACCCACCACTTATATCCTATTATCGAGGGCCTTAATCTGGCTATGTTATAAGGAATCTTTGGTCTTCGACCAAACAAAACTCTACCTCTCCTGATTTCTTCCATATAACTAAGGAAAACCAAAATATTTTTACTGTTCAATTGTTTACAGTGCCTGATTTCTTTCTCTTTCCAGTGATTTTTCTCTCCCCTGTGTCCGAATAAACTCAAGAATTTCTTCCAGTATTTCAAGTTCAGATATAACTGGTTCGGGCTCCGGCTGTTCACCTATAAATATTTTGAGTTTTTTCTCAAGATAAGGCCAAAAAATGTCAAGAATATTATTCAGTTTTTCTTCAGAAAGTGATCGTTCACCAATTTCTTCCACTGCCTGGTTAATTGTATATACCAGCTTTCGAACATCCTCCTTTTCGAGTTAAGTGGCCTGAAAATGAGAAAGCGGTGGCATAATATTTGCAGGTCTTAAGTCAAGCAACCTCAACAACATCCTTGGGAAATATCTGAAGTGGTTTGATTTTGTTTCTTTGTTTCCGTATCTTGGCATGCCTTACTTTTGCGGGATTTTTTGCACAGTTTCTGATTGAGTCTCTTGTATGTACAACCTAGTCTCTTTAATATCCGACTGAGAGGTCTTACTATCCAGCATTCTTCGTACGGTTCTATGACGTTCCTTTTCTTGGCATCCTCTGCTATCTTCTTCCAAAATTTTGGGTCTTTGAACCAAGTGTTCCAGTTGTTTCGGTAGTATCCCTCAACGTCCTTTCGTAAAGCTTTTGTGTAATCTCGACAATCCCAAGTGCGCATTCTCCATATACTGTGGTACAGCCCCTTAATACCGACCCAGATAATCATAGCGATTACCAGAATGAGCGAAATCCAATATCTGTGGAACGGTGCAGAGGAATTCCAAATCTGAGGTAGATAATAGAGGAAAAGTGCTGTAAATAGGACAATACTAACTTCGAAGAACCACCGATGAATCCCTTTATAATAGAAAGCCTTTTCAGGATTTGCGTAGAATTCCATTACATCCCAGCGATAACAGATCGTTACTATGTTCATTATATATATGTGATATCCTTGTATCAGAGCGATCACAATAAGAAGTCCAAACACAGATAGGATGAGACCAAAGAAAACAAGCACAAAGGTTAGGCCAAAACCTGTTTGTGGGTCATTGCCTGTATCCCTCATGAAATAAAAAATGGCTGTCACGACCGCAACATAGATATTGGTAAACCAAAAGATTTCTTTTTCACAGTGCCTTGAATGTTCCCAGTGTTCTCTGTACATTGTTTTTAATTTGGTTATGGATTCCGAGTTTGAGATTCTATTGTCTTTATTCATATTTTCATCACCTCTATTCGCTACTTTCTTTCTTATGCTTATAAAAGTTCTTTATATAAATGATCATATCTAAAAGTGAGGACGTGTTAGGAAAATTTGCATATGACTTCTTTCTGATATCAGAATCAAGGATAAACAAGCAGGTCTGTCTAACTTGCAGAATTGAAGATATTTGGTGCTGGAATGAATGAAGACAAAATAGTCAAGATCGAACACACAGCTCGAACACATAACTTGGTCTTGACTATGTAACTCAAATTAGTTCCATCATAAATAATGCATAAATATCCAAAATCCTGAAATTGTTTCTTGTCGGAAACTTCATTTTGCTCCTAAACTTTCAGACGCATAGTCTGACCTTGTCAACAACACAAAAGAAGGTATCATCGACATTTTTAGAATGGCCAAACGGAAAGTGTTTTATTCCCAGTGTATGAAAAGTCTGTAAAAACGGGATTTCAATAATAACAAATTGTTACACATGTAACAAATCGTTTTCTTATTAGCTATCCTGTGAATTATAATACTAAAAGAGACTAAGAAAGATTGGAGACTAAAAGAGACATGTCGCGAAAATACAACCTAGCTCTTCATAATTCTGCCTTTTTCCTTACGGTGGATAGGACTAGTGCAAACCAAGGATTTTGGGTGAGTAATTCAACTAAATCGTTTACTAAACTCATATATCATCCGTCCATAGTCTGCAATAAACAATTATCGTATTACCGAATTATCCTATTCTCTCACACAATAGTCATTTATAAGTATTAAGAAAAATAAATAATAAGAGAGCTTGATTACTTCGGATAATGCAGCTTATCCGAAGTGACGTTTTGTTCAGAATAATGGTGATGTTTGATCGTTTAGGACTTTTTGAACTATAAAAATCTTGTTACGACACACGCATTAATGTGTGCCACTGACGAAAAAAAGATTGAATTCGCATCCTCTTTCAAAGAGATAGATATGTGTTAATAGCATCCTTTTAAGAGTACTTCATTTTTGTTACACGTGTAACATTAGGTGATCTCTTCTTTAACCTACAATTTTCTTTTAATGTTATGAAAGGACTTTTTAAATTATTCACCGCAAATTAAAATAACCCACGATTCTCTTAAAGCATTGTGAAAGGTATTTCTGTATTATCCACCGCAAAGTGAAAGAAGAGAATGCAAAAAGAGAATATAATAATAAGGTACCATACAGATCTTATTATTAAACATGAGCACAACCATACTCGCAAATGATACTCGTAAATGATAGATAAATCTATCGAACTCGAAAATCTGGAATCCAGCCATATGGATGAGGACAAAGTAGATCTTATTAGAAATATTCCAGAGGTATTACTTCAATATCTTCACCCCAATCTGACCATGCAACCTCAAGGTACGCATCGCATACACGGCAGTCAATATCATTCCTTCCATTTTCTTCTTCAATATGCATGTATAGAACACAACGACATATTGGACATCTAAATTCAATCGGAGGTACTCCGAGAATCTCTGCTTCAATATCTTCACCCCAATCTGACCACGTAACCTTAAGGTACGCACCACATCCATCGCATTCAATCTCACTGCTTCCACTTTCCTCTTCAATATCCTTAATTTCCAGAGGACAACTGTCTTTGGGACATCCGAATTTGACCATAGATACTCCAAGAATCTCTATCTCAATATTTTCACCCCAATCTGACCACGTAACCTTAAGGTACGCACCACACCCATCGCATTCGGTATCATCGCTTCCACTATCTTCTTCAATGTCCATTTCCAGATCACAACTGTCTTTGGGACATTCAAATCTTACCGGAGGTACTTCAAGAATCTCTAGTTCAAAATATCCACCCCAGTATGACCAGACAACCTCGAGATGCATACCACATCCATCGCATTCAATCTCACTGCTTCCACTTTCCTCTTCAATATCCTTAATTTCCAGATCACAATCGCATTTGGGACATTCAAATTCAATCGGACATACACTAAGAACCTCTACTTCAATATCTTCACCCCAATCTGACCACGTAACCTTAAGGTACGCACCACATCCATCGCATTCAATCTCATCGCTTCCACTTTTTTCTCCAATGTCTATTTCCAAATCATGACTGTCTCTGGGACATTCAAATTTGACCATACATACTCTAAGGATCGCTACTTCAAAATCTTTACCCCAATACCAGAAGTGGTAAATTCATCTTCGTCTTCTGTAAACCACAGCAACGCCCACAGTTAGCATATCTGCAAGTAGAATCGTACCAAAACAGAAACCTTCTTTTGGCGGCTGAGCTGTTTCTGATGGTGCACTAGTGTCTTTTGGTTTCTTAGCAATGGGTTTTAAGTACAATAGACAGCTCCTCGTACTCTTATCATATGCAATACCTCCCAATTGGGTAAACCAGCCAGTAAAGGTATCATTTCGGTGAGCCTCTTCTATTGTTCTGTAGTACAATGGACAGTAACCTGCTTCCTCGATAATGATTTCCTGTATTTTCCACGCAGCCTCAACTAGCTTGTCATGATCGCATGTGCTCACCAAGTCTTCCAACAACTTGTCTACTTCTGGATTTTTGTAGCTCATAGGATTATTCCCTTGTAGTATCCGATCAGAGTGGAAGAAGCGCCTTAGATAGCTTGGGTATCCACTACCACCAAATCTCCAACCCAGAACATACCAATCGAAGGTCTTTCGCCCAAAGGTCTCTCTCACAACCTCATCAAAGGATGCCTGCCTGGCTGTAGCAGGTACTCCCAACTCTCTCCACCACTCCTGAATTAAATGACCAGCCGTAAACCTCATGAGGTCATAATCTGCAGATGGAATGAGAATTTCAAAAGGCTGCATCTCTTCCCCGGTGGGGAGAATTAAGACATCTTGAGGATACATGCCAACAGGAACGCTATACCCAGCTACAGTCAATATTTCTTTAGCTCTGGCTAACCTCTCTTCAGTGGACATGCCACTCCCAAACTTGTTGACAGTATCATTATACCACTCGCCTGCAGCAGGCATCACTACAGAGTGGGCAACTCCTCCATATTCTCGCAACACGCTGTTGACAATAAACTCTTTGTCAACCATGTAAATCAATGCTTTACGTAGAGTCAGATCATCAAAAGGTTCCTTTGCAAGGTTGGGTGCCAAGTAGTAGAACCCTAACCCATGTGCTGTTTCAATAGTAATTTGGGGATCGCCAGAAAGCTGAGCAATGTCCCCAGAGTCGAGATTCCACCATATCAGGTCAATGTTACCCTTCTTAATATCCTGTAATGCTTCATCAGTGGTATACAATAAGTCTGGATATAATTTCAAAAAGAGTCCATCGTAGTAGGGTCCTTCTTCAATTTCTCCCACGCCTGGAATATCTACCATTCTCCCTTTACCGTGGTAGGTGGGATTGGTGACTAACTTGAGATAGGATCCCTTTTCCCAGTATTTGAAGGAAAATGGTCCAGCACTGATGGGGTTGTCCACATTCATGTTCATGAAGGTTTCCCTGGGAGAATCTGTACCAAGTGCTTCTATCAATAGAGATCTGAACTGGTGGGCAGGCACAGCAAAGTGATAGAGTATAGATTCCTCAAACCGAGGCGTACACTTCTTGAGCTTAAGCTCTACAGTGTATGGCCCAACTGCCTTCATGTACTCCACATCTTCATACGCAAGCATGTAGTCAAATGTCATGATCAGCTCTAATGTCATGACCAGCTCATAGGCAAAAACAAAGTCATGGGCAGTTAATGGTGTTCTGTCATCCCATTGGATATCATCTCGCAACGGGAATACGAAGGTCAGACCATCTGGGCTGCTATTCGTCAGTTCATCAAAAGAAACTGTACATATATCTGATAACGGCTCAAAAGTCACTGGTTTTCTATAGTAAAATGAAGGATAGAACCAATGAATCACGGGTGGTGACCATCCTGTATTCCAGATATTCAACGTTTCTAATTCTTGACATCCAATTCTTAAGAGAATTTCTTCCTGCCCACTTATTGGCAGCGTGCTTGCTATTAAAATCGTTACTAATGCTACCATGAACAGTCTTTTCATTCTCACACCTCTTTTCTATAGGATCTTCTCTCTATTAAATCTACGTTATACAAGATGTAATACTATAAGAACCTATTTAAGATTTTCCTGAAGATACTGTGAGAAATATAGTAGGAAGGTGTGAGGAACGCGTGAGAATGGTGGCGATGTACTCTTATTATTACTATCAATAGGGAAATTAGCATTTGTTCGATCTATGTAACATCAGGGATGTCCTAACAAGGCAAATTAAGGAGAAAATTGTAATATTCATTGAAAGAAAAGGAATCCACTGAATGTTGCTTATTTTTCTTCCTTTTTCCTCGTAAGTAGTTTTGTTATATTAATAATTGCAGCTGGAATACCAATAAATGTGGCGATAATACCGATTAACCTGACTAATGGATCACTTTCCAGCCACCTAATAAGATTCTCAAGCGTACTTTCTTGTTCGTCATTATTCTCAGGTATCTCAGGAGGAAACCATAACCCGTATACCTTGTGCGCTTTATCATCTTTCTTGAATGATATTTCTACAGGTATATTTTCCTCATTTCTAAATTTTGCAGAGAAGTAAACCGCAACATATTCACCCCTTTCAATCGCCTTTGCAGGAGAACTTGATATGTATTTGCCAACGGTGGATTCTAGCCTTCCTTTCAGGTCAACAAACTTCTGCAGAGTCATCGCTTCTTTCATTCCTTCTGAAAAATCTTTGGTAAATCCAACATAATCACCTTCATTCATCGACTGGAGGATATTTTCAGCAATAGGAGTAGCAACATCAATCCACTCTTTCTTTTCCTCCTCTCCAAAAACTCCTTGGTCAATACATCCAGCAAGAACAACCAATACCATTACTGAGCATGGTAGAGTCACCTTCACGTAGTTTTTACTAGGTCTTCTAATCATTGCTTACCTCCTTTCTTCTTTTGAGGCGTGCCTAAATACCTTCTTACATACTTATACTTTTTCCCTCGTCGAGTTATTCTAGGAGCCGCGAATAATTGCACTGTATACGCTTATACATAGGGTACCTTCAAGAAGAAAGAAAGCTGAAGTTTACTTGTTACACGTGTAACATGGGCGAATCCCTTTCTAGAAATTATGAAAAAAAGGGGTTATATATAAGAAATCAACTAAAATAGACTGTCTCAAATTTCAAATTGTAACCTGTAGAAAAATTGAAATGAGCTATTTAATGGGAATGATTTTTCATTTTCAAATAAAAAAAGAAATAAAAAGAGTTCTTATCACTTTTGTTTGGCTGCTGCTCCTAAGAATACGATAGCACATACGAATACTGTACCAAGGCAGCCGCACGTGCAGCCACAGTCTGAAGCGTTCCCTGGTGGAGACACATTGGGGTTACTCTTTATTTGGTTCACAGCAGCGTAGGCGTCAACACGACCCCAGCCCCACAAACAGTCTTTGCCAGTGTTATATTTGTCAACAGCTGTCTTACCCAGACAGTTTTTGACCTGCAGTGGTGTTGCTGAGGGTTTCGCCTGAAGCATGAGTGCAGCTACACCTGCAATGTGAGGTGCTGCCATTGAGGTACCAGACATTGTTATATCACTGCAGGATGTTCCAGCTCTGGCAGCAGAAATTGAAACGCCGGGAGCTGTAATATCAGGCTTGACTCTGCCATCAGTGGTAGGACCTCTTGAGGAGAAGCTTGCCAGTGCATCACTCTTATCAGAAGCACCAACAGTGATGACTTTGAAGGCATCTCCCGGCGTACTTATCGTGCAGCAGCCAGATCCATTCCCAGCTGCACATACCACAACAATGCCACGATCAACAGCCCAATCAGCTTGCTGAGCTACAGAACTCGTACCGTCACCACCAGCAGCACCTAAAGACATGCTCATGATGTCTGCTCCATGATCTTCAGCCCAGCAGATACCTGCAATGATATTGGTCCAAGAACCATTTCCATTAGAATCCAACACCTTACAAACCATTAAAGAAGCTTTGGGGGCCACACCCTTAGGTGAATCCTCTCCTGCAGCAATAGATGCACAGTGAGTACCGTGTCCGTGG
>Ga0209636_10004894_pt1 | contig 13682 bp, 16 predicted proteins | sample DeeMarSWOR152_54_FD_187464 | JGI IMG/M metagenome (GOLD analysis project Ga0209636, IMG submission 187464) | Marine sediment microbial communities from White Oak River estuary, North Carolina - WOR-1-52-54 (SPAdes) (version 2) | ecosystem: Environmental > Aquatic > Marine > Intertidal zone >...
AGGGTTAGTGCCTATTACCATGATATCGGGAAAATCAAAAAGCCCCTCTATTTTTCGGAGAATCAGGGGGGGAAGAGGAACCCCCATGACAAATTGTCACCAAGCATGAGTAGTTTAATCCTCAATGCCCATGTAAAGGATGGTGTAGAGCTGGCCAAAGGACAAAAACTCGGCAAAAAGATCCTCGACATTATTCAACAACACCACGGAACAAGCCTGATTTCCTTTTTTTATCAGAAGGCGAAGGAAAAGGAGAATCCAGGGGTAGAATCCATCAATGAAAAGGACTTTCGATATTTAGGTCCGAGGCCCCAAACGAAGGAAGCGGGCATTGTGATGCTGGCCGATGCCGTGGAAGCTGCATCTAAGACTCTATCCGACCCAACGCCATCTCGGGTTAAGGGTTTAGTCAAACGTATCATAAATAATATCTTTACCGATGGGCAGCTTGAGGATTGTGAATTGACCCTAAAGGACCTCCATCATATCGAGGAAAGCTTTGACCGAATCCTCACCGGAATTTTCCACCAGCGGGTTGAATACCCGGATTCCCAGGAGGAGCAAAAGACCTCAAAGAAAGAGGGCGATGAAGGTACTCATTCAAGATCGACAAAATCTCGTAAGATTAGACAAAAAGATGATCAGAAGGGTGGCCATAACTATCTTAAAAGAGTTGAATCACCCGGATAAAGAAATCGGCATACTTTTTGTCGATGATCGGCAGATCAGGGAGTTAAATGAGAGATATCTCAAAGTAAACCGTCCCACCAACGTTATTTCCTTTCCCATGGCCCAAGGGGAGTTTTCCGAAATCAACCCCCAGTTGTTGGGAGATGTGGTCATCTCCGTGGAAACGGCAACAAAAGAGGCTCAGGAATCGGGCTTGAGCCTTGAGGAGGAGATCGCCTTCCTCCTCATTCACGGCATCCTTCACCTTATGGGCTATGATCACACCAGAGGGGGCCGACAACGGATGACGGTGGCTCAAGAGAGGCTCTTTAGCAGATTATGCCTTGTTCGAGAGACAAAGCCCGAGGACATCCTATCCAATCCATAAAAAGGAGCGTGATGAACCCTGGAGGATGATTCGAAAAGTGGCCTATTGAATAAATTTGCAAGATTGTGGCGCCACCTTTTCCGAAACCGAAAGCCTTCCATCTCCGAAAAGGATATCCAGTCTATCATCGATGTCGGTGAAGAGGAGGGGGTAATCGACCAAGAAGAACATGAGATGATTCATGGGATATTCGAGCTCAAGCAAGCCATTGTCCGTGGAGTCATGGTCCCCCGGACTGATATTAAATGTATTTCCCGCAAGGCCAGAATCAAGGACATCATCGACCTCATCATCTCCGAAGGACATTCTCGAATTCCCGTTTTCGATGGCAAAATCGATAACATCGTCGGGATTGTTTATGCAAAGGATCTCCTCACATTTTGGGGAAAAGATGGGGAGGAAATCCCCCTGGAAACGGTGATGAGGGAGCCCTATTTCATACCGGAAACGAAAAGACTCGAGGAGTTGCTCAAGGAGTTCAAGATGAAGCGGGTCCATATGGCCATTGTCGTCGATGAATATGGGGGGCTATCGGGCTTAGTTACCATAGAGGATCTCATCGAAGAGGTATTCGGGGAGATAGAGGATGAATATGATCAGCGGGTGGAAGAGAGAATCATTCCCCTTGGGGATGGCTCAATCTCGGTAGATGCAAAATTGGAGATTGAGGAATTGGAAAGCTATTTCGATGTCGAGATTCAGAAGGAAAATTTCGAGACGGTGGGGGGGTTCATCTTCAATCTGTTGGGAAGGGTGCCCAAAGCTGGGGAAAGGGTTAATTTCGGCGACCTGATAATGGCCATCGAATCCGCCGATGGGAGGAGAATCGAACGGATAAAGATAACCCGATCCCGAGGCGGACAGGAAAATCACTAATTGAAGAACCACAATCTCCTGATCAATCCAAACCGCTTTAAATAGGACTTTTCCTCAGGGGTTAACGTATGCGGAGAAAGTCTTTTCTTGAGCTTCAATATCCCGTAGTAGTCGATTCTCTTGAGGAGGGGGAACAATAGCTTCCTGCCGATATACCCATTCCCCACATAAAAGCCACTATTGAAATCGATAATGACCGGTTCCCCTCCTTTGGAGACCAGGATGTTCCCCTTGTGACTCAAGTCAAGGTGGACGACTCCCCTGGTGTGAATGCGTTCAATCCGCATCCTCAGTTTTTCGAAAAACCGATCTGCGAGAATATCGTGATCGCTCCTCTCGATGGGCCTCGCATCGATGTATTCGAATACATTGGCATACTTGTCCAGCTTCTGGTGGACTCGAGGAACTCCCTTTATCCCTGCCAATTTACGGTGGAACTTGTATTCCCTCCCGATCAACCACGCCCCTATGGTAGACCGAAAGACAAAGGGTGTCCTCTGATAGTCCTTGACGATGGCCAGGTCACCATCTTTTTGGATTAGCTTCAAATCGGGCTTCCCAAAGGAGCTCGACGGATAAATTTCGGCGACCAGGTGTTCGATCTCCTCCCTCGTTACCTTCTCGAATTGGGAGGGTTCCGTTTCCACATCTATATCCATAATCTTATCCCAATGAGGAAGACGCCGATAACCTCCAAAGTCACGATCCCCTCCTCACTATTTTCGATGAAGACCCTCCAACGCCACTTTCCCTTGCTTCTCCCATAAGACGATAGGCGGGGGATGTAATCCGGGACCTTCTCGGCATAATCTAGGTATGCATCCCCAAACAACTTCTTCATCCGTTCCTCCTCTACCGTATTCTTATAGGGAAGGTAATAGAAGGCAAAAACCAAAAGGGCTACCGCAAGAATGTAGATGTTATCCGCCATAATACAAAATCCCATGGTGATCAGGATCGTCCCGATATAGAGGGGATGTTTTACGTGGGAATAGGGACCCGTTGTAGTAAGAATCTCATTTTTCTGGAGGTGTCCTGCCGCCCAGAATCGCAGCACCTCCCCCAAGGAGATGATTACCAACCCCAAGCCAAAGGATAATGGTGTTGGTCGGGCGAAGACGACCAGAATCAACGCAAGTCCGTAGATGAAGAATCTCCTCAGATTTGGCTTTTTTGATGCAGGCATCCCTCTATGCCCCAATGGTCCGACCTAATCCGTTTCGGGAAAAACATAGCAGAATTCCGTAAGGAAGGCAACCACTCAGGCGAATTTGTACCCCCACTTTTTTCAGTTATCCCATCCTTCTTATCCACCGTTCTGTTGGCCGCGTCTCGTCTTATAAGCGTCTTCCTCGGAATCTCAAAGAAACGGGACTTGTTCATTTCAAAGATTTTTGGGTAACAATTCAACTCGGTATTTCCTTGACTATCTCCTGCGCATTCTGCTATCGTTTTGCCGATACATTCCGATCACTGTCATTGAAAACTTATTTTCCAGGGGCACATTTCTATCATGTACCGTACATTTTTTTTGCCTCTTGATGATACGTGTATCAATGGGATAAAGGGGTAGGGAGACGTGAAGAGTATCATCATTGGAGCAGGCGAAGTGGGTTATAATCTGGCCATGAAGCTCTCAAAGGAAGGCCATGATGTCGTAGTCATCGATCATGATCCCGAAAAGGTTCAGCACATCGCTGAGACCCTTGACGTCCAGGCATTGCATGGAAAGGGGAGCAGTCCAAGGGTCCTCAAAGAAGCGGGGATTGGGGAGGCGGAAATGGTGATAGCGGTTACGGACAGTGATGAGATCAACATGGTCGCCTGCCTCATTGCGGGAACGCAGTCTAAGATTCCCAAACGAATAGCACGTATCCGCAATCTCGAATATACGGAGGAAAGTCAGATTTTCGATGAGCAACATCTTGATATCGATCTCTGTATAAACCCGGAGATGGAAACGGCTAAGACCATCTTAAAACTCCTCGAATATCCAGGCTCAGCAGATTTTGCCGAGTTTGCAGATGGGAAAGTAGAGCTTATTGGGGTCAAGATAGAGGAAGACAGTTACGTAGTGGGCAAGAAGCTCAAGGAATTGCGCGAGGTAAGGGACCGGTTTCCCGATCTCAAGGTGCTCATTGTAGCCATTTCCAGGAATGATCGAATCCTCATTCCTAATGGCGAAGAGACGATTTTCATGGGGGATATCCTCTATGCTGTTCTCGATCGTCATTCGATTAGAAATGTGCTCGCATCCCTGAGAAAAAAAGAGGAGTCCGTTAAGCGAGTAATCATCGCCGGGGGGAGCCATATCGCCTTTGAGGTGGCCCGCCAGCTCAAGGAAAGAGGGATCTCCATTCGGATAATCGAAAAGGATCCGGCGCGATGTCAGCAGATGGCAGAGGACCTTGAGAGGGTACTGATTCTTCAGGGAGAGATAACCGATCAGAGGCTCCTTAAAGAGGAAGGCATTGAGGATGCCGACTTCTTTATTTCCGCCTCGGAAGATGAGGATGCTAACATCTTAGCATCCCTTCTTGCCAAACGACTGGGCGCGAGAAAGACGATTACCCTTGTCAGACAGCTCTATTACCTACCGATTCTGCCTACGATTGGAATTGATGCCGTGGTGAGCCCGCGCCTGTCAGCTATTGGAAGGATTATGCATCACATCAGAAAGGGAAAGATCCTTTCCGTCGCAACCCTAAAAGAGGAAGATGCTGAGGTAATCGAAACCGTGGCCCTGGATACATCGGACATCGTCAACCGACCTATCAGGGAGCTGAACTTCCCCAAAGGGGCCCTCATTGGAGCAGTAGTACGGGGTGAAGATGTCATCATCCCGGGCGGAAATGATATCATCCTTCCCAACGATCGAGTCGTGATTTTTGCCCTTCAATCAGCCATTCCCAAGGTGGAAAAGACGTTGATGGTCAAGCTGGAGTACTTTTAATGCGGCCTAAAATGATCTTTCGGATCATGGGGGCATTGATCCTCTTCCTTGGCTTTACAATGATTTTCCCCCTCCTTTTCTCCCTCTACTATCGAGACGGAGATTTTTGGGCACTCCTCTTATCGGCAGCTATTACCACGGGGGCCGGGGGGGTTCTTTTCCTGCTCTTTCGGGGGACCACCCGAGAGATCTCTCACCGGGAGGGATTCGCCATCGTTGCCCTTGGATGGGCTTCTGCGGCCTTTTTTGGCTCGCTTCCCTATATGCTTGCCGGCGTTTTTACGAATTTTGGGGAAGCCTATTTCGAGGCCACCTCTGGTTTTACCACAACAGGAGCCACGGTGCTTGGTGCTATAGAGGGGGTGCCCCGGGGAATCCTCTTCTGGCGGAGTTTGACCCACTGGTTGGGTGGCATGGGAATCATTGTTCTTTCCATTGCTATCCTTCCCCTTCTGGGAGTGGGAGGGATGCAACTCTACAAGGCCGAAGTCCCAGGGCCCATGGCCGATAAGTTGAAGCCACGGGTCGCGGAGACAGCCAAGATTCTCTGGAAGGTCTACATGCTCATTTCGGCCGCCGAGATCCTCCTTCTGATGGCCGGTGGAATGGACCTTTTTGAATCCCTCTGCCATACCTTTGGAACCATGGCAACGGGAGGGTTTTCCACCAGAAACATCAGCATCGGCTCATACAACAGTGCGTATTTCGATGGGGTTATCATTGTTTTCATGATCCTCGCCGGAACCAACTTCGCCCTCCACTACCAGGCCCTCACCGGTGATTTCAGAGCATTCTATCGGAACAGCGAGGTACGGTTCTATTGGAGCACCCTTGCAGGAGCAATGCTTATCGTTACGTTAATCCTGCGGGTTCAGACTTACGATACGGTGGCAAGCGCCTTCAGGTACGCCTCCTTCCAGGTGACTTCCATCATGACTACGACGGGATACACAACAGCCGACTTCGAAAAGTGGCCTTCCTTTGTCCAGTACACCTTGGTGCTTCTCATGTTCATAGGGGGTTCGACTGGCTCAACGGGGGGAGGCATAAAGTGCATGAGGATTCTTCTCCTGTTGAAGCAGGGGCGGAGAGAGTTGTCTCGGCTCATTCACCCTCATGGGATCATTCCGGTTCGACTCGGGGGGAAAGTCGTCTCCGATGGGGTCATTCAGTCAGTCTGGGGATTTTTCTTTCTCTTCATTCTGGTTTTTGTTCTGGCATCAGTTGTCATGTCCTTGCTGGGCCTTGATATCATCACGGCATTTGTCTCGGTTGCCGCAACGATCAACAACATCGGGCCTGGACTGGGGGCGGTTGGCCCCATGGACAATTATACGTCGATTCCCCATGTCGGAAAGTGGATCCTTATCTTCTGCATGCTTATCGGAAGGCTTGAACTCTATACGATCATCATCCTGTTGGTTCCGGAATTCTGGAAGAAATGAGGGGAGAATATGAACTGGCTCTAAGATTCCGGACCGATCCATTCCTTTCCGAGCTTCCCACCTTTTTTCGGTTTTGGGCATTCAATTTCCCTTAGCCCTCTTCCTCTTATGGAGGATTATGGAAAGCGTGTAGAAGCCGGCAAGGAGGCCGAGGAAAAGAAGGTTCAAGGGGTTCGCCAAATAGCCCGGAATACTATACCCATATTTGAGCGTTTCACCTCGAAAGTAAAAGAGGATGATGAGGGAAAGGGCGTTGAGGCTCCGTTGAACCTCTCCCTTTTTATGGATTTGACTCCAACTAAATCGACCTTGACCCCCTGATACATACGTTCTCCCAAAGGGAAGGTAACGGGGAACCCTTTCCCGGTAAGCCTCGAACTTTTGGCCGAATTTCGAGAGCAAAAATTGCTCCTCCATCTCAACCCGCCTGGGAATGACCACCAGGTAAAAGAGGGGAAAATAGATCAAAGGGATGTAGGGGTTGAGGGCCATGAGGGAAAAGCCTATATCCGAAATGAAACTTCCGACATAAAAGGGATGCCTCACGAACTGATATGGCCCTGCAGTTATTAACTCATCCCGCTTCACCAAGTATCCCGCTGAAATAAAGTGAATAAGTTGTCCCAGGATAACGACCCCAGAACCGATGATGAGGGAATAAATGCTGGGACTGCCTAAGATTAAAAGGGCAAGAATAAAAAATCTCCTGAGATTCGTCCTCAGCTTCATGGTTTATGCTGTCCCCCTGGGGAAAGACCGGATTATTCCTCCAAAATCCACCGTCTAATTTAGGTATTAAAACTGAAATCAGCAGGTTATGGAGTATTCCTGATCACCAGCAAGGTATTAGATGCAAGGCGCCGAGGAGCGACGACTGAGGTGTATGGAGCAATACGCCGCAAGGAGGAGCGATCGAAGGAAACGCCGCAGATGATGCCTTGATGGTGGATCAGGGTTCTCTTAAACCTTTCTCCTTCCCTTGTCAATAAGATAAGGCGTGGAATTCCCCTCTGGGGGAGAAATTCCCTATAATCCCAAGCTCATGCGCAAGAAATGCGAAATTCAGTGTTATAGCCAACATTATCAGCAGAAGGTCCGGGAGGTGATGAGGTTTTCGGGTCCTTACCTCATCAAGGGGGGAGATTGGCCATTCTCTGCCATTATCTGGCATAGAGGGGATATAACAAGAACAGAGAACGCCATGTATGGAAGGGTGAACTCCAGCCCCGGGATTAGCAGCTAAAGAAATCCTCGTCAGCCACTTTCCTCTTCTATCTTTAAATCGTGCTCGATATGAATGCAGCCGATGACACTTTGGGCACCGGGACAGGAAGGAAGATAGTGATCGAATGCCTGGCGGGATTCATCTGCCTTCCCCGAAGGTATCTTGAGGCTATAATGAACACGGATCCGAGTGATCTTGAGGACGCCGTTGACATCTTCGATATCCCCCTCCACATGAGCCTGATAGCGATCTTCAGTGGTAGGTATCTGCTTCTCGGCCAAAAACCTGGCCAAGGTTCCCATCATTCAACCTCCCACAGCCCCTATAATGTGGTCAAGGGTCGCCGCGTGTTCCTTTCTCGGTTCGAGCTTGTAAAATCTCTTAATGCCTCCGTGTACACCATAGAATATTGGTTCTTCGAATCCCTCAATGAGGGCTTTGCGAACTGGGCCCTCTACTCGAGTAATGGTAACTCTCGATGTATGGACGAGCTTTCCCATCTCTTTCTCCTTTGGTATGAGGTTTCTGGGTGGTTAATCCAAATAAGCAACTTCGTGAGCCTAATGATATGAAAGGGGCCTCAACTTTTCAAGTGAGAAGCTCAAACGTATCTCGAATTTAGCTCTGTCAACTCAACTTTAGAGTATCTTTTTCCCTTAAAACTCCTAACGATGAAGAAATTACCAGCTTCATCTTCGGTATAGGTAGGTAATCTCGTGGGATTGTCAACGAGACACCTGTCACTGTAATGAGGGCGAGATAGATTGGAGTAATAGAAGAAATGTGATTCAATCCGGAAAGCTACAGGGAGGTACCCGAGGAGATCTCCTCAAGGGCCTGTTTTTGGAGGATGATGATCTTCTTTCCCTTAACCTTGATGATTTCCCTATCACGTAGTTTTCTCAATGCCCGGGATAGCGTTTCGCTTATGGTCCCCAATTGAGAGGCCAGTTGTCTTTTGCTGATATCGAGTTCGAATTCGATCCCTCTTTCTGAGCTTCGGCCCTATTTGAAGGAAAGATCAATCAGGTATTTGGAAAGCCTGGCGGGGACATCCTTTAAGGATAGCTCCTCGACTAGGCTGACGTATTTCCTCAACCATTGCGAGAGGCTGGCAATCATATTCAAACTGGTTCGGGGATTTTTTCGGATGAGGTTGAGAAAGTCATCCTTTGAGAAATATAAAACCTGGGTTTGAACAAGGGATTCGGCAAATGCGGGGTAAGTGGAACCCGCAAAGAGCGGGGCTTCCGCAAAGGTCTCCCCAGGTGAAATGATGTGAACGATCTGCTCCTTTCCCTTGAGCGAAAGCTTATAGACCTTTACCCTACCCGAAATAACGACGAAAAACCCCTTTGCCTCTTCATCCTCAGAGATAATAAGTGCCCCCTGAGGGTATCTCTTTGATACAGAGATAACCTTGATTTCGGCAATTTCTCGATCCTCCAGGCCAGCAAAAAGAGGACACCTTTTCAATACGAATTTACTATTCACGGCTCGAAGTATTTGTAGTACCTTACATTTCTGGTATGATATGATGATATGTTGGAAAAAGGAAGAGGAATTGCATCAGGAGTTCGCTCAGTTTTCGAGTGCCAAAATGTGCGCCTCTTTTTCCCCGCACCATTGAGTCCTATAGACGGAGGAAAACGCGGGAATTCCTCAATGCATTCTGGAAGGTTACCAACGCGAACCGAGGGAGCATTGTGAGAGAAATTCAGGCTATATGGGGGGTTTAATGACATGGAAGAATTGATCGAAACAGCCGCGGAATTCATCGTCAGCTCAAGGCGGATTGTAGTATTTACCGGGGCCGGTGCGAGTACCGAATCGGGAATTGCGGATTTTAGAAGTCCAGGGGGAATTTGGGACAAATATGACCCTGAAGATTTTTACTTCCAGAAATTCCTGGCGAACGAGGAGTCCAGGGAGAAATACTGGCTGATGAGTACTGAGATGTATGAGTCACTCAAGGAAGCCAAACCAAATCCGGTTCATCTCGCTATTGCGGAATTGGAAAAGCTCGATAAATTGGATTGCGTCATCACCCAGAATATCGATGGGCTTCATCATAAGGCCGGGAATTCCCGGGAAAAGATCATTGAACTCCATGGGACAGCCCTTTCCGTATCATGCCTGAGCTGCCGGAGGAAATACGACCGTGATGAGGTCCAGGAAAGAATCCGGAAAGGGGAGAAAGTTCCTCGTTGCGACGATTGTAAAGGCTTGCTCAAGCCGGATACCATCTCCTTTGGTCAAGCCATGCCGGAAAGGGAGACCAACGAGGCTTATAAGCGATCGTTAGACTCTGATTTGTTTATCGTTGTCGGTTCTTCGCTGGTGGTTCAACCAGCGGCATATATGCCCATCAATGCCAAGCAAGGGGGAGCCAAACTGGTCATTATCAATCGAGAACCAACCCCCCACGATGGGTATGCCGATGTGATTATCAACGGACCTGCTGGCGAGACCATGGCTAGGATTCTGGAAAAGGTGAGGGAGAAAATCAGGAGTTAATACAGAACTGAAGGGCTTCGCCCCAATTGGAATACTGGAATGGTGGAATAATGGGTTAAAGGGTGTATATTGTCCCGATAGGGGTTGGAGGAGCGTCCGGTCCGCGGCGAACTTGAGGCCAAAGGCCCAAAACCTTCTGCCTTATTACCCCGGAGAAAATCCTGAAGGCTCGTAAGGAGATGAAAGACAACAAAGCCCGGGGAGGAACCTAAACTGGCTATGGGGACAATGTAACCTTGGGAGCCCCCTCCAGCCCTTTTATCGATGGGCAATGAGCCCTTCGGGAGGATATCATTCATCTCGACAAAGGATTCCTTGGAAAATCTTGTAAAGGGTAAAGGAGCCTTCCTTCCAACTTTCAATTTCCGCAAGCGCTTCCCGATCCATTAAATTTCCACAAATCGAGGCCACTATCTTTCCACCTTTGAAGATGATTTTCCCGTCTTTCGGACCGTTCTTGATTACGAGGGCAATATCCAATTTGGCGAGGGAAATGGATCTGATAATTTCGAAGATATCGTTGCAGAGTACTTCCCCGCTAAACCCCTTAGAAGCGGGTTTGGATACGGGAATCCCTTCGGGTTTCGACGGGTTTTCCAGATTCATGCCCTTTCTACCCTTCCTATATCCTTCGATGATTAATCGAGCAAGATTCGTACCAAAGGCCATATTTTTAAAACGCCATTCCAAAATATTCCGGATAATTGCCCGTTTTTTGGCATTTTCCTATCATTACCAATGATGAGGCATTATCCGTGAGGGATAAACCATATCCTTCTTCCAAATATGATAGGCATATCGGGGAAAATGTGACATTTTTTGTCTTAAAAACATCATTTGTTGCACCATTCATGCATCCACTTCCCGAAAGACCACCTCTACTATCGGTCTTTCGCCGATGGCATGGCCCAATGCAACCCTGTTTATTCGTGGATGTCCCTTCTCCAGTATCCGACTCGCCAACGCTCGCCCCTTTTTGAGGCCATCGCGCATATCCACCTTATTTAAAAAGGGGATGATAGATGAATGGGGAGGAGCCCCCTTGGCCATTCCCCTTTTATGGACGATCAATTCGGCAATGGTCTCGACGGTTACCTTTCTCCCCAATGGCAAGCCCGTTAACTCGGAGGCGATATGGGGCCGAAAGACATGGTCCTCCGATAATTTAACGCCGATGCCATCGATTCCCACTACCACAATCACGAGGGAGGTCTTGGAGGTGATCACGGGTTCGTTCTCATTAGGTGCCTTGAGGGGAAGTTGGGCGGCTCCATCAGCTTCGACGATGATGTGGTCAACGGTATCCAAGGCCCCCAGCGCATCAATGAGTCCAGGGCTGATCCCCATCAGCTTCTTTCCCGGCAATCGACGTTCGGCTAAACTAACGTGTCCATATCGATGCATAAGGCCGGGGATGGTTTCGAACATATCCCCTGCTCCTTCCGTCAGGAGGAGAAAGGGCGTATCCGTATGGGAGGGCTCAAGGATCTTCGTTGTCGTGGAAGTTATGACATGATTTCCCAGGGCTGCCAATTCCGCTGCCATGGCGAACATCAAGCTGGTCTTTCCCCCGGCCCCCACGATGCAGATAATCCGATGCCGGTCCAACTCAAATGCTTCCTTGAGGCAGTCGACGCGATGAATAACGCCTTTCCGAGAATGTTCTCGCCCTTGGTTATCCAAAAGACCTCCAGTGCCGTGGGCATGTAATATCGCTCTCCTGTAAAACCCCGGTCGGGAAGTTAACCTCCCCAGGGCATTCTGGAGTAAGCCTCGGAGAGCTTATCGCGGTACTCGCGGAAAAACCGCTCGTGTTCCTTTTCCCAACCTGACAGCATCATGAGGGCCTTCCTGGCTTTGCCTTCGGTATTGTCGGCCATCTTTTCGTAGAACTCGCTCAGGTCTTTCTCAATGAGCCAGGCCGTATTAAAAACCGTAACATCCGGGACCATAGAGCCCTCTATACATTGTTGGAGGAACTCCGATTTGGCTCGCTCGTCAAAATAGTCCGTCGGCTCCAGGGGTGTGTCTCTGTGCCTCGAAAGCTCAATTTCATCGCCCTTTTTCAGATCCTCCAGGATGTTCTTGATAAAGAGGATGTGTTTCTCCTCTTCCTCGATCAATCGCTTGAATGCGCTGACTGCGGCCCCGATGCCCATTCGTTGAAGTGAATGCTGGAAAAAGCTTTTTCCCGTTTCCTCCTGGTTGAGGGCGTATTCGAAAATCTTGATCAGCTTCTCATTTACGGACATTGTTTCCCCTCCTATTCGGTTTTAGTAACTATCCAATGACGATTCCATGAATCCCAGGGGAAAAAACCATCTTGCCTATTGCCTCTTGAACCCCAGCCAGATAATGTAGACGATCATGAAGATAACTGAAACCGTGGCTGGAATTGCAGTCCGCTTGCTGAAGAGTGCCAGCGCCAGGCCACCCGCAAGTCCGTAATTCTTCAACGTGCCAAGCAGAATGAGGCTCGTTAGCGTCTTTGGGTCAACGCTAAAAAGACCGCCCACCTTTTCTATAGCAACTCCCAGGAAAAAGGTGCTCGCACAGGCAATGAGGGCCACCGGAATCAGCGATAGGGGTTGGTCAAGGAATACCGGGCGGTTAAGCCCGACAATGGTATATGAGAGCAGAAAATAGCTCCAGTTCGTGATGACACCTTTTAATGGTTCTATCCGGGCTGCAATTCCCGTCCCAATCAAGATACGTGAAAGGATGAGCGGCACGATGATCAGTTCAACCATAATGGTAAATATTTTTACCGGTTCGACAAAGCTTGATCCGAGAAACCCCAAGGCTATCACCGGTGTGATGATCAATGCCCCAAGGTAACACCCGATAGTCCCAATGAGGGAAAACGCGCTGTTACCGTTCAAAAAGCCGGTAAAGGGGATGACCGCCACGGCGGGCGGGACGGCTGCAAGAAGGATAAATCCACTCCGGAAGGCCTCATCGTGGATAAGTAGGACATTCAACCCGAGGATAAAGCCGCCGAGCAACACGAAGTTCATCGCGATGCCGTTCAGTGCCGGAACAAGCAAGGCCCGAGGAGAACGGAACGCGCTTTCGGCAATTCCCATGGTTGAAATGGTCATCACGAGGGCAAGGACAGGGAGCACTGCCCCCTCTGTCCATAGGGCGCCCTCTCCCCACAGGAGGCCGAGCACCAGGGCCAAAAAGAGGATAACGTTACGATTGCGCAATAACCGCTGGAGGTTATACATGGACGATATCCGCTTATCCTCATACCCGTTTGCATACGGTCGTTAGTTCGAATCTCAGCCTGGTCTCCCTTATTTTTGGGTATGCCAAATTTCCGTTCTCTCCTTTAAGCTACAGTAGTCCTGGCCCCCGATGATCACATGGTCAAGGATGTCTATTTCTATGATTCTGCTTGCTTTATAAACTTGCTCGGTCAATTCGATATCATCTTTGCTGGGCGAAGGATCTCCCGAAGGGTGGTTATGAACGAGAATGATAGCGGCAGCATGTGACTCGATAGCTGGGTGAAAAATTTCCCGCGGATGAGCAAGGCTTGCGTTCAAAGTACCGATAGCGATAACCTCATCCCGTATGAGTTTATTCCTCGTATCGAGATAGAGG
>Ga0209636_10004895_pt1 | contig 13679 bp, 11 predicted proteins | sample DeeMarSWOR152_54_FD_187464 | JGI IMG/M metagenome (GOLD analysis project Ga0209636, IMG submission 187464) | Marine sediment microbial communities from White Oak River estuary, North Carolina - WOR-1-52-54 (SPAdes) (version 2) | ecosystem: Environmental > Aquatic > Marine > Intertidal zone >...
CAAGTAATGCGTCTATAATCGATGTAATCGAATCATATCCAACGCTAATGCCAGTAATAAACATCATCAAGAGAACAATCAAGGTTCCCAAAATTTCTCTTTTAATTTTCATGCCTAACCACACCACTGCAGCTGAAACAGTGTCGACTGCAGCATCAGCGCCGTCAGCTAAGAGTCCCACACTGCCACTAAAAATACCTGAGAAAAGTTTCAAAAAAGCAAGGAAAAAGTCGATAATAACCGTGTTGCGCGCTGCAGCAGATGGACTAAGAATTTGACCCTCGAGAATAGCTACACTCTTTTTCAGATTCTTCTCGAATTCTTTTGCTTTTTCTCTTCCTTCAGCAGTGAGTTCGAACCTGCGCATGTGATCCATGTTAATTAGACCTTTTTCCTGCAGATTCCGACATTCTGATTTGACATCTACTTCTTGCTTGCTGTCTTTTCGTTTAGCTCTTTTCGATCGAACTGCTGCTGGACGCCCGAATTTAAAAAGGAGGCTAGATACAATTCGTGTACCGAACTCGGTTCCAACCATTTCAAATTGGGAGACCAATATAGACACCATTTTCTCTAAATCATCAAGGACGAGCGGCCCCTCTTTCATTAGAGCAAGGAGAACAAATTTACCGAAGTCTCCGTGTCGGCGTCTCTTCCTGCTCAAGCTTGTTTTTCACAACCTTTAACTTATTTATGAATATCAGAAGCTCGGTTAAAGCTTTTTAATTGGTTATTAACACAAAATTTGACGCGCTCTGAGAGCCTTAAGTAGAAGATAATTCTTTAGCGACTCATAAACGAGTTTGATCTAATTAATGAGCGAGAGCTGCACTAGAAAGTGTGATGTCTCGAATCAGACTAATGTTTGCACCCGTAAATCCCCCTTTTTTATGGGGTGAGTCTTGTTTTGCTAATTTAGCATGGTGTTTGCCTTTCCTGCGGAGAGCCACTCTCATCAAAAACGAAACTAGGACGATTCTCTGATTAAGGTTTGCCATTTGGTGAGGAGTTCGTTTTTGTTTTTTTCTATGCGTTTGGCTTCTTCCCGGTTTGATTTTATTAATTCATCTAGGACTTTTTCAAAAGAGACAGCTGAAAATTGGGCGGGGCGTTCAGTGCTTGCATTTACGATGCCTTTAGTTTGCAGGTTTTGGAGGCTGCGGTAGACTTGCCGCCTCTGTGTTTTCAGGGTTTTGGCTATGTTTCGTGCTTTTTGACTGCCGTTTTTTGTGAGCAAAAGGTAGATCTCAGAGTCTGCCTGTTTGAAGCCGAGGCTCGTAAGAGTCTTAAGTGTCCATTCTTGGGTTAATTTTGTCGCATCCTTTTTTGGTTTTGTTCCAGTGCTATTCTTGGCCGTTTTCTCGACGTGGATAATAGAGTCTCTTACGGGCGTATTTCTAATGGACGTGACAGCAACGTTTTTCGGTTCTCCAAATCCAGTTTCGATAGCCATCACGTGTCAGTTGGTTACTATCTCAAGCGTTTTTTCCGTCGTTTTCGGTATGCTGTTGGGTTTCTTAAGTTTTAGATACAACTTCAAGAAACTTTTGTTGCTGGGTGTTCTATGCGTCAACTTCGGAACCCTAGGTTGCTTCCTGACTCCAAACTTTCTCTTCATGCAAGTCTCCTATCCCTTGGAAGGAATCGGAACGGTGATGGTTAGCTCAATGGCGTTTACTTTAGTTGGAGAATTCCTAATCGTAAGCAAAAGACCGAAAGCGATAGGAAGGATAGTAGCAGGTGCCTCCCTTGCAGGTCTTGTGTCTTCTCTCGCGATTAACCTCTTCTTTTCAGGCGCGGGAAGGCTGGCGTTCTTATCTGTTGTTGTATGCGCTGCCAATCTCGTTGGTGTCTTTAGCTGCTGTATATCTTGTTGTTCCATCAGCGCCTCAAAAACTAGGAAGTGTTGGGAAAGAAGCTTATTTGAGCAGTTTCAAACAGGTTTTTCTGAAGAAATCTGCAGCTGCTTGCCTAATCGGTGCGATGTTCAGGCAGGCTGCAATCGGATATGCGTCCGTTTTTTCTGCAACTTTTTTTAGAAATCAGTTTGGTTTGTCACTGGCTTCGGCAGCTCTTTTTGTGTTGGGCTTCCTTGCGCTCTTTTCCTTGGGCTCAATACTGGGCGGTCAACTGGTGAATAGAGTTGGGCGCAAACGTCTGCTAGTGGCGACTTTGGTAGTTTCCAGTCCAGCCTTGGTGCTCGTAGCCTTTGTGCCCAACCTATGGGTTGCATTAGCCTTTCATTACATTTTCTTCTTTATCTTCAGCATGAGTAATTCTACGACCGTAAGTTTGACTCTTGAACAAGCGCCAGAATCCCGAGGAACAATGATGTCGATGAACAGTATTTTCGTGACCTTAGGATTAGCCTTGGGAGCTGCTCTGGGCGGCGGTGCCCTTGTTCTGTCCGGCTGGGTGGGCTTGATTCTTGCTTTTGCCGCGTTGGGTTTCATCGCAGCTGGCATCTTCTTCTTCCTAACTGAAGATCCATGTACAATGTAATCACAAAGAGGGGCCCAGCCAGAGAAGCAGCGCCGCCAGATAAGAAAACCCGCCAAAGATCGAGAACTCTAACGCGCCCGCATTCTACTAGCTTTTCCTCAAAAGAACCGTTGCCTTCCTTCTGATAATGACCTTTTCAGACTTTGGTAGTGCATGGAGAAAATTTTTTATCGCGTTCCTCCTGTTGCCGATTATGAACAAATTCTTCAATTGCTGTTCTGAGATTTTGAAAAATTTAGCAGAGGGCGCCAGGCGCCATGCAATGGCTATTTGCTGTCCTTTGAAAGCTACTAACTAAATAATGTTGTTTGAAGGAGTTAAAATCAAGAACTGACACTCTTAGTGTCACCGAATTAAATTTGATATAAACGAGGAAAAAATTGAGATGTTTTCGATGACTGTGGCGCTGGAAAAATGATTGGAACCCTTAATTTACTAGTAATTATGCTGTCAACACAATTAGTTCTTTATTCTAAACAGGGGGCAAACCAGCAGTCCGAAAGGTAGCCGTTGCAGAAAATTTTGCAGGCTGGAAACCCTTACGCGACTTCCACTACGAACCGTATAGCTTTCTGGCGCATCTTCTGTTGCTACAGATTGCCAAAAATGAAGTTCCTCCCCATTTTTTATCACATGTTTTGTTTCTTATAGTTGGCTTTCATAAACAGATATAACTTTTATCGAACAGCACCATTGAAAAACGAGCCGGGGTTGTTTGTTATGAGCGAGGGAGGATTTGCTCCTAACTCGCGGTTGCAACATCTTCTGCATTTCCTTTTTTTACACATTCTCAAGCTAAACTAAATCTAAAATACCAGAAAGTTCAATGTTTAGAATAGGGGGAGATCTGCCTCCATAATTGCAGGTAAGACGATTGAACAAGACAACTTTGCCTGACCCGATTCTGGTGGGTAGAAAAAGCGAACTTGAAGAGTTGAAACGATTTCTGGACTCAACCCTTAAAGGAAAAGGTAAAACAGTTTTAATTTCCGGGGAAGCTGGAAGCGGAAAAACAAGGCTAATAAGCGAATTTCTGAGCATCATAAAGAAAAAAGAAATCACGATAATGTCTGGATGGTGCCTTAGCAACGCCAAAGTGCCCTATTTCCCATTCATTGAAGCCTTTAGTTCCGGCCTGTTGAGCAGAGAAGGCGGGGGCATTGTTAATCAGCAGCTAAGCATGAGGTCTTGGTTGTCAGAAGCTTACCCGACCGAAAGGCTGAATGAAAACAAGATGGTAGGTCCACAGGTTTGGAAAGACCAAGCTTTCGCATCTGTGGCCAGAGAACTACTTTTTATGTCATCAGTCAAGCCTTTGATTCTGGTTTTGGAGGATATGCACTGGGCTGATTCAGCATCACTAGCCCTTCTTCATTACATTTCACGGGCTGTAGGTAACGAAAAGATTCTTGTTTTGGTAACCTTTAGAAGCGAAGAACTTGGCAGGCACGCTGATGGGAGCCCTCATCCACTTCTTGAGACGGTCCAACTTATGGGTCGAGAAGGTCTCTTCAAAGAAATCAGACTGAACAACCTTAACCATGAAGGTGTTAGAGAAATTGCTGAGAGCATGTTGGGTGGCAAGGTTGATCTGGAGCTTGTTAAGAAACTTTGGGAAGAAAGCCGGGGTAATCCTCTCTTTCTGGTTGAATTTTTGAGAATGCTGTATGAATATGGAAGTTTGGTTAGAGCGAAGGATCAATGGAGGCTCTCAGTTGACAAGTTGGGTTTGCCATCGAAAGTTAGGGAAATAATTTTGCGAAGAATAGGTGCATTAAAACCTGACCAGAGAAGGGTTCTTGATGTGGCTTCTGTTATAGGAGACAAGTTTAATCCAGATTTGATTGGTGCCGTGCTTTCTAAAGACCGTCTGGAAATTCTGGAATCGCTAAACGATATCTTGAAGTCCACATCTCTGGTGAGAGTAGAAGAAAGCTTGTACAGGTTTGATCATGAAAAGTCTCGAGAAGTGTTGTATGAAGAGGTCTCCTTGCCTTTGAAACAGGGATATCATGAAAGAATTGCTGAACAAATCGAAAAATCAAGCCAGGATGCCAAAGAGAAACCGTTTAGTGACTTAGCTTACCATTATGCTCAGGCTGGGAACAAGGAGAGATCGGTAAAATACTCTCTGGCGGCTGGCCAAGATGCTTTATCAAGATTCAGTAACATAGAAGCAATCAAGCACTTCAAGTATGTGGTGGAATCAGTTGCTAACCGCGATGAATTTGCTGATGAAAGAAACATTGCTCTGGAAGGATTGGGAGACGCTTATGCAGCCAACTGCATGTACGCAGAAGCGATAAAAACTTTTGATCGGCTCGCTGAATCCGCGACAGGTTCATTGCGGCTGCGTGCGATCAGAAAAGCGATGGACGCAGCTTTCGTCAAAGGTGACAAACCTGACCTTCTTTTAGAGTATGCGAAGAGTGCTGAAGATTTATGTATAGATGACCGCTTGGAGATGGCACGAGTCATCAAAAATAGAGGGAGAGCTTTTGGTTGGGCTGGGCGGGGAGAGCAAAAACTGGATTTGGCAGACTACGAGGCAGCTTTGCATGTGTTTGAGGAGGAGAATTCCCTCGCTGACGTGGCAGAAGCTTTATGGAGAAGTGGAGAGGCGCGTCTCACTGCTAAAGATATAGTTGAAAAGGGATTAGGTAGTCTTCTGCGTTCTCGTGCCATTTTTAGGGAACTTGGTGACGTCCGAAAAGAAATTGCGGTTAGCCGAAGTATAGGAGGGACGTTTATGTTTCTTGGGCTTTTTTCGGAAGCTAAACAGGAATTTTGCAAAGTTCTAGAGGTTGGCGAGAAAATAGGCGCTTTTAATGAGTTGGCTCGGGCAGTCGGTTTACTGGGTTTCCTTGATGAGTATGAAGGTAAATTTGAAGAGGCTTTGTACAAAGTTTTAAGGGCTTTAGATTATGTCGAGCAAACGGATGTGGATTATGTAAAAGGTTTTGATTTTGGAGCATTAACTCGGCTTTATAGTAAGCTTGGGGACTTGAAACGCGCTGACGAATATTTCGATAGAATGACAAAGCTACCTCCAGAAGTTCTCTCGACTTCGACTGTTAAGTTTAACTTTGATTTAACTAAAGGGGTTTATTTTGCTGCAAAGGGTCGATTGAAAGAGTCTAACCAGATTTTTGAAGCTATTGCCTCATACTTAGAGGCCTTCCCGTTTATTGCCGATTATATTTGGGTTCTTGAGAAGCAGGGTAGAATTGAGGAAGCGAAGGCTCAGAGGGACAAGTTTCAAAGTAAGCTGAAGCAAACTAAAAAATTGTTAAAGCGTGCAAACGTGCAGTTGAGTGTTATGGCACCGAGGAAGGTGTTGATTGGGGAGGTGGTTGAGTTGCGCCTTGACGTGGTTAACGTTTCTAAGAATTCTGGCACACTAGTTAAGGTTGAAGGTTTGTTGCCGTCTGGCTGTAAAGTTGTTTCCCTGCCCTCTTTTTTCTCTGTACAAAATAATTCGGTCGAGATGGACAATAAACGGATCGATCCATTTCAAGTTGAAACCGTAAAAATTAAGGTGTCATTTGCAGACTCAAAAATGAACAATCTTGCCCCAATCCTCTATTACACTGACTTTTTAGGGGAGCCTAGAACGTACAAGGCTAAACCAATCACTGTAACTGTTCAGCTTGGTACAGTTGAAGAAAAAACAAAAGGTGTTGCCGAAGTAAAGGGCAAGATTGAATTCAAGTCTGTAGCCGCTGAGAAAGCCGTTGATTTCCTGGTCAAAGCTTTTATCGCTGACTATTATGGACGAAAATTGCATAGAGAGATGTCTGGTTGGAGAACCCGCATGGAAGTTGTCAGGAATGCCAAAGTGACTATGCATAGCATATATGGGCGGTCTGGCAGGGGCGGGGAAGTAACATCAGAATTAAACAATCTTGGTCTAATCGAATTGCGGTTCTTCCTTGGAGAGAGAGGACGAGGAGGTCGTGTCCTAAAGATGAGAATCTGCCCTGAAAAGGAATTTGTGAAAAAGCAAGTCGACCAACAAAGAACCTAGTAAGTTATAAAGTAAAAACACGACTATCGGATACAGAAGAAAAGCTATTTTTTGAATTTTTTCAAAATAATGCATAAAAATCATAATATATTTTTTCGAAAAAAACAATGCTGGAGAACTAGTAGAATTGCTTGAAAGGGGGTGAAGAAAAGTGAAAAGGAAAATGTTAGGTTTTGTCGCTTTGTTTGTTGTTGTTATGCTTGCAACTCCGCTTGCAGCAGCAAAACCGTGGAATTATCCAAAAAACAATCCCAAATTTGAACAGTACAGCACTACCATCAATTTCACGTTTACAAACCTTGTAGCAGCAACTTATGCGGCAACGGCTGGCTTGGAAGAAGCAAACAAAGTAGTTGTAGTGTATGAGGAGCAAGCGACAGCTGGCTATCAGATTAGAATCGGTGAGGCTGGACCTGGTCAGAGAGTCTATAATCTTGGAGACGACTTCGCCTATTATGGTGCTTCAACAATAACCGTTTGGGACCCTATACTCCCATACGAGTTTGACCCTACAAACCCAATGATGACCCTATTTTTGATGGGCAGTAAGACTCACTGGAGAGTGGATTACATGTATGATTTCTCAGCTGTTCCAGGAGAATTAGAGGGGACAATAACAATGCTTGCATTAATTACTGGGGATCCAGAATCAATATTTGATCCTGAGATCAAACCTATGTTTATTACAAGCATTGAGGGCACAGGCGACTTTAGTAATGTACAGATACAAGCCACAGGAGCTGGATTAGGTCATGAAGGCGTAGTACTAGGCTGGCCAGAATAGAACAAAAACACAACAGAAACAGAACTCAAGACCACAATCTCTTATTTTCTTTCCATTCCTAAACAGGAAAAAAATCAAACATATAGGAGGTGAAAGATAATGAATAAGAAAATATTAGGACTTTTGGCTAGCCTATTGATTGTTACCATGTTTGCTGTTCCAGTAATGGCGGCAAAACCCAACAAAGTTTCTGCAAGAGCTGTAATATATACTCTGGGATGTGAGATCGATCCAACTACTGACATCAGAATAACAGATGACGGGATTGAACATATTTTATATTTGAAGATGTGGGGCATAATTGAGCTCTATCAAGGTGACAATCCAACTCCAATAATTGTAGATTGGGTTGACATCTGTGACGGACTCTACAATCCAAGAAGCAATAAGAGTGTTTGGAGATTTGATGAAGTCTGGCAAATAGAGGGTTCTGATGCATTTGTTGGAACCGACCATGTTAAAACGGTGGGACCTTTAACTGCTCCAGAGTCTATGAATTCACACATGATACTTCATGGCGTTGGTGATTACGAAGGACAGGTTCTTAACCTTTGGTTTACACCTGAGGAAGGGGCACTCGTAGGAACTTGGCTAAAACCATAAATTGACAAACTAAACATTCCTAATCTCCCCTCTTCTTTATCCAGAAAAAAGCAACATCTGATTGTTTCTGAGTCTTGGTTCAACAGCCTTATTTCTTGCAGATGTAATGATTCTTGTTGGTACCCCAATCATAGACTGGCTTTTATCTCCACCTGATAGCTTAGTGCAATTTGGCTGGGGTACCACATTCTGGTTATCTGAAAAGTCACATCATATATTCTCTTGTACAATCAAAATTTTGTCATGGCTAGAATTGTTGACTATCATAAAATATGTTCACTGTCCTAAATGTGGAAAAAATCACGTACACCTTGATTTATTAACCAGTAACTCTTGTATTTTTTTGAAATAATGCGTAATAATGCATAAAAATCATCATATATTTTTTCGAAAGAGAATCATCTCTGGAGAACCAGTAGATATGCTTAGAGGGGGGTGATAAAACGTGAAACGAAAAATCCTGTTGATAGTTTTAGCGTTGACTGGTGTTTTAGTGGCAACTCCATACGTTGGAGTCGTCTATGCAAAACCATCCACATCTGTGAGTGGGGCTATAATGATAACAGGTTACATACCTTTGGAAATCTTACCCAGAGGCAACAGTGATAATGTAGCTATGAAAGTTTTGTTAACCGCTATGTTTACAGGGGATATAGCAGGTACTACTACGTACGAAGCCATCTGGATAATACATAATCGTGAGGTCAATCTTGGGGCTAACATGCATGAAAAAATAATCTTCGAGACTGTCACAGTCTTAGGTAAAACCGGTTCTTTGACACTGGAAGCAAATATGGGCAGCAAGCGCCCGGCAGACTCAGTATGGCACTGGACTATCCTTGGCGGCACAGGCGAACTGGCTGGACTGCATGGGCACGGAACATGGGCTCCAGAGAATCCGGGAGACTTTGTGGAATATTATGAGGGAGAGGTTCATTTCGACCCATAACCAACAGGAAAGAGACCTATATGCCTGAATCTCTCTTTTCATCCTTTTCTTTCTTGTTAAACAATAAACAGTAACCTTAGACAGTCTTTAGTATACTCAAAAAAGGTCTGTTGTCAATCGTTGACTAGTCTCGTTAGGAACATGTTCATTCTCCAAAATGTTGAAGTATGCGTGCATTATTTAGAAAATGGATAAACTTCTAATTATTTAAGATTTTGATTTGTTTGCAAATCATTATTTTGTCAACCGTGAGTTCTTATCGAATGTATTACCGTCTGTTGAGGGACGCTTTGTTGGGTCCCTTGTAAGCAAGAAAGCGCCGGCTGATGCAACGCTCATGATTCCAAACGATATGCCGACGGCTTGATAGGAGCCAAAAATTATGAGCATCGCCCCCGCTATTGCGGCACCCACTGCTCCGCCAACGCTTGCGAACACTGACCTCATAGACATCATAGTGGCTCTGTGTTTGGGCACCTGGTCTAGGGCTAGGCAGCTGAAGGCGGTGAAGGTTGCTGCGCCAAACCATACGTGAGTCATGTCCAATGGAAAAGCAATCCACCATGTTGGCATGAAGAAAAAGGTTATTACGAAAACGCCGTTGACAAGAGTAGTGACTAAAGCCAGAATTCGAGCTCCAACCCGGTTAACGAAGCGACCTATAACCAAGCTAGCTATAACATACATCAATGATGACGCCACCAAGACTATGGCAGCAAAATCTAAGGGCAACCCGAGATGCTGGCGGTAATAAGCCAAGGCAAAGGTTCCAACTGTTCCGGTGGAACTGCCAAGTGCTCCACAATCGACCAAGTTTGGCGAATTTGAGTTCGGTTCTGAAGCCGCTGAAAAAGCTTTCAAGTATCTGGTAATTGCTTTTAGAGAAGATCGATGGAAACGTAAACTACCTGAGGAGAAGAGGGGGTGGAGAACATTGACAGAAATTTCGAGGAATGCGCATATATCTGCATACAGTATGTATGGTCGACACGGTAGGGGTGGAGAGGCAACTCAGGAGTTGAGGCTGTGTGATGCAATCGAATCGAGACTTTTCCTGGGTGAGAGAGGCAGAGGGGGTACGGTTTTGAAGATGAGAATCCGGTATGAAAAGGTCAGAGAACTTGGCGAAGAACAGATAAATTAGCGCACTCATATAATTCGTATATATGCTCTGAAGGTTTTTTGCAGAATAATAGACAAAAATGCCTATTTTTTCGCCTCATATTATGCGTAGTGGAAAGCAATGATGGAGGTGATAAAAAGAATGAAGAAGATTGCAATCCCAGTTATTCTGATAACCTTGTTAATGTTATCTGCATTTTTCAGCGTGTCTTTTGCAAAACCAGCCAATACAACATATGGTACTTACAATGGAATGGATTACACTCAAACAACCGGCGAACTTGGAGGGGGAGACTATGTAATTTACATGCCTGAAAGCTGGAATGGACGATTCGTTATAGGATGCACAGGATACAATTTCTTCCAAGACCCACATCCAGAGTTTCTGTTTAATCCGCATGCTAAATGGCTTGTATCGCAAGGATATGCTTTTGCAGCATCTAATTACATTGGAGGAGATCGTGAATATGCAGTCAAAGAAGGAATAATCCGCACTCATCAATTAACACAATACGTGGTAGACAAGTATGACGTGACTGACAAAATATTCTTGTTCGGTATTTCGTTGGGAGGACAAATTGCACTCAATCTTGCACATAAATATCCTGATCTGTATAGTGGAGTTTTAGATGTGTGTGGAGTAAAAGACGCCTATGGACATATTGCGTACGTTCAATTATGGACCACCAACTCTGTGGCTGAACTAAGAGTTATCTTTGGCTTTCCTGACTATGTTCCTGATGAAACTATTGCAGGTCTGAAACTGTTCTTTGCTACAGTATTAGCTGATGTTATCGAAGAGTACGGCGGGACTATTGAAGAAAAACCTCAAAAATATGAGAGATACGACCCAGTCTACCATGCAGACTTAGAAGTTCCCATAATAAGTCTTGTGGGGGGAATGGACTTGATTGTTCCTTTGCCATGCCATTATTCCTATCAGACTGCCGTAACTGCATGTGGCTACTCTGATTTGTATAGATTGTATATTGTTGCCACAGGTGGACACGCCGATGAGCCAGTACAGACCGAGATACTTGTAAAACTGCTAGAACTATTCACTTGGTCCGACATCTTGGATTAACAGTAGAGCTAAATTCTTTTCTTCTTTTTCTAGCGCAAAGAACTGCTTTTAATGATTTAAAGGTCCACGATTAGAGCCCTATTCTATCGAAGCGCCCGCGACTACTAGTTTTTGCCTTCTTTCTTGATTACGTTCTGCATGGGTCTTTGGTTAGAAAGAAGTAGATTGCAGCTGCAGTGAATTGTAATGTGATGAAGGTGAGAATAACTGCAAGATAATTTTCGAAGAAGGCAAGTACTGTTCCACCCAGAGCGGTTCCTAGACCAAATCCTAATGTGATAAAAATGCTGCTCATAGACATCATGGTTCCTCGAAATTCAGGTGTTTGCTCCAGAGTTAAGTTGACGCTTCCAGGAAAGCCCATAGCATAGATGAAGGATCCAACCCAATTAACAGCTAAGGCAATCCACAAGTTAGGTATAAAGGCGATAAGGGGCAAAAATGGGATCGAGAAAATTAGAGTTGACACCAGCAGACGTTTTCGCCCAAACCTGTTTATCAGTTGACCGCCTGTTAAGATAGCCAAAGTAAAAACTACGGCACCCCCCAAGGAGATTAAAGTCCCCAATTCCAATGATACCCCAAACTGAGTTCTAAAAAACGTTATACTAAAGACGCCCCACGCAAACCCAGCTTGCCTCATCATGTTACCAAGCAAGCAACCAGCAGCGGATTTCTTCAAGAAAACCTTCTTAAAGCTACTGAAGTATGAATCCTTTCCGATCCTTCCTGTAAACCTATGTGAATATGAGGGAACAGCGAAGTGCACAGAAACCAAAGCTACCAGCGAGATCGGCAACGCAAACCACAGAAGAAACGGTCTCCAACTTGCCCCCGCTTCTTTGAAGAAGATACTGGCTACAAAATTTGCCAAGATGCCTCCAATAGGTCCACCCGCCACTATCCATCCTGTTGCCTTGCCTCTTTTGCTTAACATCAAGAATTCCCCGACCAACGCAAAAGACATGGCGCCAACAACCATTGTGCCAACTCCTTCTATAGGATAGAAAATCTGCACAAGAACGAAGCTTTGGGCCAAGTAACAGCCTAATATTCCAATCGTTACACATGAGATACCGAGAAGAAGTAACATTTTATGGCTAAACCTGACACTAAGGACCCCCACCATCAATCCAGCGATGACAGCAGCCACACTTGAAATGGTAACCAACTGACTTGCGGTTGCTATGGAGACCGGATTTGAGGACCCGAAAAATTCTATCGCTACGTCTACTAAATATAACCCAGTAAGAAGCTCTATTACATACGTCGAGAAAAAGGCAAGAGTCAATGATGGAACAAACAATCTTGTAGTCGAAGATTGCTCTTCTGTACTTTGCCGCATTCAATTCTGCCCGCAGATATTTCCAAACGAAACAGGAAGTGTTCTGCAGAAAACCTTCTATGTTGACAACGGCATAAATATTTAGCGCACGCTATTCTTTTCTATTCCGATCATTTTGTTTAGACAAATAATAAAGATGGGTAAGCTTTTTTTCGAAAATCTCATATTTTTCACACTTGTAATGTAATGTATTTGCCGGTTGCGCTTTTGGCAAAAGAACCTTGATCTGCGCCGCGCTGAACCCGGCTACAAATGGCGACATCTCCCACAAATCCCTTTTTCTGCATAACCAAAGAATCTGCCGCGTTCGCGGGGCGTGGAAGTCTTGGCTCAACCGGGCTAACGATTTCGCATTATGTGATAATCATTAGTTATCAATGCTTTCTTTCTCAAATGCGCGCGCCCTCCCGTATTCAGGTTGACATTTGTACTCGGCATAAGCACCAAAACCAGACCTGTTGGTAGGTGCAAAACCTGGTCACCTGTCTAAATCGTTTTACATCTTTGCTGACTGATTCAATTTCTCCGGCTAACTCCATCCCTAGTGTAGCGCTTTTTGGTTTTCTAAGATCAAGCGTTATCGGCCCAAAGATCCAGTAAGAAAGAGGTACTTTGAAACCTCGCGCGCTGTATTCATAAAAATACATTTATGGTTGCCATTGTCCTTCTTTCTGCTGTTCGGGCGGCTTTTTTACTCTCAGCAAGGGAACGATAAACTCGATGATTACCACTATTATTATGAGCACTATGACTATGGGTAAGCCTATCGAGTTGCGCATGAACAGGACAAGGTGTCCCAGCCAAGGAATGCGCATGACTACCTTGCCAACCACGAGGTCCTCAGGAACTCCCTGTCTATTGTTCCAAGGGTCGTATTCGGAACTTGTAGGTGTGCTTGGCCACTTATTGACGCCGTTTCCATCACCTTTAGTGTAGAAGTATAATGCACCGTCCCTTTCTTCTTTAGCTACTATCCTGTGCACAATAAGCTCCGCTGGATCATTGGGTTTGTGAAAAACGATTATGTCGCTGTTTGGATAATCAGCACTGAGGTCCGCTGGATTAACTCCTTGAACAATTATCAAATCGCCTATGTGTAAAGTACGCGCAAAAGGATGAACCCACCCGTCACATTGACCATCATATGGAACGCACATGCTACCGGTTACCACCGCCAACGCAGGATACGGCGTGTTCAGCACAACTTGTGAACCATACCAAAAACCAAAAATTACTAGAACAATTAAGCCAATAACAACGGCA
>Ga0209636_10004896_pt1 | contig 13676 bp, 11 predicted proteins | sample DeeMarSWOR152_54_FD_187464 | JGI IMG/M metagenome (GOLD analysis project Ga0209636, IMG submission 187464) | Marine sediment microbial communities from White Oak River estuary, North Carolina - WOR-1-52-54 (SPAdes) (version 2) | ecosystem: Environmental > Aquatic > Marine > Intertidal zone >...
GAGATTGCAAATGCGTGGCTTTCAAAGAGAGGACTAAAAGCATACTTGGAGATTGGAGATATTACTCAGTTGCCCTTTGAAAATGGCTATTTTGATGTAGCCATATCCTTTGGTGTACTTGACCATATCACATTTTCCGAAGCCAAAAAAATAATGAGAGAAATCGGAAGAGTGGTGACTAAGGGTGGATATACATATATTACCCTAAGGTCAACGGAAGATGCAGAATGTGGTCGCGGAGCAAAAGTGGCAAACAACACCTTTGTCTTGCAGGAAGGCTACGAGAAGGGGATAATCCAGCATTTCTTTGACTTAGCAGAGATTAAAGATTTATTTAAAGGCTTTAAAATCTTTGATATAGAGCTCCATGAGCAGAGGTTCCCGGATATTTTTACAATAGATAAAGCATTTACGCAGAGTTCTAAAGGAGTTAAAAGATATATTGACCTTTCCAATCCCGTAAGTCTCGGTTTGAAATATGCAAGGTGGCACATTGCTGCCGAAAAGGTTTGATTTATGAAAGTTCTGATAATAGCCCCTCATCCTGACGACGAGGTACTGGGTTGTGGGGGCACAATAGCCAAGCATGTCTCAGGGGGAGACAAGGTCTATCTCTGTATCGTCACCAAGGCTTATCCCCCAGAGTGGGCTGAACAGGAGATACAGGAGAGACGGGAAGAAGTGCTCAGGGTGAATAAAATACTTGGCGTCAAAAAGACTGATTTCCTCGATTTCCCTACCGTGAAACTGGATACCATACCGCAGAAAGAGTTAGCTGACTCAATTTCCAGAGTTGTAAACGAAATAAAGCCGGAGGTGGTATATATTCCCCACAGAGGAGACGCTAATAAGGATCACCGGCTTGTTTTCGAGGCGGCAATGGTGGTCACCAGACCAAAACCTGCTTTAGGAATCAGAAAAGTCCTCTGCTACGAAGTCCTTTCTGAAACAGAGTGGGCAGCACCTTTTGTAGACAGCGCTTTTGTTCCTAACGTATTTGTGAATATTTCCGAAACGCTGGAAACCAAGCTAAAAGCTATGTCCGAATATAAGTCAGAGCTAAAAGAGTTTCCCCACCCACGTTCTTTGGAAGCAATATCTGTCTTGGCTAAGATGAGAGGAGCCACCGTGGGAGTAGAAGCAGCTGAAGCCTTTATGCTGGTAAGGGAGATACAGATATAGATGAAAAAAATCGTTGCAGTGACTGGAAGCAGAGCCGAATATGGTATCCTCTCTTCAGTATTAAAGGCTATAGAAGCTCATCCCGGGTTAAGGTTATCTCTGGTTGTTACCGGCATGCACCTCTCGCATGAATTTGGTTATACAGTCCAGGATATAGAAAAGGATGGCTTCAAAATAGATGCCAGAGTGGATATGCTGCTGAGCAGCGATACGCCAGGAGCTATGGCAAAATGCATAGGTATGGGCAGTATGGGACTGGCACAGACCTGGGAGCAGCTAAAGCCAGACGTAATCTTAGTATTTGGAGACAGAGTAGAGCCTCTGGCGGCTGCTATCAGTGGAGCGTATATGAACATACCGATAGCGCACATTCACGGTGGAGATGCAGCCATCGGGAGTAACATCGATGACTCCAATAGATATGCCATTACCAAGCTTGCTCACATTCATTTCCCCGCTACCAGCACGAGTGCCGAGAGAATTATAAAGCTGGGCGAGGATGAGTGGAGAGTATACATGGTAGGTTCTCCAGCACTGGATGACATTCTAGGTGAGCCTTTACTTCCCTCTGAGGTTCTGGAAGAGAAACTTGGAACGAGTTTGGCTCAACCGTTGATATTGCTGGTCCAGCATTCGGTAACAACACAGTTTGACGAGGCACCAAAACAAATTAGAGAAACATTAGCCGCAATTGTGGAGCTAGGCTATCCCACGGTTCTGATATACCCTAACTCAGATTCCGGTGGTCGGAAGATGATAGAAGTGATAAGGGAGTTTGAAAACTACCCCTTTATCAAGACTTATAAAAGTCTGCCCCGCAAGGAATATCTCAGCCTGATGAAGTCAGCAAGTGTGATGGTGGGAAATTCTAGTAGCGGAATAATAGATGCACCTTCTCTTGGTTTACCGGTGATAAACATTGGCATTCGCCAGGAGGGGAGGGAGCGGGGTAAGAATGTCATTGATGTGGGGCATAATAAGCAGGAGATATTAAAAGCAATAAAAAAAGCTATGACGGATAAAGATTTTTTAAACGAGGTTAAGAAGTGCGAAAGCCCTTATGGTGATGGCAAAGCCGGCCAAAGAATAGCTGAGATCTTGAGTAAGGTGGAGATTACACCTGAGTTGATTCGTAAGAGGATTGTCTATTAAGATGCAAGATGGTGAGGTTATGCCTGAAAGAAATATAAAAGAAGAACTGCTTAAAATAGTCTATACTGGTGATCGGGAGATTTCTGTCGAGGTCTTAAAATTTATTATGGAACAGGGCGTGAGACCCATTGCTCTTATCCTACCCGCTGAAAACATGGCTACCCATGCGCAGGAGCTTCTTGCCCTGTGTAAGTACCTTCATAATTCTCGGGTATTAAGAGGCGATCAATTCCTAAGAGAATACGGAATAAGCTTGTTGAGGGAGCTAAGGCCAGACTATATCATCTGTGTTCATTTACCATATATTTTTCCAAGAGAAGTGTTGGAAATACCAAAGCATGGGGTGCTGAATTTGCATCCGGCTTATCTTCCTCACAACCGGGGTTGGCATACGCCTAGTTGGGCAATTTGGGAAGAGACTCCCCATGGGGCAACCTTGCACTTTATGGATGAAGGAGTAGATACAGGTGACATAATCCACCAGAAACAAATAGAGATATTGCCAAACGATACCGCAGATACACTGTATAAGCGCATTATGAAACTAGAGATTGAAGTATTCAAAGAAGCTTGGCCATTTATTGTAGCTGGTACATATAACCGCAAGCCACAGCGAATTGAGAGCGGGTCTACCCATAAGAAGACAGATATTACATCAATACAATTTGTTGACCTTGATAAACAGGTTAAATCTGGAGACCTAATCCGACTACTCCGGGCACTGACTACAAATGATATCAAAGAAAGTGCCTATTTTAAGGCTGACAATAAATTATATCGCATGCAAATTCGCATCGTAAAAGATAAAAGCAGTTAGGAGCCAAATGGACTGGAAGATCCCTCTTTTTAAGATATACTGGGATGAGCAGGATGTGGAAATGGTAGTCGGGACTATCCGAACAGGCATGAGCTGGGCAACTGGTTCAAATATTCAGGAGTTTGAGAGAATGCTCGCCGGCTACGTTGGGACAAAATACGCTGTTGTATTAAATTCAGGTACTTCTGCCCTGCATGCTGTTCTTGTCTCCTGCGATATTGGTGAAGGGGATGAGGTGATTGTCCCCTCCTTTACCTTTATCGCCACAGCAAATGCTCCTCTCTTTGTCGGGGCAAAACCAGTCTTTGCCGACATCGAGGAAAAGACCTACGGGCTTGACCCTAAGGATGTAGAGGGAAGAATAACTCCTATGACGAAGGCAATTATCCCAGTCCATTATGGTGGTTCCCCGTGTCTCATTCATGAGCTAGAGCGAATCGCCGAGAGGCATAATCTACTCCTTATTGAGGATGCCGCCGAATCCCTTGGCGCTGCTGTTGATGGCAAAAAAGTAGGAAGTTTTGGTGATTGTGCTATTTTTAGCTTCTGTGCTCCCAAGGTGATTACTACCGGTGAGGGAGGAGCCGTAGTTACTGATTCTGCAGATGTATACGAGCGGCTCAAACTGGTGAGGTCGCACGGCCGGGCTGAAACTGCAGACTATTTCACTACTTCAGAGTATCTGGAATATATGACTTTAGGCTATAACTTCCGGATGTCAAACATCACAGCGGCTCTGGGTATTGCCCAGCTTTCAAAAATAGATAAAATTATCCAAATGCGAAAGGAAAAGGCGGCACGCCTAACTGAGAAATTGTCCCGTATTGAGGGAGTAAGTCTGCCCACTTCTCCAAATGGTTTCCTCCACCTTTATCAGATGTATACTATTAGGGTGGGAGGGGGTAAAGAACAAAGAGACGGTCTTATGGTCTATCTTAATAAGAGGGGCATCGCAGCCAAGGTTTATTTTGAACCTGTTCACCATACCCAGTTCTACAGGGACAAGCTTGGTTATGAAGACTTGGGGCTACCGGTAACAGAAAGAGTATCCCAGCAGGTGTTGACTCTGCCAATGTATCCTTCGCTTACCGATGATGAGATAGAGTATATTGTGGATGAAGTTAGCGCTTTTTTCTCACTGCGAAATAAATCAGAGGGTAGATAGATGGTAGACATATTTCAAGGTAAGAACATATTGATTACTGGTGGCACCGGCTCTATCGGTAGCGAGATTGCCCGGAATGTTTTGCTCTACGAACCCAAGGTAATAAGGATTCTTAGCAATGATGAGAATGGGCTCTTCAATCTGGAGCAAGAACTGGGAGGTAACATTAATGTACGGTTCCTATTAGGGGACGTCAGAGATAAGGAACGAATCGAGAAGGCTATAGAGGGCATAGATATTGTTTTTCATGCCGCAGCTTTGAAGCAAGTTCCCTTTTGTGAGTATAATCCATTTGAAGCAATAAAGACCAATGTCATCGGTACTCAGAATGTCCTCGAGGCAAGCTTAACCGAGGAGGTTCAAAGCGTAATTTTCATTAGCACTGATAAGGCAGTGAATCCAGTTAGTACTATGGGAGCTACCAAGCTGCTGGCGGAAAAGCTGGTTATCGATGCCAATTATTATAAAGGTAACAGAAAGACTATATTTTCTTCGGTGAGATTTGGCAATGTTATCGGTTCCCGGGGCTCGGTTTTTCCCTTCTTTGCTGGCCAAATAAGGAGAGGAGGGCCGGTTACCATCACTGACCCGAGCATGTCGCGTTTTATTATGTCTCCGAAGCAGGTGATTGGTTTACTTTTCAGGGCAAGCGGGATGGCCATAGGTGGTGAGATATTCATCCTGAAGATGCCGAGCCTGAAGATAAGCGACCTGATTGAGACTATGATTAACGAACTAGCCCCCAAATTCGGGTATCAACCTGCGCAGATAAAGGTAGAGTCAACAGGGATTAGACCTGGGGAGAAAATCTACGAAGAGTTGATGATAGAGGAAGAAGCCACACACGCTCAAGAGACAGACGAGATGTTTATTGTTATGCCGCGTATTGAGCTTTCTACTAGCCGAATTGAAAATTATGATTACCCAGAAAGCAAACCTGCGCAGGTTAAACAATTTGCGTCTAACAGTGGATCATTTCTAACTCAAGAAGAGATAAAGATGATGCTGAAAGAAGATTTCCTTTCAGAAATATTGAGTCCATAACTAAAAGTATTTAGGATAGTCTGGGTTATCATGAGACGAGCTAGAGGAAAAAAGAAGAAAGAGCTTGAACAGTCAAGGCTAAAGATAATATGGTTTTTTCTGAAACCATACAAATTGCGGGTGGTAGCCTTGTTTATCTTGGCTTCAGCAGTTGGTTTTCTGGAAACGGCAACTGCTGCTGCCATCTACCCGGTGGTCAGTCTGGGTTTGAATATCGAAACAGGGCAGGACAACGCTCTTCTTTCACTGATTTCAAAAGTAGCTGAATCATCACCCCTGCAGGATAAATTTATATCCTACTGCATATTGGTCATAATTCTGGCGATTATGGTTTTTATCGTGAAAGCCCTCAATGTGTATTTTTCGGTACATCTGAGCACAACTGCCGTTACAAGAATGAAGGAGATGGTTTTTAAGAAACAGGTTGGGGCTGATTATCAATATTTCCTTGATGAAAAACAGGGAGGGTTGGTATATACCACTGTGGTCGCCGCCAGGGAAATTGAGACCCTTATTATATCAATCTCTAAGATTCTATCAGAGGCAATATTAATGCTCTCTCTGTTTATTCTACTCTTTTCGATGAACTGGAAAGGAGCGATATTAGTAGCATTAATAGCCGGAGGTTATTATCTTGTAACTCAATACATCGGAATAAAAGTCTCCTACCCCACAGGTGCGGGAAGGGTGAAAACAGGCACAAGTGAGCACGTAATATTGAACGAACTCCTCAACGGGATTAAGCAGATAAAAGTCAGCGTGATGGAGAGTGACTGGATAAAAAGATTTGAAACAGCTGTGCGCCAGTATTACTCCTATCTCAGGAAAGGCAGAGTGTGGAACGAAATTCCAGGTCATAGCCTCTGGGTACTGTTATTCTCTCTGCTGGCAATAGTGGCGATAATATTAAGGACACAGAATCCGACCGGTTTTACTCCGCTGGTCCCCCTCTTTGGCACCTTTGCCTTTGCCATGCTAAGACTATTAGCTCCCATTTCTAATCTTGGTCAACTAAGAATGCAGATAATGGCAGCCCTACCCAATGCTGAATTAACTTACTCAACATTACACAAGCAGTTTGATACCATAAAAGATGGTGACAGGGAACTCAAAGCATTTACCCGCAACATACAACTTGATCATGTCTACTTCACCCATAAAGGTCGCTCGATTACCATAGAAGACGTTTCAATGACTCTGGAGAAAGGAAAAATTACAGCCATTGTCGGGCCATCTGGAGCTGGTAAGACAACGATTGTAGACTTAATACTCCGTTTATTTGACCCTGACAGGGGCGAGATTAAGGTTGATGGTGTCAACCTTCGGGACTATAAATTATCATCCTGGTTAAGCAGAATAGGATTAGTCAGTCAGGATACATTTGTCTTTCACGACTCAGTCAAGAATAATATTACGCTCGGCATAGATGGGTATTCTGAAGAACAGATTGTCCAAGCAGCTAAGGGCGCTAACGCACATGACTTTATTCTTGAATTTCCCCAAGGGTACGATACTGTTGTCGGTGAAAGAGGTATGAAGTTATCCGGCGGACAGAAGCAAAGAATTGCCATCGCCAGAGCCGTACTGAAAAAACCGGAGATATTGATTCTGGATGAAGCTACAAGCGCTCTGGATGAGATAGCTCAAGCCTTAGTTCAGAAAGCTATTGACAAAATATCCAAGGAGCGTACTGTGATTGTTGTCGCCCACCGACTTTCAACAATAATCAATGCGGATAAAATAGTGGTGCTAGAGAATGGTCAGGTTATGGAGGAAGGGACACACCGACAACTGATGGACAGGAAAGGGGCCTACCGGGACTTATATAAAAGTCAGGAAAATGTGCCCTCAAGAGGATAAAGCAGGTTTTTCGAGAAAATATAGCTTATATGATGGGAATATCTATTGAAAACTATTCTGCATGTGCGTAGCCAGCCATGTGAGCCACCTGGTTTTTTCTTAAGTCATCCGCGGATGAAATTCCAGAAGCTCGCCACCAGCAATGAGAGATGCCCAACATGCAGCCAACTAGAATAAGTAGACATGAAATCATTCGATTACTCTATGCAGGGTAGGATAAAGATAAGGTAAATGTTCATAACAAGTGTTAAAGAAATTCTGTTCTGGCCCCTTCGCCGACTCGGATTGACATATCCAATCACGTACGTCCTCTTAGCCTTGAGAAAGCGCTTTGGATGGCAATTCATACCTTACTCATCACAGGCAGAACCCCTATTTCAGCTACGCAGAGTCATGCATAAGAGTAAATCTGTCCTCAGCGAAATGGCCCAGCTTTCTGTCGACGGACCAATCGTATTGTTCCCCCACATGAGAGGACAATCCTATGGCTTAGCTTTTGAGACCCTTCTGGCACAAAGACTACGTTTTGATGGAGCCCGCCCCATTTTCCTAGCTTGCCAGGACTTGCCTCTATGTGATAATCGGTACATAGATGAACCAGCCGATCCTGATATTTGCAGGTATTGTCTCCAAACGAGTAGAGCTTATGCAAAACAAATGAACCTGCCGCTGTATACTCTTTCTGACCTTGTCAGTGAAGAAAGCTACAAAAAGGCTTATGAGTTCACACGATCTCTAGCTCTGAATAGCTGCTTTCATTGTCAGTATCGTGGAGTACCTATTGGAGAGCTTTGCGAGGTTTCGGTTACCCACTACCTCTGCTTGGATGTTCAGGAGAGTGCTTCCTCTGAAGCGCTGCAAACATGGCGAGATTTTCTGACCGGCGCTATTGTGCTTGTAGATGCCTATGATGAGGCGTTATCCCGGTTTAAACCCGATATTCTATTTGTGTGGAATGGGCGCTTCTTCTGGAATAGTGTTGTCCTTTGGATGGCTCAAAGGCGAGGAATCAGGATAGTAAGTTACGAAACCGGCTTGCGCAACTGGGAAGCAGGAAAGTACTGGTTATTTCGCCAGGAGATTGCTGCCGCGGAGCTTGACCTAAACCGTCCATGGCGTACCTGGCGAGATGTGCCACTCACCAGTGACGAGGATTCTCAGCTTGATAAAGAAGTGCAAAGGCGTACCAATGATCCGGTCTATTATCCTGACCCAGTTAAGAGCCGCGAAATCATATTGAATGAGCTGGGTTTAAAAGATGACAAGCCAGTAGTTGCTATGTTCCCTAATCTTACATGGGACTCAACAGTCATTGGAAGACGAACTATTTTCAAAAGCGTAATCGAATGGGTTAAAGAGACCATTCGATTCGCCAAGCGTAATAGAGACTTTTCTTTGATCATACGTGTGCATCCGGCAGAGACAATCGATCTTGGAGGAAGAGGTTCCCGGGAACATGTGGTTGATGATATACGTCGAGAGTTTGGCAACCTACCCGACAACATCTGGATTATTCCGCCAGATAGTAAACTCAGCTCTTATACCCTGCTCGATATGGCCAGTTTAGTCCTTGTCTACACGGGAACAATTGGTCTGGAGGCTTCAATTAACGCTAAGAGTCCTGTAATTATATGTGGTAGAGCTCATTATGCTGATAAAGGTTTTGGCTACTTTCCTCAGTCACGTGAGGAATATTTCGAGTTACTAAGTAATTTTAACCAATTAGCTCCACCTTCGGAACAAGAATCAGCACTGGCACGGCGCCTAGCATATTTGTACTGGTTTCGCACCATTATTCCACTACAGTTCTTTACCAGAGATAGGCGGGGGCGCATTACCCATTTCACGCTAGATAGCCTTGAAGACTTACTGCCTGGACGTAACTCCTATCTTGACCTGATAGCCAACGGCATTCTGGCAGGGGACGAAATCGTGCTTCCACGAGAACTAGAGCGAGAGCATCGAAACAACGCCATATTCCCTGAATAGTGTTGATAATATTATGTATTGAACTTGATTTTGGATTGAAAATTTGCTATAGCTGGGAATTAATATCGTGAATAGTCTCTTTTAGGAAGCTGCAAGCACCCTACGAAGAAACCTATCCGCAATCGGGTACATTGTATGAATACAATAATTTTAACAAAAAACTATGAACAATATACCGCCGGCTACTATCATCACGACATTAACAAAGCATTTATGAAGAGAGGCAATTGTTATCTATACGGTAAAGGGTATCCAGACTACGATGAAGAGGACACTATTCAAGATGTAATAGCCAAATCATCCTTTAATAAAGAAGAGGTTGACCTTATTGTTGTCGGCACGTCTTGGGAGAGGGAGGAACCGGATGTTCAGGAATCTGACCCTCACCCCGGGATAAACTTAAGTAAATTAAATATCCTGAAGGTCTTTTTCTTGAACAAAGAATACAAGAAGTTGGATAAGAAACTGGAATATGCCGTGGAAAACAGGTTTGACCTTATCTGCACGTCTCACTACAACTGGAAAAAATGGGCAACGAAAACGGGTCTGAATTTTCTTCATTTACCATTCGCTGCTGACCCAAAGCGATTTAAGGATTATGGATTATCCCGAAAATATGACTTTGGATTTACAGGGTCACTACACAGGGACTACACGGATATAAGATACAGGATTAAATGCAGACTATTTAAGAGCCCTGATATTAAGAGTAACCTCGATATGACAGCACTATTCAGGAAGAATCCTGTACGGGAAGAATTTAGACAATACCGGATTTACTGGGCTGAATGGGGAGCACGAAGGTTTCCATGGGAAAGCTTACTGCCAGTTGGGAATAAATATGTGAAATTTCTGGATTCCTTTAAGGCTTTCCTCTCGACACCATCTGCATTTGGTCTAATCGGAACGCGATACTTCGAATGCATGGCCACCAAAACGCTGGTATTCTGTCCTGAAAGCGAGTATTACGATGACATGTTCAGGGACGGGTACAACTGCGTAATGTTCAAGGAAGACCTTTCTGACTTTACCGAGAAACTCTATTATGTGCTGCGTGATGACAGCGAAAGGCAGACGATAATCGAAAATGCCCACCATGATTTCATCAACAATCATACCTATGATAAGAGGATAGAAAAAGTCCTAGATGTTCTTTTCAGAGGGGAGCTAAATGAGTAGGCCGCACTTCTTCACTGACTTCAAATATACCTCTCGAGAAGACAAACCTGAATATGTATGGCGGAAGTATCAGGAAATACTTCAGGGTAGGATACTGGATGTCGGTGCCGACCAATGTGGCTTGAAGAAATTCCTGTCCATCGGAACAGAATATACAGGCATTGGGCTTGGGGGGATGGTGGATGTGGAGATTGACCTTGAGAAGGATAAGCTTCCTTACGAGGACAATAGCTTCGACTGCGTCTTATGCCTAGATACCTTGGAACACCTCGATAAAATTCACGTGGTTTTTGACGAACTCTGCCGGGTTACGAGCCAATATCTTATTATCTCGTTGCCAAATCCCTGGGCGAGCTTTATAGGTATGTTAAGGATAGGATATTACAAGCATACAGAACTTCCGATGAAGTTTCATAACCTGCCGACCGAGCCCCCGGAGGACCGTCATAAATGGTTTTACGGACTGCATGAAGCTGAAAGATTTCTTAGGGAAAGAGGTAGGAGGAATGGAATGGAAGTCCTACAGCTAGATGGGGAGAATGCTAGTCTAAATCTTAAAGGGCGACTTTACCGAATAGTTTTGAAACTCGTTGTGCATAGGGATGTTCATGTAGATAGTCTATGGAGTGGAAACCTCTGGGCAGTCTTGGTTAAGGAACAGAAGAACAACCACAGTAGTTAAGAGCGAAGCTGCAAATAAGTCAGCAGGCCACGAAATTATCCAATATACTATAAATACAAAGAAACTTAATACGGATATGACCCATGTTAATAACTCTTTTAAACCATCTATTCTGTAGCCTATGGCCAAATAGAGTAGGTGACCATAAAGCTATGGTCGAGAGTAAGACCAGTGCTAACTAACTTATTACAAAAGGGAGTCAGGAATTGAATACCGCCTCGACCCAACGCATAAGATAGAGTACACGCTGGAGAGCTTCGCCCAAGAGCTAGCCGAAGCCGGAATGGAAATCGAGAAGGCATCACTGCAGTTTGGGGAAATCTGGGCGGTGATCCGGGGATCAACATGAAGTATGAAAGGTTAAAGGATAAGACCCTTGCCATCTTTTTTACTGCCGGGGTGTCTCTGAAAACCTGGCATGATATAGGAATGATAGACAGGGAGGTGGCAATCTACAACAAGCTGAGCAAGCACTTCAGGCAGATATATTTTTTCACTTATGGCGGCAATGATGACCTAAAATTCCAGCACTACCTTGCTGACAATATTACGATAATACCCTCCAGATACGTCTCAAATTTCCTCCTCTATAGCTTACTACTCCCCTTTATCCATCGTAGAATCCTGAAGAATATTGATATCCTCAAAACAAACCAGATGCTTGGCTCATGGAGTGCCTTCATGGCTAAGCTTCTATACAGGAAAAAGCTAGCGGTCAGGACGGGGTACACCTGGTCTATATTATATTCCAAGGAAAACCCAAAAAGCCGTAAAATACTCGTAGTCAAAAATATCGAGAAGCTTATCTACAGAACATGCGATGCAGCCATAACAAGCTCGGAAGGTGATTTTAGTTACGTCGATCATAACTACCATCCACGCTGTCATACCCTTATTCGTAACTATGTTGAAACAGAAGTTTTCAAACCGCTGGACCGGACCAAACAAAAGGGCTCGATCTGCTATATCGGACGCTTACAAGGTATCAAGAACCTCACGGCACTTCTGGAGGCCTTGAAGGGATTACCGTATACCCTTGATATTATCGGCAGTGGTCAGCAAGAGGAGGAATTAAAGAGATTTGCTATCAATAGCAAGGTAAAAGCAAATTTTCTGGGTAATATACCGAACCACGAATTACCTGAGATCCTGAGTGCTCACGAATTGTTTGTTCTACCCTCATTATTGGAAGGAATGCCCAAAACTCTCCTCGAAGCTATGGCCTGCGGACTGCCGGTAATAGGCACCAATGTGGAAGGGATAAAAGAAGTGATAAAACATGGAGAAAACGGAATTTTGTGTGACACAGATTCTGGTTCCATCAGGAAAGCGATAACAAGTGTCATGGAAGATGAAGGATTACGGAAGAAGCTAGGTAAAAATGCCAGAAGAACCATCGAAAAGGGTTTTTCGCTGGAAAAACTGGTAGAGAAAGAACTGGAGTTATATGCAAATCTATATACCTAGATGGTGGTAACTCTAATGAGGGTCTTCCTACACGGTCGGGATAATATCGGCTGGGCAATAGAACATTTCTGGGACGGATATCATGACGTATTAAGAGAAATGAAAAGGGTATTAACCAACGGTGGATATGTATTTTTGACCTTTCCTTATATATCACCTTTAAGGAGATTAAAAACCAAGCTTGGTTTATACAGGGATATAGGCGAATTAAGTGAAGGAGAAAGGGAAAGCTTTTATCAATTTGCTTTAAATGCGCAAACAGTCATAGAGGATTTCGAGGCAATTGGATTTAAATTGCTAGGAGAAGAAATCTATTAGTGGTATAAAAGGGTTCAAAGACGAGGTTAGCCCATTCAAGCCATTATTACAAAGACTTTTCGATTACGAAGGGGAAAATTTGCTGTTTATGGGAACCAGTTATGGGCTAGACAAACTGCTGGCCACTTTTGCAGGACATATGGTTTTTATGGTTTTTCAGAATACACATTGATGTGGAGACAAGAAATGCCAAACAACCCAAAGATCAGCGTCACAATGTCTGTTAATAATGGGGAGCGGTATCTCCGGGAGGCTATTGAGAGTATTCTCAATCAAAGCTTTGCTGATTTTGAGTTCATTATGGTAAATGATGGCTCCACAGATAGTTCGCTCGCTATAATGCAGGGTTATCATGATGAGAGAATCAGGTTGATAGATAATGGGGAGAACATTGGCTTAACAAAATCCCTGAACAAGGCTATCAAGCAAGCACAAGGCGAATATATCGCCAGGCAGGATGCCGATGATATTTCTCTACCCAATCGCTTTGAAGAGCAAATAGAATATCTCGGAGAGCACCTGGAGGTAGCATTGTTAGGTACCGGTGTCTACCGGATAGATGAACAGGGAAAAGTAGTGGGGAAAATATTACCTTCAGCAAATCCAGGTAAGAGTCTCTTCAAGAGCAACCAGTTTAGTCATGGGTCCATAATGTTCAGGAAGGTGGTGTTCGATAGACTGGGGGGATATAACGAGCTGTTTAAGTATGCCCAGGATTATGAACTCTGGCTGAGAGTTTCCCGACATTACCAGGTTAGAAACCTGAAGCAACTATTATACAAACTGAGGTTCCATCGGGAAAGTATCGGTGCTACCAGAAG
>Ga0209636_10004897_pt1 | contig 13675 bp, 15 predicted proteins | sample DeeMarSWOR152_54_FD_187464 | JGI IMG/M metagenome (GOLD analysis project Ga0209636, IMG submission 187464) | Marine sediment microbial communities from White Oak River estuary, North Carolina - WOR-1-52-54 (SPAdes) (version 2) | ecosystem: Environmental > Aquatic > Marine > Intertidal zone >...
TAGCCATTATTTCCGCATCTGGTAATACATTCACATTAAAGGCCAATACAACCCTCCTTAACTCATCCTTTAATGGATCTAATTCAACTATATCCTGTTTTGTCACTGGGCCAACTTCCGCCTTCTTTATCGGGATTTCATTATCCTTCAGCATCTTTATCAATGCTTCCAAGCCACCAAGCGTGTCTGCCCTTGCTATGACACCCTCGCCTTCTGTTGAAAACTCAACTTCTTCGACTTCTTTCTGGACTGTTTGCTTGGCTTCTTCCACTTCAGACAAAGCAGAAACACAGATTATCGGGCTCCCGGCAATCACATTCTCTAGGTTTGGCGCAGATATCTTTATACCGGAAGCGGCATGAACTTCTTTGACAGACTCAAACTTTTTCTCTATCCTCAATTCCTTCAATGCTGGCGGCCTGAGTAAAGCCTTTATTCTTGCTACGACAGGTTCCTCGCCACCAACGATGAGATAATCCCCTCTCTTCACTGTACCATCGTAAATTATCGTGTCAATGGTCATCCCCATGCCTTTAACTTCTTTCACTTCTAAAACCGTACCTCTACATTTTTTAGACAGACCCAATTTTTCCTTTAGGAAATGTTGTGATAATCCGGCAAGCATCATCAATAACTCTGGCACACCTTCCCCAGTTTTCCCAGATGTCGGAACAATAGCAACCTGTTTCTTGAAATCAGTAACCCTGTCAAACCTTTCAGCCTCGTAACCACGTACAGACAACTGTGAGACTATGTTGTATACCTTATTTTCCAAATCTTCTTGAACACCAACACTCTGCTTCTCGTAGCTTTTTAGAAAGCATTCATTCTTGTTTGGATACCAACCTGGAAGTAAATCAACCTTTGTAGCTGCCACAAGGAAAGGGGTCTTGAATTGTTTTAGGAAATTTAGAGATTCATCAGTTTGTGGTTGAAAACCCTCATTAATGTCGATGACTAGAACTGCTAAATCAGCGACGGAACCACCACGCTTTCTCAAAGTTACAAAACTCTCATGACCAGGAGTGTCTACGAACAATAAACCTGGTATATCGATCTTAATCTTGAATTTTTCGAGCAAAGGGCCACAGAATTTTTTTATGACATCAACAGGAATGAACGACGCCCCTATATGCTGAGTTATTCCTCCAGCTTCACCTATCTGTACAGTCGTGCCTCTAATAGAATCTAACAAAAGGGTTTTACCATGGTCTACATGACCCAAAACTGAAACAATAGGTTGTCTCATACAAACGCCTATATATTATTTTAATCAACATTTAATTAGTGATTGGGATGCCTATAACTCTTAATGATATTAAACCCATCGGTCTATGCATAACAACACAGGAATTATTCGATACTAAAAAGTTCCTTCTCAATTACTGCGACAGTCTTATACTCAGGGGAAGGGACATTGCTTTGACAAACGACCTAACTTCTATCAAGAGGGAATTAAATTCCTTTAGAGCAAAGGTAAAATTCTTGGATGGTTATAAAGCAATTATCACAAACAACATCGACAAGATATTGAGTTTGATATCCTCAAGGTATGAAAGAGAGCAACCGAGGGAAGTGGAAAGGATAATGATGGATGGTAAGGGAATAATAAAAAAGGTTCTCAAGACAAGAAGCTTTGAGGAAATACTTGGCATGGAGTCAGAGTTTAAGAGTAAGGTCACTCTGCCAGTCTATGAATTGTTCTTGAAGGATTTGAAGGGTGCAAAAATAAACATCATTTGAAGATTTCTCCAGTTTCTTCAGACCAGAAAAGCAAATCCAATTCAGCCAGAGGAATATTAACTTGTCCAGAGAATTTTTTCATTTTCATCTCCATTGCTAAGTAACATTTTTTTGTCAAACATTTTGGTATCTCTTTGATGACACCATACTTTAATAAGTTCTTCATTATATGCCTGTCCAATATGACCAAATCAAAACCCAGGCCAATGTTCCGAAGGAAATGACTGGCCTCTTTGTAACCCAAACCCTTCAGGTTCTTGACCAACCATTCTCTTTGGGCATAAGAAGTAGGTTGATTCAATTTATTCTTTATATTTATTCTCCCATTCTGTGTAAAAAATCTCCTCGCCTCTAATATATATTTGGCCTTACTCTCTGGGAACCTGATTCCCTGGATCATCAATTCCTCAACTATTTGTTTTCCATTACCAGAAAAAAGGATGTTTTTTTCTATCATGGTTTTAATTGCTCTATCAGCTGCTCTTGCTTTGGATTGGGGAGTTAACAAACAGAAACACAATTCGGCAAAGAGTCTTTCATCCGATTCTTCCCAAACTTCTCTAAACTCTCCCAAACGCTTCTTTATCATCATCTTTTTTCTCTCATAAACCTCTTTCAAATCAGATAAAGTGTGCATAATTTAATATACCGGGTAATAAAATTATATTATGGTCGAGAGAGTCAGCACAGGAATTCCTGGTCTAGACGGAATAATCGAAGGCGGGTTTGTTAAGAGTTCTATCAACCTATTGAGTGGTGCTACTGGAACTTGCAAAACGTTATTCGGTCTACAATACATCTGGGAAGGTTTACAAAAAGGTGAGAACGGGGTTTACATTAGTTTAGAACAGGAACCTGAGAACATATTCGCTGATGTGGAACAATTCGGATGGAATTTTGAGAGTTACATCAAGAGAGGCAAATGCATAGTAGAATTTCTACCAACATGGAAACTTGAGGAATTACCAGTCATGGTCACAGAAAAAATAAACTCAATTAAGGCAAAAAGATTTGTCCTGGACACGCTAACCCTAGTTTGCTCAAGACTAGATCCGATCGCAGTAAGGTCGGAATTATCAGAATTCCTGAAGGAGTTAAGACATTCCGATGCCACTACTTTGTTGATATCAGAGATTCCAGAAGGCACTAAAACATTGAGTAAGTTTGGTGTTGAGGAATTCATAGTAGATGGAATCATCTTATTACATTACCTTGATTATGCGGCTGGCGATGTACCGAGGACTTTGACGGTAAGAAAAATGAGAAGAACAAATCATGGGGTAGACATTTATCCTTTGAAAATAACCAAGAGTGGTTTGGTCATCAAAAAATAAATTAAAGTTTCTTTATTTTTATGCATTGAACAGGGCAGACATCAACAGCTTCTTTATTGCATCCAATTTCATTCAATTCTGTTTTCTTCGGATGCGACTTATCCCCTTTCATTACCCAGTTATCTGGACAGACGGATACACAAGCGCCACACCCTATGCAGACATCCCTGTTCTGTTCAATTTTGAATTTCGCCATTAATACCACCTTTAATTTTTTGTTTGCATCGAAATAAATTTTATTTGAAGCCCAACTTTTTCTTTGCTTCCTTTGACATTCTATCTGGCGACCAAGGTGGATCCCAGACCAATTCAACCTTAACTTCTTTCACACCCTTCATTGCATTTACCTTTTCCCGGACATCTTGAACCATGAATGAATGCATTGGGCAACCTGGAGTAGTCAGAGTCATCTTAACATTGACCTTGTCTTTTTCTACTTTAACATCGTAAATTAGGCCTAAATCAACCAGACTGATACCTATTTCTGGATCATAGCATTCTTTCAGAACTTTCATTACATCCTCTTTACTTACCACTCTTCATCACTTCCATGAATCTTTCAAATGATCTGTCATAAGTCTTCTCTACTTCTGGCGGGAAGCAACATGCCGGCAATTCTCTATTCTCAACATGATGCTTGATGCATTCGCAACAAATACCTTTCCTTTTACAGGTTGGATAAGTGCAGGGACAGGATTTCAAATTTTTTGATTGATTACATTCCATAATATCACGAAATATTATTTTCTTCTGTCTTCGGAATTTATAAACCTTCGTTATTTAGGATGAAAGACCATACCGTAAAGTTTAAATTGTTTACTACACTCAGTTATTAGGTTTGACATGGCAGCAACTAAATCCTATGCAGAAAAAAATGGAAGAATGAAAATCGTAATAGACCTTGGTACTCCCCCTAATGCAAACGCACTTCTTGTAGCTGGATTAGAAGGTAATGGTATCACAAGCTACAAAATTGAAAATCAGGGCGAAGGCAAAAAATTACTTACACTTAATGGTCCCTACACATCAAGTGAAATTTTGGGAATAGTAGACAGCATTAAAACAGATACTTTGCATAAAGTAACTCCCTTCTATCTTCGTCAAATGGCTTAAATGAATCATTGAAAGAATTAACAAAGAAATTGGACATATAATCTATAAATCCCTCACGAATATTATTTTATGGATACAATGAAAAGGCCAGTTTTATCAGTTTCAATATTTTTTATTTTAACAATTTTGTGTGTTGAGACTGTATCAGCAAAATCCTACTCGTATCCATACATAAACATAGTTTTGACTCTAGAAAAGAACGGTTCAGTTTTTGTCTCACAAGAGAGAGCATACGATTTCAGTGGCAGTTTCTCTTGGGCATATTTGGACCTTAATAAGAAGGGTTCTAGTGACATAGATTTCATAGAGATAAGAGACTTGGATACGGATACTGCGCTATCATATGAATTAGAAGAGGATGCGAATCATGTCAAGGCAACATGGCATTACACTGCCGTAGATCAAGTGAAAAGATTCCTAATCGTCTACGAAATAAAGGATGCCGTCAAGAGATACAATGATGTGGCAGAATTCTACTGGAAAGTCATCGAAGATGAACACGAATACATTAGAAGCTTTAATGCTGAAGTCGACTTGCCAGAGTCATCTCCTGACCTATTCAAGTTATTCGTTCACAGTGCTTCCACAGGAACAATGGCCTTTTCCGATGATTTAAAGAAAGTGACAGTTGCCATGCAAGATATACCCAAGAATAGCTTTGTAGAATTTAGGTTGTTAACTTCTCCTTATGTTTTCAGCGATGTGGCAATTACCGAACAGAACAGATATGAAAGCATCCTCAACGAAGAAAAGTTAAATCTCATTCGGAGTTCAGCAATATTCTTTTACCCCCTAATTACTCCCCCATTGATAATAATCTTCCTGTATTTTTACTTCAAGTATGGTGTTGAGCCGAAAGTTGAATACGAAGGAATTTATGAAAGAGACTTTCCTATGAAAATACCTCCAATGGCTTTAGCCTATCTAGTAGCTGGTAGACTTGAAAAAAACCAACAACAATTGAGGGGATTCATTGCCACGATATTCGATCTGGCGAGGAGAGGATACATAACAATTAAGGAAGAAGTAAAAAAACAGTTTGTATTCGAGAAAAAGGAACAGAGGTTCATCCTGACAAGAAAAGGAAAGGAGGAATTAAAATCTTCTCGGACAAAATTACTAGATTTTGAGTTGTTGGTCTTGAGGTTCCTTTTCCAGACTGTGCCATCTGTTGAAAGTGTAGATGTTTCTTCTTTCTCTAAGAAAAAGGCAGTTTTAATCACAACAAAAGAAATATACCCAGAAGTTACTTCATCCGAGATCGTTGCTTGGAACAGAAAAAAGAGGAAGGGATTAGCCTTCGTCAGTGCATTATACGAACAAGCCGGTTCTTGGTTTGAATCAAAACATTTCAGGATTCATACAAAGTTGAGCATGGCCAAAAGAAATTTGTTCTTAATTATTTCAATAGCTTACCTTGTTATAGTTTCTGTTTTCTTAATATTGACGGGAATGATTTTCATTCCTTTTGTTCTGATTGGAGGTTTAATTATTGGAATATTCTTAGTTCTTGCTTCAATTCCTATCTTGAGAAAGACAGAAGAAGCGACTTTGGCGTTGAAAAAATGGAATGCGTTTAAGAGATTCATCACTGATTTTTCTATGATGAAAGATGCTCCTGCTACCCTCATACACATCTGGGACGAATATCTCATTTATGCGGTTGTCTTGGGATTTGCCAAACAACTCTTAAAGGTTTTGAAGAAATTGGCAGAGGAACAGCATGTTGCTTTCGCTGCTGCCGGCTGGTATTACAGTGCTGGAACAGTGAAAGTCCCGAGTGGAGTTATGTCACCAGAATCGTTTTCTTCTATGGTCAGTAATCTGTCTAGTACTATAAGTGCGTTGAGTTCATCAACTTCAGTTGGAGGAGGATTTGCGGGTGGTGGCGGTGGAGGAGGCGGTGGTGGAGGTTCTGGTGCAGGATAGAATTTCTATTCCTCTAACTTTCACAGACTTAAAGTAAGATTCCATCATCTTAGCAAATTCTTTCAATTTCTCAGGAGGATAAGGTTTAATCTTCTGATAACTTTCATCCAAAGTCTTGTCTGGCCTGAACTGTTGCAGGAAGAATTGCTTCGATCCTTTCAACCATTTTCCAATAGCAAGAGCATCTTCTTCTTTGAAAATTTTTGGTATCACAGTTGTCCTGAATTCATAATCTAATTCTGAATTTCGGATGATGTCTATACTTTCCTGAACCTTTTTCTTGTTTACTTTAACTCCTGCAACCTCATCGTATTTTTCTATTGGGGACTTAATATCCATCGCAATGTAATCAACCAGTTTCTCATCGATCAACTCCTTTATCATTTCTGGGTCAGAACCGTTTGTTTCGAGCATGACTAAGAATCCTAATTCTTTTATCTTCTTCATGAATGCTGGTAATCCTTTGTGGATGGTTGGTTCCCCTCCTGTTATTGCAACAGCATCTAACAATCCTCTTCTCGTTGATAGGAAGTCTAATATTTTTTTCTCTGGAATGTCTGGTAATTTGTCGTAATTCTTTACCAAATCTATGTTGTAACAGAATCCGCATCTGAAGTCACACTTTCCAACGAAGACTATTGCTGAGAGTTTGCCAGGGTATTCTATCAAGGATAGTTTTTGGAAACCTTTTATCATCATGATCACCGAGAATAATAGTTATTTTGAGATTAATTTAAAGGTTTTGATATTCTTGTTGTAGGTATTCTATATGTTTTTCGGCTTTTACTTTCTTTCTTGTTATTATGGCAGTATTCGGAAAATATCTTCGGCCTTTAATTCTATTATTTTCATCTCTAACAAGAAACGAAGAAAATATCCATTTTGGATGGCTTTGAGAAATTCCTTTCACGAAAATCTCAAAATCTGATCTGTTATACCTTTCAGGAATAATAGGAATAGTTATACCCTTGAATATCGCTTCAATGAATTCATTTATCTTATCTTCATTCCAATTTTGAGGTAAATATTTTCGTATTTTCTCCATGTAAGGTTGTTTTAATTGTGAATCATCGGGATTTTTATCGGCTAAAGACATTTTTATAACTGAATTTTTAACAAATTTATTCGTTTCTATTAGAGATGATGATTTCCCTTAAGTTTAAGATTGATTTAACTCTTAAATGTTTTAATGTTAACTTATCCTGTTTAGAGTGATTGTATGCAAGAAGTGCTCGATTTTACATACGACAGAAAATTTGGTTACCATGAAGACAATATGAAAGTAAAGATAATTCTTCCTAGTTCCATCTCTAGTGCTATGAAGAAAAGGAGAATAGATACAAACCGTGTATTAAACGAATGGTTGTGGCAACAAGAACTGTATGAACAACACTTTGTTGACCCGAAAACTTTAGAAACAATGCACGATGGAAATGTAATGATTTATTACGTTGGATTTGATTCTGGAGACCCCTACTTAGATCCAAATGCAGAATTAAAGATCGGTGAAATATTTCCTAGAAGTAAGTTCAAGATAATGGATATTCCTGACAGATACAAGAAAATGTTCAGCATACTTTGGAAACTACATGATTTGAACGCCCATCCTATACACCACACAAGTTGTATTTACGAGGTCAATTATTGTTCAGACAAATATTTTCTTTCATCAATTCAAGCAAATTTGACTATGGCTAGAAAGGAACTTGAGGCTTTCGTGAAAGAACATCCAGTTACTCGTGTAAGCAGAATTTATAAGAGATTATTGGAAAGATTTTAAATTCATTTAACAACAAATTCTTTCCTATCCTTAAACTCTTCCTGCTTACCCAGATTCCAACTTTGAACAGGTCTATAATAACCTACGACTCGAGAATAAACCTCACACGGAACTTCAACCTTCTCTTTCTTCTTCATTCAACCACCCAATTTAACTCCAAACTTATTCAACTGTTCTTTTGAATGTGGGAAAGGACAATGGAAATGCTCCCCACTTATGTAACCATGCACGGGACAAATGGAAAAGGTAGGACTGATGGTGAAATAGGGAAGATGGAAATTATCAGAAACTCTCTTCACCAAAAGAGCAACACTATCACCACCATCAATCTTCTCACCAACAAAACCATGGAAGACTGTCCCACCCGTGTAAAGAACTTGAAGATCGTCCTGATGCTTTAAAGCCTCAAACATATCATCCGTGTAATCAACAGGCAGATGAGTGGAATTGGTATAATAAGGAGCACCGTTACCAGAAGTAATTATGTTCGGATAATTCTTTTTGTCTATTCTGGCAAGACGATGAGAAGTTCCTTCGGCAGGTGTTGCCTCTAGGTTAAATATATGACCAGTCTCGTTCTGGAATTCCACGAGTTTATCCCTCATAAACTTCAAGACTTTTAACGCAAAAGCCTTTCCATCTTTTGTTGCAATATTCTGACCGAAGAAGTTGAGACAGGCTTCATTCATCCCGACCAGACCAATCGTAGAGAAGTGATGGTTCAAATGTCCAAGATATCTCTTAGTATAAGGCAACAACCCCCTATCCATATTCCTGTTTATTATCTTCCTCTTTATCTCCAACGAGTTCTTGGCTAGAGTCATCACTTTCTCAAGCCTTTCGAAGAACATGCTTTCATCCTTTGACAGATAACCAATCTTCGACATGTTTATCGTCACTACTCCCAAAGAGCCTGTAGACTCACCAAACCCAAATAAACCACCAGTCTTCCTCTTCAATTCCTGTAGATCCAATTGCAAACGACAGCACATTGCTCTAACATCAGTCGGTTTCAAATGACTGTTAACGAAATTCTGAAAATAAGGAAGACCATACTTCCCTGTCATCTCGAACAATAAATAACAATTATCAGAACCCCAGTCAAAATCTTTCGTTATGTTGTAAGTGGGAATGGGAAAAGTGAAGACTCTCCCATCCTTGTCGCCTTCAGACAAGACATCTAGTAAAGCTCTATTAACCATGTCCATTTCTTCTTGATAATCCCCATAAACAGAATCCATAAGCTTTCCTCCAATAACAACAGGATTATCCTTCAAGTCTTCTGGAACCCTCCAGTCTAATGTGATGTTAGAAAATGGAGTTTGACACCCCCACCTTGAGCCGATGTTCAGGTTGAAGACGAATTCTTGTATGTTCTGTTTCACTTCTTTATAACTCAGTTTGTCATAACGAACGAAGGGAGCAAGGTAAGTATCGAATGAGGAAAAGGCTTGAGCACCAGCCCATTCGTGTTGTAAAGTTCCAATAAAGTTCATCATCTGTCCTAGCAAGGCTCTCAAATGCTTCGGTGGTTTTGACTGAACTCTTCCTGGTACACCATTGTAACCTTGCATTATCAACTGTCTCAAGCTCCAGCCAGCACAATATCCAGTTATGCTTGCGGACAAATCATGAAGATGGTAATCACCATCCATGTGAGCCTGGGCAATTTCTTGTGGGTAAACAGAATTCAAGGCATAGTAAGCCATAACAGATCCGGCAACATGCCAAGTCAATCCAGAAAAAGAGAAACCCATGTTAGCATTCTCCTTCACTCTCCAATCCTCTCTGTTAGCATAACCATCGACAACACCCCCAACGTTCAACAAGAGTTGTTGCATATCCCTAATTTTTCTGTGTTCTTCTCTGTAGAGGATGTATGCTTTAGCTGTCTTAGCATGCCCATTCTCGACTAGGACTTTCTCCACGGCATCTTGAACTTCTTCAACAGTAGGAATCTTATGAGCGAACTTCTCCTCGAGTACAGCAACAACTTCATCTGAAAGTGTGTAAGCCAATTCTTTATCTTCTCCGCCTACAGCCTGAGCCGCCTTCCATATCGCTTCAGTTATCTTGTTCTGGTCGAATGGAACTATTTTCCCATCCCTTTTCTTGATTTTGGTAATGACTCCTCTTTTCTTCAGCATCTTTAATCTCTTCAGTTCCTTTTCAAATGACTTGGCATCAGTAAAATGCCTATAATAAGCGGCGAATCGAACGTAAGCAACTTCATCCAACTTTTTCAGTTTGTCTATTACCAAATCTCCGATTTCGATGGTTTTTACTTCTGGTTTTCCCAAGTTTCTGATTTCTTTCTCCACCTTAGCAACAAGTTTTTTTACATTATCATAACTGACAGGCCTTTTCTCACATGCCTTCATGATGCTTGAAGCCAACTTATCCCTGTCAAAACTCTCTCTCCTACCGTCCTTCTTTATCACAACTAGGTCAGTCATCTCAATTCTTTCATAAGTAGTGAACCTACCGCTACAGTCCAAACATTCTCTTCGGCGTCTATTAATCCCAGGATCAGTTAATCTTTTGTCTCTCACTTTCGTGTTTTCAGACGAACAATAAGGGCATTTAATAAGTATCAACTCCAAAAAAACACTACATATTGTGTTTCTAGTATTTTTTGAAATACAACATATAGATTAGGGCTTCTATTAAATATAAATTTCTCTGAATTAATCTTACAAAATTTATCGTATATAATAAAAATGTGAAATTACTAACAAGTTGTCCTAGGTAACTTGAATTTATCATAGAAATTTTTAACTTCTCCCTTCCTTTTCTCAGTTAGTTCCCTGATATATTTATCGTCCTTCAATTTCTTCTTGTGTTTCTCCTCCCATTCCTTTGCAGGAATGCTAAACTCTTTTTGGGTCTTATCCCTGAACACTTGAGGTATTACGTTGAAAGCACAGAACGGTATCAACCTCCCATCAGGAACAGCATAATGAATGCAACATCTCTCAACTCTATCAACATCATAGTTGTAAAGATCTTGGAAATGCATCATACCAACAAATAGAGAATGCAATTGGAATTCCGCTATATCACTAAAGTTTCCTGTCCCAAAGGCATTGGTTAAAAGCTTTACTATACTCAAGTTCTTTGGTTTCTTTTTTTCATCGATGAACTCACTTATTTTCCATAACAATCTTAAAGAAGATATTGTTTTACCAGCCTTCTTGAATCTACTACTTCTAATCTTTTCCGCCAATTCATCTAGATACTTGAACAAGCCAGGAACATCCACGAACCTAGTAATAGGAATCATCCTATCCCCATCTCTGAATAAGTACGTCGCTACACCACATGCAAAATGAGCTGAGAGTCTATACTTTGGCCTATCTTTAATAGCCTCAATAAAATTGGTTATGCTGGAAATACTTGGAACCGTGAAGAAATCTTCCATCCCGATATCCCCGTTAGTCTGTTCTTCTATTTTTCTACACGCATCAGGAATTGTTATTCTTCTACTCTCCCTTTCCTTGCGAGGCATCCTACCTACGAGAGAAACCGGTTGAAAGTTAACGCCCCGTATGATATCGTTGTTATCAAAAGCAAATCTAATTATATCACCCAATTCATGATCATTAATCCCTCTTATGACAGTTGGAACGAGCACAATATCAACCCCAGCCTTTCTACAGTTTTTCAGGACATCTGGAATTTCCCAGTAATTTTTGGGGTTGGTTTCTGGTGTTAACCCATCGAAGCTTAAGTAGGCGATGAGGCTACCCTCATTCCCAGCTGCTTTCTTCATATCTTTAATCAATTTCAAATTTCTCGAGAACTCTATACCATTAGTGTTGAATTGGACATGATCAAAACCTTCTTCTTTACAAATTCTAACGATTTCGACTACATCTTCTCTGAGTGCAGGTTCGCCACCAGTAATTTGGATTGCGTTGCATGACACAGGTTTCTGATTTTTCATCCTTCTTAACATCATTCTTATCTCTTCGAGAGTTGGCTCGTAAATGGCTTCACCCTCCTTTGCAAAAAAGAAACAATACCAACAACTCAAATCACACCTATTGGTCGCAACAATGTTTCCAAGGTTTGTATGGGACTTATGTTTTGCACACAACCCACAGTCGTTTGGACATTTAATTTCACTCAAGGATTTTTTTACGTCAGGATTTTCGAGTTTGATTCCTGCATCAGCATACCTCCTCGCTCTTTCATACATCTCATAATCTCCCCAGTATAGTTCTTTTATTATCCCATGCTTGGGACATTCCTTTATCATCCAGACTTTACCATCTTCTTCGTAAATCACAGCATCTATCTTAGCTTTTTCTATTCCTTCTTCTATACACTCAGGACATAAGCTTCCAGTAACTCTGAGAACATTACTATCTTTCTTAACGAGTTTACGTAGTTTTTTCTCAAAATCGTCTTTAGTTTTTATACTCGCGTTAGGACTAATTTCAAAATCCATAACTTTTAATAGTTTTTAAAAGTTTAAATAGTTTATTACCAATAACAATTTCAATGAAAAGAGATATTAAGAACAAAATATACTCCACATTTGCCAATATAGCCAACAGTTTCGGTTATTCAGAAGTATACGGTAGAATTATCGCATGTCTTTTAACACATGATAATCCAGTTACTCTATCTGATGTAGCTAAGGAGACTGGTTATTCCCCATCCATGGTTTCTTTAAGCATAGACTTTTTGGAAACCGTTGGAATGATCAAGAGAGTAAAGAAACCAGGTGATAGGAAATTATACCTTCAATCGAACGGAAGTCTATTAGACGGTTTGAAGAAAGCTATTCTGGTTAGGATCGAGAAAAACATCTCGAATAGTCTTCAGGAGTTTGATGATTACAAGAAAGAACTCAAGAGAGTAAAGGGAAAAGAGAGTGAGAGATTGTTAAAAGCAATAGAGAAACTAGAAAGTGAAATAAAGAGAATGGATAGATACATTAAAGTTCTTTCGAGAGTTAAACTCCCTTAATTTATTAAGAAAAAAATTAATATCAAATTTATGGATCCCATCTCCCATACTTTATTTGGTTCGGCAATAGCAGAATTTCTTGGATTAGATGTCATTACATTAATTTTTTGTTCTACGTTTTTAGATTTCGATGATTTTTTTGCTGGTCATAAAAAATTAGGTCCTTACAGATGGGGAGATATTCTTCATTATATGCCGTTCTGTTTTCTCGTGATAATCCCCATGCTAATCTTTAGAGCCCCTATATTTGGTTTTCAAAATGTACTCATTGGAGGTTTTATTGGAGTACTTTCACATCTAATTGGGGACATGTTGTTCGATTATGACGGTTTATTAATATATCCAAATAAAAAGATTCTCTTAATAAAAGCAAGAAAAGATATAAAAATTTCGTACAAAAACAAGGTTTATACTTATCTTGATAACAGAGCAATAATTTTAGGCATTATTTCTTTGTTCTTGTCATTAATTTACAGACTTTTTTCTTTTATTACTCTGTAATTCAAGAAATGCAAGATTATCCAAGTTATAGCATAACCCATGAATGCATAATAAGAGGTCCAACCACCCCCATAACTCATCAGATTATTCTTCATAATGATAAATTCACCGAGTGCGCCAAAAAATGAGAATAATAATATATCAAAAAAACTGTAAAGTTTATTGAATTTCTTGGGCAAATACAATGCCCAAGCAGCTCCACCCAGAAGACAAAGAATCATAATTTCAATAGGAACAAAAAGGACAAAATATGAACTTTCATAAGTTTCCCAAAAACCCAATATTTTCCCTGAATTTT
>Ga0209636_10004898_pt1 | contig 13675 bp, 11 predicted proteins | sample DeeMarSWOR152_54_FD_187464 | JGI IMG/M metagenome (GOLD analysis project Ga0209636, IMG submission 187464) | Marine sediment microbial communities from White Oak River estuary, North Carolina - WOR-1-52-54 (SPAdes) (version 2) | ecosystem: Environmental > Aquatic > Marine > Intertidal zone >...
AGAATTGAACACCATCCTAAGCGAACAGGGACTTCAATTCGGCATGGATGTATCTAAATACAAAGAGCCCCAGAAAGACAAATAAGAGCAGAAAGGAAAAGTGAGGGAATTCATAAGCAAAGACCCGATTGTCAAAAAAAGAGTTCGACTTCAAAAAATTCTGTGCATAAAAGGTTGATGTTTCGTTTTCAGATTCTTATATATTCCCGACCTGTGATCAGGCTGAATGAGGGATTGATTATATTTGCGGACAGGTTCTAAAGTTGAGTGAAAGGCTGGATTTGTTCCGATGAGACATGGTAAGAAAGTAAAAAAGTTAGGCAGAACCAAAAGCCACAGAAAGGCGATGCTGGCAAATATGGCGGCTTCTTTGTTTATGTATCGCATGATCAAAACCACAGAAGTCAAAGCCAAAGAGGTTAGAAGATTAGCAGAGAAGTTAATAACTTTAGCCAAAAGAGGCGATCTTCACGCTCATCGTCAGGTCTATGATGTGATCAAGGATAGGAAGCTGGTCAAAAAGATATTCGACGAGATAGCTCCGAAATTCAGTGATAGAGAGGGTGGCTACACCAGGGTTTTGAGATTGGGCATCAGGAAGGGAGATGGGGCATCGGTTTCAGTGGTCGAACTTTTGATTGAAAAGCCACCCAAGGAGGAGAAAAAAGGGAAAAAGGGAAAAGCGGCAAAGAAGACCAAGCCAGAGAAGAAAATAGAAGCTAAGCCTAACAAAGAGAAGGAGAAAGAAAAGGTGAAAGCGAAGGCTGGCGAGGTTAAAGAAGAAGAAGAAAAGATTGAAGGGAAGGAAAAAGAAGTAAAAGAAGGCGAGGAAACCGATTTAGAGAAAGCCGACCCGGAAGAAAAAAATAAATTTAATAAATAAATTTTAGCCTGTTTTATTCCGATCCTTTAAAATAAAAACCGCTGGTTCTTTGAAGAACCTGCGGTTTTCTTTTAGATAAGGATGGCGTATGGTAGTTGAACCAATTTTTACAATGGAGAAAGGTAAAGGAGATCTTTAAACGGGATACTACGGACAGATCTTCATCAAAGAGGGGCCCAAAGAATAGCCTTTCTTTCTTTTGGTGGTTTGAATTTGGATTCAAAGAGGCGTCGGTGAATAAAAAGGGACCTGTCAATATTTGTCTCTCCGTCGACTTTCAACCTATTAATTTGGAGTGGCCACCTTTAGGTGAACCACATAAAACTTTCTGTCTCTCAGAAGGTCATAAGTCAACTAAAGCTTGGCACTCCAGTAGAACCTTATTTAAATTTGACTTTTTCGGCGTTCTCCTTATGTCGTGTTCAAAACAACTTTTAGTAAAAACTTGTTGACCGGCTCTTCCGTATGTGATATGTTTACTTCAGATCAATGTCAGGGAGGGATAGATGACCGAACAAATTTTGTCAGATGAGAAAATCCAACTGTTTGTGGAAACATTCAAGCTTTTGAATTCGACTTTAGATTTAGATGAACTTTTAGATGTGATCCTAAAACTTTCTGCCCGGACCATGGAGGCTCAGGCAAGCTCGCTTTTGGTAATTGATAAGAAAAGTAAAAAACTAAAACTTCATATCTCTCCAAGCGAAAAGGCAAAGGGAAAGAAAAAGTTAGAGCTTAAGATGGGAGAGGGAATTGCTGGATGGGTGGCGGACCATGGCCAGCCGGTGATCTCCAATCAGGTTAAGGAAGATCCGCGCTACTCTCCCGAACTGGAAAAACAGATAGGGTTTTCCATAGATTCTTTGATCTGTGTTCCCCTCTTAAGAAGAGGGAAGTTGATCGGTGCGGTGACTGCTCTGAATAAGACCAATGGCAAGAAGTTTGACCAGGAGGATTTAAAGATTTTCTCCTCCTTGGCTGATCAGATCGCCATCGCCCTGGACAACTCTTATCTTTTCAGCAAAGCGAAAAAGAAGACTTTAGAGATAGAAACTCTGCTGGAGGTGGAAAAGTCCTTAAGCTCTTCCTTGGATCTGAATGAGCTTTTGGAGCTAATCTTAGATTCCCTTCTGAAAGTGGTCAAATATGATGCGGTTGCCATTTTTCTGATTGATAAAGAGAAGCAGGAGATCGAACACATTAAGGCCAGAGGGTTTGCTCCAGCTTTAGAGCCGGATCTGCAGCTCAAGATAGGGCAGGGTCTAGCTGGCTGGGCGGCTAAGACCCAAAAGAGCTTAATTGTCCCAAATGCCAAACAGGATTCTCGTTACATCGAAGCCAGAGTAGAAACTCAATCCGGCATGGCAGTGCCAATAGTATCTCAAGAGAGGATGATCGGAGTTTTCAGTCTGGAAAGCGATGAACCGAATGCTTACGGTGAGGACGATTTGGAGCTTTTGGAGGCTTTTGCCAGTTTAGCTGCTATCTCTTTAGAAAGAGCTCGTCAGCACGAGGAGATTTTAGAGAAAAGAAAATTAGAGGAGGAACTCTCCATCGCCAGAATAATCCAGCAAAGTTTTCTACCCCGAAAAAAACCTCAACTTTCTGGATTTGATATCTCAGGTATAAATATTCCATCTGAGAAGGTGGGGGGAGATTATTATGATTTCATCCCTATAATTGAAAATCAGATGGGCATAGCCATCGGCGATGTCTCTGGAAAGGGGATACCCGCCGCTTTGATCATGGCATCCTTTAGAGCCAGCCTGATAGCTGAGATAAGAAACAATTATGCCATCAGAAGCATCATGTTCAAGGTGAACAATCTTCTTTTCGAGAGCACAGCTTCAGATATTTATGTTACCGCGGTCTATGGAGTTTTAGACACAAAGAACAATATATTCACCTTTGCCAATGGCGGACATAATGCTCCCATCTTAAGGCACGCAAACGGTGAGATGGAATATCTTACCGAAGGTGGAGTGGTTTTGGGGATGTTTGAGAATTCAAAATACGAAGAAAGACCGGTGGGGCTTAGTCCCGGAGAGATCATAGTTTTCTACACTGATGGTGTGACAGAAGCAAAAAATGAAAGGGAGGAGGAATTTGGTACCAGAAGACTGAAACAGGTGATAGGTGATTCACACCAACTGAATGCTGTCCAAATTCAAGAAAATATCTATAAGGCAATAAAGGATTTCACGAGTGATTTGCCGCAGGCGGATGATTTGACCATGATTGTGATCAAAGTCGGGGATTAGGGTTTAGGGGCTTGGGACTGGTAGCTTGGGAATAGTGAATAGTTGGAGAGGAGATGATTAAGAGTTATAAAGATTTAGAAATTTGGAAGAAAAGCGTGGAGTTAGTGAAAGATATTTACATCAATACAAAAGATTTTCCTAAATCCGAAACTTATGCTTTAGTTGATCAAATTAGAAGGGCGTCCCTCTCTATACCCTCTAATATCGCTGAGAGGGACACTCCAGACAGTATAAAAGAGAGTTTAAGCAGTTTCTATTCGTTGCATTGGGTTCTCTGGCAGAACTTGAAACTCAACTAATTATAGCAGAGAAATTAGGGTATTTAGACAACCAAAAATTAAATAAATTTTTATCAGAGTTAGATGTAATGGGAAAAATGACAAGGGGTAATCAAGAAGTTATAGGACAAAGAAAACAATCCATAAATCAAGATGAGCATTATACAAGCCCCAAATCCCTAGCCCCAAGCCCCTATTTATGATGATGTTTCGCAAACATTATATATTTACCGTTTTCGTCGGTTTAATCTTAATGGGCTGTGTTCCCCAGCCCCGATTCACCTCGGAACCGGTTGAAAAAAGCAGGAACCAGACGGTTTCACAGGAGGAATCCAGAAAGGCCGAAAGTCCCCAGCATCACCAGAAAAAAAGCAAAAGTAAGGTCGACAAAGCTAAGATGGAAAGGATAATCGGCTCCTTTCTGGGAGCACCGTACAAAGTTGGGGGTGAAACCAAGGCAGGGTTCGACTGCTCTGGTTTGGTAATGCAGATATACAAAAAATATGCTGGCTTCAAGCTCCCCCACAACACCAAAAAGCTTTACCAGCTGGTAAAACGTGTGGATAAAGACGATTTAGTATATGGGGACCTGGTATTCTTCTCTGACGGCTGGTTTTCGGTCTCCCACGTGGGGATCTATATTGGAGAGGGCAGATTTGTGCACTCCATGAAAGGCTTTGGAGTGATCGTATCATCTCTGGGTGAAGACTACTACAAAAAAAGATACAGGGGTGCCAGAAGGGTAATTCCTTAAGCGATTTTGAGATGTCCCTGCTTGCTTGAATAAATTTAATAAAAGAAAACCACTAAGCTTGCCTTTTAATATCTTATGGACCTGAAGACCAAGCTGGAAAACCTTCCCACCAACCCCGGGGTATATTTGATGAAGGATGCCTGGGCAAGGATAATCTATGTGGGGAAAGCCAAATCTTTGAGAAACAGAGTGCGGGCATATTTCCACGATACCCCTCCCTACCATCCCAAAATATCTGCCCTGATCACAAAGATCTCTGATTTTGATATTCTGGCGACCGACTCGGAGATGGAGGCTTTAATCCTGGAAGCCAATCTCATCAAGGAATACAAGCCCAGATACAATGTGAACTTGAAGGATGATAAAAGGTACCCATATTTAAAGGTAACCGATGAGCCCTTCCCCCGCGTTCTGGTGGTAAGAAGGGTGAAAAAAGATAAGGCTAAATATTTTGGTCCCTATACCAATGTCAAAGCCATGCGGCACACTCTCAGGATACTGAGAAGGGTTTTTCCGGTTCGAAGCTGTAACTATGCCCTTCCTTCTACCAGAAAGATCAAACTATGCCTGGATTATCATATCAAGAGATGTCTGGGGCCCTGTGAGGGGAAGGTTTCGCAGGAAGAATACCAGGAGATCATAAAAAATGTTTTGTTTTTTCTTTCTGGAAAAAATAATCTGTTGATGCAGCACCTAAAAGAAAGGATGAACGAATACTCCGCCGGGGAGGAATTCGAGAAGGCGGCTTCCGTTAGGGATCAGATCAAGGCCTTAGAAAGCGTAATAGAAAAACAAAAAGTGGCAGATGTGGAACAGGTGGATCGGGACATCATCGCTTTTGCCCGTGACAAAAAGGACATCTCGGTGGTGGCTCTGCAGATAAGAGAAGGCGTTTTAATCGGCAGACAGAGTTTCCATCTCACCGGTTTCAAGGAGAGCACAGATCAGGAGATTCTGTCCACTTTCCTAAGACAATATTACATGCATTCAGTGGTGATTCCACCTGAGATTATTCTCGCCGCCGAGGTGGATGATCAAGGGATGATCCGGAATTGGCTTTCCTCTAAAAGAGAGGGAAAGGTGAAAATCATCGTTCCCCAAAGAGGAGAGAAAGTCAAACTTTTAGAGATGGCAAGTTACAATGCCCAACTTTCTTTAAATGAGCTTTTGTTGCAAAGATCAGAGGCAAAGAAGAAAGTTCCTCTGGCCATCAGATCACTGGGGAAAGATCTATATTTATCCCTCCCTCCCCGAAAGATCACCGCATTCGATATATCCAACTTAGGTCCGAAAGACGCGGTGGGCTCTCTGGTTTTCTTTCAGGATGGACGCCCCAAGAAAAGCCAGTATCGTAGATTTAGAATCAAGACCGTGGAAGGCCAGGACGATTTCGCCATGATGGCTGAGGTGGTGCGCCGATATTTTACCCGGTTGACCGAAGATAAGCAGGAATATCCAGACTTGGTCTTAATTGATGGTGGAAAAGGGCAGCTATCAGCTTCTGTTCAAACTTTGAACAGCCTAGGAATCAAAAATCAGAGCGTGGTGGCTTTGGCTAAAAGATTAGATGAGGTTTTTTTGCCTCAAAGGACTGATCCTCTGATGATCCCCAAAGGTTCTGCTTCCCTAAAACTTCTCCAGCGGATAAGGGATGAGGCACATCGTTTCGCTGTGGAGTATCACCGAAAGCTAAGAAAGAAAAGGACCATAAAATCTGAGCTGGACCAGATTCCTGGAGTCGGACCCGCAAGAAGAAAGGTTTTGCTTAAACATTTTCGCTCAGTTGAAAAAATCAAAGGGGCAGACTTGGAAGAACTGTTAAAACTTGAAGGTATAAATAAAAGGGTGGCGGAAAAGATTTACAAACATTTCCATCCATAGAATTGATTTGCCTGATTGAATCCATTTTTGCAATATAAAGATGTGAGCATAAAGCCCACCTTAAATAAGCCCACCCAAAAATCAGGATCAATCTCAAAAGGTAAAAATATTTCCCCTTAGAATTTGAATTATTAAGGAAAGCATATAATTGTTTACATCCCCCCTTTAGAAAAGGGGGGGAGGGGGGATTCATATGAATGCATACGCATTTAAAGTCAAGCCCAAAACAGGTGTGGGAGAAAAAATCAATGCGAAGCATTCATACGAATAGTAAGATGCAAACTGTTTCCTGCTCCTCTTAGTAAGTCTCTAATTACTCCCATGATCCAACCGGAGATATTCCCCAGCTTTCTGTTGGTGTTTTTCACCAACAGGGAGATTTCGAAAACATCAGGCTGTTGGTCAAGAAGACCACCAGCCAGCAGAGAGCCAAACCGAAAAGCAAGATCGATCTCAGAAGGAAAAAAGTTCCCTTCGTTCAGTATTTAGATTAAACTCTTAATTAGCCCGGTAATCGAACCTGAGATATTAAACAACATGTGGATGATTATTGCCGGAACGATACTTTCTGTTTTCTCACGATAATGACCTGCCACCAGCCCCAGCAGAAATGCAGATGATGCGATCATGACAACTGAAAAGCCATCCAATCCTGTCATCAACAATCCCAAGTGCATGAATCCAAAAAGCAAAGCGCTTATGAACACAGGGAGACTGATACGTAGTTTAAAAAGGGAGGGACCATATTGGCTCAAAGAAGAAAGATAACCCTGGATTAACCCCCGGGTGAGAACCTCCTCGCAAATGCTTGCCCAGATCCAACCGAAGATTACCGATTGGAGAAAGGAAAACTTTTGCACCAGTGGGGGTGCATTTATCGGCAATATCAAAGCTGAACCGGTGATGATCAGTCCTGCGATGAAACCGACTATAACAGTCTCTTTAAATCGGAACTTTTCGGTTATCTTAAAACCGTATGTTGATATCCTACCTTTGCTTAATGCCAGTATCAGTGCAAGCGAAATGATAAGCATTAAAGCGTGATTAATGAATCCTCCCAGCCAGAACCTCGATTGCATCAAGGTTTGAATTGCAGCAATTTGCATTATCATAGAGGATACAAAAAGGACAAGTAAACCCAGAAGAATGGCTACAATGATTTTGACGATAGATGAGGCAGTTTGATTTTTAAAGAGATTCATTTTATTTTTCTTTCAAAATAGTTTTTACTTTTTTCAATTTGGAATCCGCCTGTAAAATTTCAGCGAATTTTGGATCAAGCTGACAAACTTTCTCCCATTCCCTCTTACCCTTATCCTATTGACACTTCAATTATTGCGTTTGTATTGGTTTAGCCCTTTCGATGTTCCGGTAATACGTATCCCCAAATTCCCTCTCGCTAAAACCATAATTTCTTATCTTCCCCTTGATTAAGAGAATAATTATCAAAAAAGATAATGTCCGCAGAAACATATGAGTTATAAATGCAGGTAACCAGAGAGGTGAGGTTTCTGTTATCCGGAACTTATTTGGCGCTTTCAGCGTAATAACTGAAATGGTTAATCCCGTAAATAAGGAACAGTTAGTCTTAAACAGGCGGAAAGTTTTTGCGTAGTCCTTTTGCCCGTTTTTACTTACCGTTAGGTAACTTATCCCAATAAAAAATTTTCTATTTCTTCAGCATTTTCCAAATATTTTTAAACATTTGATCGCCGATGGTTTCTATATCCACAGATTTGTCTAAATAGCTAATCAAACCAGTTCCCTCTATTATTGCGTGGATTTGAAATGCGTATATTTTACAATCAATATCTTTTCGAATTTCTCCCCTTTTTTGTGCTTCTAATAGTTTTTGTTTTAGAAATTCACGAGAATGCAAAAATCCGCTTTCTATCCTCTTTTGAATGCCGGGATCTTTCTTACTTGCACTTAAGACGAACTCTAAAAAGCTGTAGGAGGTATCCTCTTTTTCTTTCCCCAAGAGTATGTGGGATACCTCCTTGAATGATTTTAAGGACTGGAAAAATGCTTTGAGTAAATCTTTCAGAGTTTTACATGACCCCAAGCGGGAGGAACTCCATTTCCCCATCTCTTGGAAAAATAATGACAGAACCTCGTGAATCAATTCATCTTTGTTTTTAAAATGATGATAAATGGCGGGTTTGGTGATTCCTACTTCACGGGCGATATGATTGAGTGAAGTTTTTTCATATCCGTTCTGCAGGAAGAGTCGTAAGGCTGTTTTGATAATATTCTCTTTTCTTGGCAAATAAACCTCTTTTTCTTACCTACCAGTCGGTAAATAAAATATATAAACCGCAGTAATATGTCAAGTTATTTTTCGCAGGCGCTCTGAAAAAGTTTAATTAAAGGAGGTTTTTTTCTTAAGTGTCAACTCTGAAGATACTGCCTTATGAACCGTAGGGTTCACATCTGGGGAGCTCTGAGTCAAAGAGGACTAAAAAAATCAAACACCCTTTCAGGATAGGGGAATCCCCTTACGAGTTCTCATTAATTAAGGATATAATAGGATTGCTAAAGTCCGAGACACAAACCATATGCTTCCAGGGTGCAGAAAATAAGTTTAGGTAGAAGTTTTTTTTGATTATTAGGGTAAAGAACTATAAAAGTTTGAAAAATTAAAGGAAGTAAAATGCAACAAGTTGGATTTGCGTGCCTACAACAGGAGGGAATATTTTCCCTTAAATCTTTTGTTGCAAACTTCGAGGGGAGCTTGATTAAGGCTTCCTTAAGGAAAAAAGAATCACTCAAGAAGAAAGTTTCTTTGCTTCCCTGATCACCCCGTAGAGCCCATTATCCAACTGAGCGAACAGCTTCAAATGCTTATATCTTTCCAAAAGTTCCGCTTCCACCACCTTCTTGTCCACAGATGCCAAAAGCACACGTCCGAATATCACCATGTCCTCGCCATATTTTTTGGTCCAATCCAATGAGCATTCCAGATGAGCTTTGCACTCAGCGATACGAGAGGTGGTGAGTTTAACGGACTTCACAGGCGTTAATCCCGCCTTTTTGATTTCTTTATCCCCGGTTGGTTCAATCTCTGTAATCTTCCCTATCTTCTTAGCCAGCTCTGTCCCAGGAATATTGATTATGAACTCCCCGGTGGAGAGGATGTTTTTGGCTATGAGGTCACTGGTATTGCAGCCGAAGCCCACAATGGCAGGACGAGAAGAAAAAATGGAGATCGAACTTTTGATTCCTAGACTGGGGACTTTCTCTTTATTTACCGAGGTGATCAATACCGTCTGTCCCACTAAAGGAAAACGAAGCCCATCCACCATAGGGAATGTTGCAACTGCTTTAAGCCCGCTGATATCGTAATCCACCTTCTCCATTGTTTTTTTCATCATAGCTCCTTTTGCTATTTTAATATTTCTATGCCCAATTCAAATTGTGCTCAGGTTCTCCCCACTGATCAACAGCCATTCACCCGCTGATGATACCTCAATTGATAGAGAGATTTTTATAATTTCTCAAAAGATCTGGAAAAACTGAATGCTCAAATATACTACTTTTCTTAACCCTGTCAACAAAAATTTAAAAACTTTTTAAATTCTTTCCGGAAATGAAAAAACAGGCTTCTATTCCGGATAGACGGCAGAAGAAATCACCTTAGTTTGATACTTGTTCTTAATACGAAAATCTGGCCTGTAAATATTTGACAAAAACAAAGGGTATACAAAAAAGAGTCCGAATAAAAAGGAAAAGTTATGCGTGTCCTTATAAGAGTCTGAAAGTGAGAATCTATGATTCTTTCGTTATCTTCAATTTTCTTTTATCGATTAACCCCTTTTCCCATGCATTCAAAAACAGCTCCGCAATGTGGGGATCGAATTGAGTACCAGCACACTCTCTGATCTCCTTTAAAACCATCTTAAAGCTTTTGGCTTTTCTGTAGGGTCTATCGCTGGTCATGGCGTCAAAGGTGTCCACCACAGCCATCAGGCGTCCCTGGATGGGTATCTGATCGTTTCGCAATCCGTAAGGATAACCCTTGCCATCGAACCTCTCATGATGATATAAAACATAGGGAACGGCAGGAGCCAAAAAGGAGATGCCTTCCAATATTTTCGCCCCACAGATGGGATGTTGTTTCATGATCTCGAATTCATCGGGGGTCAAGGCTTCAGCTTTGTTCAATATGGCATCGGGCACGCCTATCTTTCCGATATCATGCAAGATTCCTCCCATCTTTACTTCCCATAGTTTTTCTTCATTCCACCCCATCTCCCGGCACAAAGATTGGGCCATGGAACACACCCTTTCCGTGTGGCCGCGAGTATATATGTCTCGCGCCTCCACAGCATTAGCCAGCGCAGTGAGGGTCTGCAGATAAGATTCCTTCAGCTCCTCATACAATCTGGAGTTTTCAATGGCAGAAGCTGCCTTGGAGGCGATGATGGAAAGGGAGTGGAGCTGTCCGGTGGTGAATGGGGATATCCGCCCTTCAGATCTGATCAAAATCAAAATTCCGATGGCTTTTCCCTTTGCCATCAAAGGATGCACGATAACCGACCTTATGTTTTTCCTTAAATGAGGGGAGAAGAAGCGTTCACCGATTTCATTTTTGTCAAAAACACGTGGGCGGCCATGTTTGATAACCCATTTGGAAATGTTATCCTGCCCGGTGAGAAGCCCGCTTTTTTTCATCTTGGATGGCACTCCCAAGGAGGCTTCAGGAATTAGCCGGTTGGTCTTTTCATCCCGAAGTAAAACAGAAGCCATATCTGCTTCCAGCTCTTTGATGGCAGTCTCCAAGATCAAATTCAAAAGAAAATCCAACCGAATGGTGGAGCCCATAGCTTCGCTGATCTTATAAAGAGATACCGCCTCCTTCAAATTTATGTTTTCTCGGTAGAGTCTCTGTTTCTCCAGACCTCGCTTGATCACCGCCCTTAAGGTATCCATGGAGAAAGGTTTAACCAGATAGTCGTAGGCCCCTGATTTTAGCACCGCTACCGCATTCTCTATGGTGGGATGTCCGGTCATGAGAATCACGATGGCATCCGGATGGAACTTGGTGGTTTGGTTGAGCACATCCACTCCAGATTTTTTGCCCATTATCAGATCGGTCAGAACCAGATCCACCGTTTGGTCTTTGATAAACTCTATTGCCTTCTGGGGATCACATATCGTTTCAATCTGATACCCTTCAGTGGAAAGCATCTCCCTTAGGACTTCACATATATATTCCTCGTCGTCCACCACCAAAATACGGGAGACATTTCGGGGCGATGATACTCCTTCTATTATTTTTGTGGAGATTGGGGCGAGGGAAGGAGGATTTGCTCTCTTTCGCTCTCTGGTTTCAACGCTTCGGGTTGAATTTGAAGTAGCCACACTTGTTGAGCAACTGCCATGATTAGATTTGTTGCTCATATGCCCCCTTCAACTGGAATTTTGGTTCACTAAAGAGAAGAGATAGCAAGCCCAGGAATTTAAGCCTTCTTCGCTGACTGTTCAAAAATTGTATCGGCTGAAATCGAGCCAAGGTTGAATTTTTGTGTGTGCTTCTTTTGCGCAGAAAACAGAGATGTCTATGTTCTTAGCGAAGATGTTCTAATGTTGAACCTATTTTAATTGAAAAGGGATAAGGGCTTTTTCTACCTCACCCCCTTTGTTCTCCCCTTTCCATGAAATGGAGAGGGGGATAGGTGGTGAGGTTATCAAACCATCAACTTAATTGCATCCTGAAGCTTCTTATTCTTATCAAAAATTTCAACCGCTAAAATGAAGATTGACCTGATTTTTAAATACGAAAATTTTATTAATGAAACACTGGTGGAATTACATCATGAACAACAGGATGCTCCAGGGTTCTTTGTCCAAAAGGTATTTGCAGAACAAAGCAGGATTAGCAGAGATCAAAGCTTAATACACAGGTTAGGATAAAATATTTCCAGAAATTTGGCACGTTCTCTAAGCTTTTCACCAAATAAAGAGGCAAAATCGGGCAAAGACAAACCAATCCCTCCGAAAAATTCCCCTTTTGGCTTGCACCCGGGATGAGTGGCGCTGTATCCCACGCCGAGACAAAAGATCTTTCGGAGCGTAAATAGCCTCGTTCTGTAAGTGAACCAGTGGATGAAATTGTCAAATTCCTCGTAGGTCTGGACAAATATCAGTTGATTGGCAAGAAAGAGATTTTTCTTCCAGCTTATTTTGAAATCGAAATCTTCAAGCCAACTATTATGTCTTTTCATGTAAGCTAAGCCCACACCCAGATAATCGAAAACCAAGTCGGATATACCGAAACCTTGCTTGGGATTATATACATCTATGGAATACTCCACTAAAGTCAAAAGCAAAGCTGATTGGGAAATGGATAAAGCCTGACTGGTTTTCGAGGAAAGATCCACCCAATCATAGGCCCAGAAGAAGAACTGGGTCATTTTATATCCCCGCACGAAATGGCTTAATTCATTTGTCTGTGCTAGATTGTCACCTTCTCAATCATCTTTGAAATGAAATCCGCTGTTGGATTCTCCCCAGCTGGCGAGAGCTTGTTTGAAACCGAAGAAGATAGCGCCAGCATTAACCATACCAATGATCGAAGCCCTCTTGTAGTTGATCTTTTTCTGTTTGGGATTAAAAATAATCAAATTACCTTTTCGGTAAGAAAGCCGATAAGGTGCGGAAGAGGATCCTTCCGAAATAAGGATAATCTGATTTCAAAATCCGATCCCAGAATCAGCTTAATCTTCAGTTTCCTTTCAGCTACTTGAGAACGAAGAAGCTGGAAGGTGCGGTTTATCTTATTCTGAAATGTGGAGGTGATTCTATTCAATATATGAGGGGTGGCACAGATGACCTCAACGCCAGCATCAATTGCCTGTTTGATCATCTGAACGGAGTCTTCAATGGTTTCAGCACCATCGTCCACTCCGGGCAATATGTGGGTATGAATGTCTATCATAAAAGATTGCTTGCCGCCTTGTTTTCCTTGTTTTTTAGATAAGACAGAAAAGAAATAGTCCGAAATTTTCCTTCTGCTCCGATTCCATCTTTTTAAAGCGGAATTCCAATTTGTTCATTAAACGTTTTCATTACGGAGAAGCAACAAAGCTTGCCTTTTATTGTGCGCAAAGAATTTCACAATTTTGATCCTTAGGAACAATGGGGTGCAAAGATTCCGATTTCATCTACACATTTTGCTTTTAGTAGAACCATGGCGACGTTTAAAGCATGGGGGGAAGTTCGTTAGTTCATATCGGCAGGCATATAAAAAATTTTATAGCGGTTGAAGCACTTTTTAAAGAAAAAGGGAGACTTTTGTAAAAGAGTCAGTAAGAGATTCAAAACTCGCGAGGACAAATCTAAAGATATACCTTTACAGTTCACGCACTTATCGATTATTTATCTTCTGGAAGTCCAAGCATACTGATAACCTATCGCTTTTTGCATCATGCCTAACATCGCATTTTTATCGAAGCTGGAAATATAGGCTACTTATAAAACTTCTGTAATGGGGGGAGATTTTTTCGGTTCGTCTCTTTGTTGAGCAGGTTCAGAAAAGCGGGTTAGATATACAAGGCTTGATATGCAAGGTTAGTATCGTTTGGCAGGCGTCAATGGTGCATAGGGGATGGCGTTA
>Ga0209636_10004900_pt1 | contig 13672 bp, 16 predicted proteins | sample DeeMarSWOR152_54_FD_187464 | JGI IMG/M metagenome (GOLD analysis project Ga0209636, IMG submission 187464) | Marine sediment microbial communities from White Oak River estuary, North Carolina - WOR-1-52-54 (SPAdes) (version 2) | ecosystem: Environmental > Aquatic > Marine > Intertidal zone >...
AGCCGTGCTTCCCTCTCACATACAAGCGATCACAGGGAAGACATGGTCTTGTTGAGCCGCGTTTTCTTCTCACTCCACTTCCTCTCTCTCGGGGTTGTTAATGATCTTGTTTGCCCCCGGGAGCTTCCCTCAGTGGCCTCTAGAAAGGCAACACAATCATTGCAACAAAGATCGCTGGTGAAAAGCTCTTCTTCTCCCAAAACCCGAATCTGCGCTCCACAGATGAGGCACGCTCTCATGAACACGGTTTCCTCCCAAATACCTCTTACATACGTGGGGAGGGCCACTTGTAAAAGTAGCTGCAAGTGGCCCAACGACCCTTCCCGCTTGTGTCACGTCTATTGTAGGAGCTACTCTATTTCTACTTCGATTAGCCTTTCCTTCTCTTTAATGGACTCCTTGAGGGGCACAGTGACCTTCAGGATGCCATTCTTGAACGCCGCTTTGATTCCTTTCGCGTCGATGCTCTCCTGCGGAAGTGGGAACGAGCGCTGGAATCGCCCACACTGCCGTCCGATTCGGAAGTAGTTTTCTTCCTTAACCTCTTCACTTCGCTTTGTCTCTCCGGAGATCACAAGCCGCCCCTGCTCCACCTTGATATCGATATCTTCCTTCTTGGTTCCCGGCAGCTCGGTCTCGAAAACAAGATTTCTGTTCTTTTCGTAAATATCCGTGCGGCCGTATCGTGGACCAAAATCGAAACCGAGATCAGCAAAATCACCGAAGAAATCGTCCATCAATCGAGAGAGCCCACTCTCAAACAGGAAAGGCCTTCTCCACATCGCAGGACGTCTTTCAACCATCTCAGTCTCCTCCCATTCTTCGCTTGGAAGTTAGTGTTTGCACTCTTCGTACATAGGCAGCCTCTGCTTGGGGGGCCCTCAACGGGCTGGGTGGCCACAGAGGCTGCCTTTCCATCACCTAACTACCGGCCACAACCGCTCTGCGGTTTCTTTGGGGTCTTCTTGGTAGGCTTCTTTGTCGTTTGAGCTCGCATCTGTTCCACCTCCTTTGCCAGCATGGCGACAGCCTCACGGATATCTCTCGGGAGAAATCCGTGAGGCTTGGTGTATCCGTTGTGGTTTTCTGGTCGTGTCCTTCCCGTTCTTGTTCGAGGGCCAACACTCTAAGCGGCCTTTCTCCAGCGACCTCGAGTAGGGAGTGGCACGCTGGACAGACTAGGAGACTAAGCACCTTGAGGCCCACATTCTTAACGGCGGTTCGCTTGGTACAGGCCGGGCAGAAAACCTTAGGCATGTCTCCTCTCCTTCGCTGCGCCTTTGCGCTTCGTTCTGCGGCGCGTAGCGGGTCTGTACTCATCTGTTCTCTGCGCCTTCCGGGATGCCAACACGCCCACAACTTCCTCGTAGGTCCAGTCCTGAAGTATCCAGTCGGGATACGACCAGTTCTCAGGAACCCACTCGGCCGTCAGGGGATCTTTGTCGATGACCTCCATCAGCACGCCGCAGGCATCGCAGCGCAGGCGCTTGAAGCGCCACACATCTTCTTGGGCTAAACTGTTCGGAGCATCGCATGCCGGACACCTGATCACTGTCATCGTTTTCTCCTCGCACGGTCGCTTTGTGTTCACGGACGTCTTCCACCCACAATTCGCCAACGGCCTCGGCTGTTAGCTGATCCTCTTCATGTCAACAGGGCTCACGCTCACCCCTTTTACGATGCCGAGTTTGCCCAGGACGCCCTCCTTGGCTGCAAGCACGTACCGGTGTCTTTCGGTGATGGCAATTGACTTGGCGTTCGCTTCGACCTTCTTGATTGCAACGATGTCTCCCAACTCCCCGATGACAGCGAGCTCAAGAGGAGCGCAGATACCACTCATGACGTATGTGATACGAGCAGTCGTAATCTTTGGCTGAACGTAAAGAAGCACTGTAGCGTCTAGAGCCTTGGTCCCCACGCTGGCCAACCCGGCTTTCCTTGCCTCAGGCGTCTCTGCAATCCTCACTAGCAGAGTCAGCGCATTCCCATCGGCGGTTCTCGCGGGGAGATTTCCAACGGGCATGGTCAGCACCGCAGAGGGAAGATATCCTCCCCCGGCTTTGGCACGGCTTGGCCCAACCGCAAACGCCCCGATAACAAACGCAACCCCGATGACGATAACCACAGCAACACTAATCCCTAGCACCTTATTCCAGTTCCTCGACGCTTCGCTTTCCATCGCGTCTTCCTCCTTGCGCAGTTTCCCAGTTTCGCACTTTCACACTTGACTTACTGCGCAACAAGGATTATATTCAGGCAGATGGCTTTGTCAAGAGGTTGAGTCAAAACCGAAAAGGAGGAGAAATGTCAATATCTCATGCGGCTTTCTTCAAGATGCTGTCCGCGCGATCGCGGGTTCGGATCCTTCAAGTGCTTGCAGAAAAAGGAGAGATCTCTGTCGATGAGCTCAGCTCGCAGCTCAGTGTGACCTCGACCACCGTGTCGCGTCACCTTCAACTACTGCGGATGCACGGGCTAGTGACTGTGCGCCAGGAGGCGCAAAACCGTTTTTATTCACTCAGCAGGGGATACATTGCCCAGCAGATCGCCTCATTCCTCGACGATTTGGCGATCGAACTGCCGGAGAAGGCGAGGCAAGTCTAGGAGTCTGGCAGCGCAAAACAAGTGATCAAATTGAAAAGTACCGCACACCGTGCGGAGAAAGGGGCTCAAAATGAGGACCTGGATGAGGCTGGTAGTAGTTGCGATTTCGTTTCAGGCACTGGGAGTTGCCTTGGTCAGCGCAGCCTCCGGGCAACCCGCATCTTGGGAAGCAAGCTTTGGTGGCACTCACATCGAAAAGGGGTACTCCGTCCAGCAGACCGTGAACGGTGGGTACATCCTTCTGGGAGTTACGATGTCGAAAGGTGCCGGCCAAACGGATTTCTGGCTGATTAAGACGAACAGCGCTGGTGAGATGGAGTGGGACCAAACCTTTGGTGGCACGATGGACGACTGGGGCCGGGGCGTCAAGCAAACAAAGGATGGTGGCTACATCCTTGTAGGGAGCACGTTCTCTTTCGGCGGGGGGAAAGCCGACGTATGGCTAATTAAGACCGATGCCAATGGCGTCAAGAAATGGGCACGGGTCTTTGGCGGCGCTGAAGTGGACCTAGGTTGTGCTGTTCAGCAGACAACCGACGGCGGGTACATCGTCATTGGGTATACCCAATCGAAGGGTGCTGGAAGTGCCGATGTGTGGCTCATCAAGACCGACTCCAATGGCGCCAAGAAGTGGGAAAGAACCTTTGGGGGCAGCCAGTGGGATGCGGGGTATTCCGTACAGCAAACCCGCGACGGGGGCTACATCCTTGTTGGGCAAACCAGATCGAAAGGCGAAGGCAAATCGGATGTTTGGCTGATCAAGGCCGATGCTACCGGAAACAAGTTGTGGGAAAAGATTTATGGTGGAAAGGAGGAGGACGCTAGTCGATGGGTGGAGCAAACCCAGGACGGAGGGTACATCCTAGTCGGGTGGACCAAATCGAAGGGGGCAGGTGGAGCAGATATCTGGCTCGTCAAAACGAATGCCAATGGAGTCAAACAATGGGAGAAGACCTTTGGTGGCGTCGGCAATGATTGGAGCCGGTGTGTGCAGCAGACACAAGATGGAGGCTACATTCTTCTTGGCAGTACAGCTTCCTTCACCGCTGAGCAGTCCTACGACTTCTGGCTGATCAAAATGGATGCTACCGGGAACAGGAAGTGGGATAGGATGTATGGTACACCGTACTGGGACCGTGGGCGTTTTCTGCAGCAGACGGAAGATGGAGGCTACATCCTCATCGGTTACACATTCACGGTCAAAGAGCAACGAGACCACCAACTGTGGTTGATAAAGACAGACTCCAGCGGCAACTGAAGCCAGAAGCGCAGTCTTCAAAACGGAACCCGCAGGGAGGTGAAAGATGCTACCCTTCAAGAAAATCCTGTGTCCAACAGATTTTAGCGAGCCTTCAATGGAGGCGGTTCGTGCAGCCAATGAACTCACACTGCATTTTGCCGCGAAGCTATACCTCTCTCACGTCATTCGCGGAACGCCCGGTGTTGGTCTAGGCCGCTTCGGGGAAGGGCTCGATGCATTTGACATCGTCGGATATGAGAAGGCGCTCGCCCGAGATGCGAGAAGAAGGCTCAAAGACCTGATCGGAAACATCGTATCGAACGAGGCCGGGGTAGAAGTCGTGGTAACACTGGGAGACCCCGCGAAAGGGATACTGGAAATTGCCGAGAAAGAAAAGGTGGATCTCATTGTCATCGCCACCCATGGTAGAACAGGATGGCCGCACCTTGTAACGGGGTCTGTTACAGAGAAAGTTGTCCGCCACGCCTCTTGCCCCGTGCTGACGATCCGAATGCCACGCAAACAGACGACGGGCTAAGTTGGCGGGAGATTGGCCCTGCGTGAAGGGACTCTGGGGTGTGCTTGAGCCCATGCCGACGCGAGTATGTCGTGATGAAAAGCCAATGTAGACGATGAAGCAGAACAAACGTATCCTGCGAGCACCGCAGGAAAGGGCGTTTAGAGACGTTGGGGTGTTCGCAACGACTCCCTTCATCTACAAAGGGACTGTAACTCTGGAAAAATACCTTGTTGACTACTACAAGACACCCAGCGTAGAACGGCCCGTAAAGGCAGAGGGAACATTCCATGCGAGGAGATTCTTCACACTGCAAATAAGGAGACTGTTGGACTCTTCGACTGGTTACGAAGTTCGATTAACACAGCATCCTTTCTTATTGCAGTTTTCCGTGTGGGCATTCTGTGAACAAGAAGCCCAGGTTTCCACAACGATCAAAGAATACTGGGAGACAATATCTCCCTTTTTCCGCCGCAGCAGGGGAGCTTAAGGCGACTACTGGATTCCGAAGGAGGTTTTGCTCCTGGGAGTCCAACCGCTAGAGAATGGAAGTGCCAACAGATGGAAGCTTAGCTCTCACTGTTGTAAGTCAGATCTTCTACCTTATGGGGTTCTTTTCTTGTTCCTGTCCAATCCAACGCGGTCACTCAAGTAGGCATACTGCTAACATCAGTTCGCGTACGGGTGCCAGCAAGTACTAACAAGAAGCCAAAAGTAGTAATTCCCGCCATCGTTAGGAACATCCCTCTAAATCCGAATAACGGCATTACGAGGCCAGCAACAAGCGGCCCGAAAACGCCCCCAAGCGCCCGGGTTGAGTCAAAAAGGCCGAGCATAACGGCATGGCGCTCGGCAGGAATGACGTCACCAATGTGGGCCGTTGAACCCATATACAAAGCGGCAAAGGCTGTTCCCACCAGCAAATGACCAACAGCCATCTCCCACACCCCCTGGGCAAGGGCAAAGATAGGTGCAACAAACACGGACAGCCCAAAGCCCACCAGGAAGATCGCCTTTCTTCCCAATCGATCTGCCAAGCGGCCAAAGAGGACTAATCCCAGCACTTGAGCCAGGGCAGTAAGGGCACTTACCACACCCATAGGCCCGGCAGGAATCCCAACTGAAGCCATGTAGACAAAGATCAAGCTGAAACTTCCAGCAATTCCCATCTGGCGAAACATGACACCGAGGTACAGAGCCCTCAGCCCCTTGTCGCTCAGGTAACGCCAAAACGGATCTCTATAGTGCGTGGTGGTTTCTTGGGGCACCCAAAGGAAGAAAAGAGGCGCCAGGGAAATAAGGGGGAGAAAGGCAACCACTGACACCGTCCATCGAAACCCAATCGCCTCAAGAAGAAAGCCAGACAAAGCTCCTCCCAACATCCACCCCAACGCGCGAGACGAACTTATGTACGAGAGGTTTCTCCCGCGCCCACGCCTGGAGCTCACACTGGAAACCATTGCCATGGTAATGGGAGCAAAGCCTGAGATGATAACGGCTCTGATCAATCGAATCACAAGGACCCCGGAAGAAGGGAGTAGCAGAGCAAATGAAGCGAGCGTGAGCGCACTAGCAGGTAGTATCAGGAACAACAAGCCCTTTCTTGAGAATCGATCTCCCAAAGCTCCCCAAAGCAGACTTCCAAGAAGCATCCCAAGCCAAGTCAATGTTGAAAGGAGGCTGATGATAATTGGTTGAGCCTGAAGATCTCTCAAATATAGCTGAAGTGGAAGATCCAAAGCTGAAGCAGCGGCACACCTGAGAATGCTAATTATGACCAAAGGGAACAGTAACGCTGTATGCGGCATCGCGTCAATGTTACAGTTCGTGTCTTGTAAGCTGCGGTTTTCTTCCACTTTCCTGGGCATACGGTGTCATGCTACACGCAAAGGGAGAACAGTTCTATAGACATATGCGCTCCTGCACCACTCATCTACATACCTCAACCTGTCCCTAGATAGACGATTGGAGAACGCCTCAGGGATCTCTCGATTCCAAGGCCTGCAGACAATAGATCGCGACCCACAAATAAGCCACTACTGTCCGAACTCGCCCAGCAAGCTGTACAGAGCCAGCAACCCCATAGAATCCGGATAGCGCAAGGGGGGAGAGGAGCCCAATGCTGCAGAACCCTGGAATGGCTTCAGAGCTGTTTTTAGTAGCCGCCTGCGAACCACGGCCCTACAACTGTGATCTCTCAGATCGTTGTTTACGCTAGAATCCGCGGAATATTCACCGCTGCCAGGACTAGCAAGGCTTCCAGATAATCAGTAGACTATCGTTTGATGAAAGTCGCGAGGGAGGATCACTGTCAGCAGAACGTGCGCCATTCTTTGGCAGTTGGCATATGGAGGGTCTCATGCGTGGGGTCGTATTTGCAACGTTAGGGATTCTGCTTCTTTTAAGCCTCGGTGCGTTAGGTGATACGGTAGAGCTGGAAAACCTGTTCTATGAGCAAAGCTTCGGCTACAGCATTCGCTACCCCAACGACTGGATTTACACAAAGCCGCGGGAGTTTTCAGTGGTCTTCAGTGGTCGGGAGGAAACCCCCGCCTATCGCTCAACGGTAGCCATCGAGAACCTTCTATCCGCAAAAGTGGGTGGTAAATACGAAAGCGTCAGGGCTGTTGTAGATGCTTACAAGTGCGAATTGGTGACTGCCGCCGAGGATGTGTGCATCCACACGAGCGATTATCCAGCAGGAGATGGGTACATTGCCGAATTCACCTATCAAGGAGAAACGCTCAGGCAGTGGCGGATTGTCATCGCTCGCGGCAATGGAAATATCTTTCATACCTGGGCGTATGCCTCGCCGATTGAACAATACGATTCCTACCTTCCGATAGCCCGCGCGATGCTCGATTCCTGGACGCTCGTGGGGGAAGAAGGATAGCAGCCTGCTGGAAGGCCACTGCCACAAGCGGGGTCCCCTCCCCATTATCTTCAAAGCCAAGGAACGAATTGTTAGGTTTTCTAGCTGCAACTCGGGTTCTGATCCAGCCTAGCCGGTGTAAGTGTGATAGACGAGTTCACACGTTCTCATCTGGCAGTCCGCACGGCTGCTCCTATTGTGAGAACCTCCTTTTTTCATGCCCCATCCAGCACTGGCCTCGCATTAACTGATCGCGATTGTTACGCTAGATCGGCTAGATGCATCTCTTCACCAGCCCTGTGGAACTGCGAACTGTCTGTGCTATTGATACGGACTTCTTATTGCACGTGGTGACTCTCATTGGCCAAATCCACGGGTCTTCTTAAGATATGAGCCGATGAGAAGCGTTGGTCTGAAGCAGTTGCCCAAAGTCAGCGTAGTAGTTCCCGCGTTAAATGAGGAGCGCGAGATTGTCCACTGTCTGGCAAGCTTGGCCCGTCAGACCATCCGAGGCTTCGAGGTCATCGTAGTTGACAACGGCTCTAAGGATGCTACAGCCTCAATTGCGCGAGCTTGGGGGGCTTCGATGATCTACGAGCCAAGACAAGGTATTTCCTACGCGAGAGAAAAAGGTTTTCTGGCAGCGCCGGCAGACATCATCGCCTCCACAGACGCGGATACGGTGGTGCCGCCAAATTGGCTAGAACGAATTCACAAAACCTTCGTAGAGGCCCCGGAAGCAGTGGCCGTATTTGGCCCGTATCGCTATAAATCGCCCTCGACACCTATCAGCCTGTCGAGTTTGCTCATCCCCTACTTCTCACGAGGTCTCATGGTCGCACAGCGACTGACATGGAGGTTTGGACATCCCTATTTCTCGGGGGCTAACTTTGCCGTCCGCCGCGAAGCTTTCCTTAAGGTAGATGGATTCCGCTCTCCCAACAACGGGCAGATCTACTCGGACTGGGAGGACGTCCAGCTCGGCATGAAGCTTTATCGCCTCGGCAAGGTCTGTTATCTTCCTGATCTGATCGTCCTGACTTCAGCTCGCAAGCTCACGCTGGCAAATGCTCGACACTTACTCACTGGTACTCCTCGAAAGGCACTACGCGTCCAATTCATGGGGAAAGCTCTGTAAGTTGGTTGCCTAGACCGAAAGCAAGGAGGACGCGATAATGGCAGAACGAGAAACTGGCACGGTGAGGTGGTTTAGCAGCAGTAGAGGCTATGGTTTCATCGTACGTGACAGAGGAGGTGACCTCTTCGTGCACTTCACGGCCATTCGAAGCAAGGGGCATGGCCGGTTGTAAAAAGGACAGCGAGTGGCATTCACGGTCATCCAAGAGGAGAAAGGTCCTCGTGCGCAAGATGTGGCTGCCGCAGATTGAAAGGCCACTAGCACAGAAAGAAACACGTCGGGGCGTAGAAGCGAAGCGGCTCCCTCACCCCTTGAGCCGTGATATCGTTTCCCAAAGAGACGGATTCCACCTGGCTTCTTCTATTCCAGGCCGAAAGAGCCGCTCAAGAACAAGCTACTTCTTCGCTACGGCTTCTTTCAGGGCCTTGCCCGACTTGAAGGCCGGGACTGCCTTTGCTGGAATGTTGATCTTCTGCCCAGTCTGTGGGTTCATTCGCGTTGATGCCTTACGTGTTCGCACCTCGAACTTCCCAAACCCTGCCAGATGTACCGATTTGTTATCTGCCAATGCGTCGGTTATCAAATCTAACATCGCTTTGGTGGCTTCAGTCGCATTCCTCTTCGTCAGACCAGCCTTCTTTGCCAATTGTTCGATGAATTCTGATCTGTTCATAGTTCACCTCCTCTACCTAGTGAATTGCGATTCGCAGGGACAGGGGCACAACCCAAGCCGGACGTTCGATGTCCGGCAGGCGAGAGCTTAGATACGTGGCGTCAACTTGAAGGATAAGCATTGAGATCCCCCTGTTTCTACCCGGGACACTATCTTCGCTACAGCAAGGTCGTACTTAGTTGGGGTTGTCAGTTCCTCTCTCCGCTCCAGAGGCTCAGGGATTGCCTTAACAGGTGGGTGCTGAAAGAACAGGTCCTTTCAGCCGGAGGGAGGCGTGACTGCACCCCTGTCAATAGACAATGTCGCTGTCTCAATCGTCGGAAACGCTCTCAAGTTCCAATGGCTCTTCTTCGATCACCTCAAGCGAGGCACCACATTCAGGACACTCTATCTGCGCGAAAAGATTGGCTTCGTTTTCAGATACTTGTATTCTCGCGTGGCATTCCGGACAGGTTGCTTTGGGCATTCCTACCTCCAGAGAGATACTCTATTTCTTCCCCTTCTTCTTTGTCCCTTTCTTCTTGGTACCCTGTTTCTTCGGCACTGCACTTCCACCCCCTTCCCCGCCGGTCCGCAAACGAAGACCGCAGCATAATCCCCAAAGCTATTGGAAGTCAAGAAGAAAAGAACTGCCTCTTTGTCCTCTTTATGGTATGGCCAGGGGTTCGGTCTCATTTGGGGTCTCCCCGCCGGTTCTTTTCCGTGAATGTTGCCCGCATTGATCAATCGAGATGAGCTCCAACCAGCTCAGACTAGCTGCGAATTGGAATCAGCGTGTTAACTCGCATTGCCACTGACATTTCCTCTCGGGCTACCACACTGATCCGTGGCTGCTCACGTTCCACGTCTCTCCTCTTCAAAATCCTCTTCCAACTCGCTATACTTCCTGCCCTATTCATGGCTTGGCAAGAGTTGGTTGAACTACTGCTGAGGACTAAAAAGGAGATCTGATGGGCTATCAAAAGAGGAAGATGGTCGACGTAAGCGACAGAGGACTCCGATGCGCTGACTGTGGCACAGAGATTCGCGAACTCCCATTTGAGCCAGATGTGGATCGCCCAGTCTACTGCATGGACTGCGCACGGAAGCGGCGTCGCCCAAGACGGCCCAACCGACCAACACGCCCCCGCTAATGTAGGAACCTGGGCAGCCCTTCATCTCACGTGCGGCTCAGCCAAATTCTGTGCGGGTTCCGCTTTGCTTTCCTGCATTTAGCGCTTCCTCCTTGTGAAAAAGCCATTTCCCAAACCGCTATTTTGGACAACTGAAAATGCCAAGACGGTTCCAGATGCCACCAGTTGCGCTCGCAAGCGAAACTCCGGTCTTGTTGCACCAATTGCGAATAGGAACACAAGTCCTCCAATCATTCACCCATGCCGCACAGCTCATGTAAGGAGGTTGAAAAGTTTGTTTTTTCCGAGTTCTCCGATCCTCGTACAGGGCCCGCTTTTACACCGTGAATGCGTGTAGGGCAGTGGTCGGTTAGCTCGCTGGCCACGCGAAGTGTTTCAAGTGAAACGTCACGAATACACTGGACAGAGAACCCCGAGGATGCACACGCTGTCTCGTCCTTCAAGAATTTCTTGTTTGCTTGTGCCTTACTGTTCCTCGGCGGCGATCTGTGTCTGAATTCCCAAGTACTCCAGGAACGCCCCCAGTTTTCGAAGAAGCTGCTCTTCGTTGAGGGAATAGAACCGGTTTTGAGCATCCACCCGGACTTTCACGAGATCGAGCATTCTCAATACCTGAAGATGCCGCGAGACAGTGGGCCCGGCAAGCTTCACAAGCTGTGTGAGTTCATCCACTGACAGCTCCTCGCTTTCCGCTAGGAAATGAAGGAGCCTTGTTCGAGAACGGCTTGACAGGGCCTTGAAGAAAGTTGAGTGTGGGTCTGGCATTTCGCAACCTCCTTTACTCGTCACTGAGATCTCTTGACAACGATTTGCTTCTGAGTATAATACGCGCAGCGTAGCTTTGCAAGTGCGCAAATGGGCATCTGTGAAGGGGGTGTGGAAACGTGGGCAACGACAGAAAGAAGTCGAAGAAGACCAAGAAGTCTGGCAAGAAACACTAGTCAAAGGGCGGCCCTCTTTACCCCCTTCCTTCATGGTTCACCCACAGAGGGCCGCCATGAAAAACAAAGAAAGGCCAATTTCTCACCGAGAAAAAAGAGGTGCTCCACAAATGGATATGAAAGTTTGTTTGGGCGGGCATCAAGTCTGTGGCACTAGCCATTTCGGATGGAGATGGGCATTTCGCGTTTTTTGTCGGATTTTCTCGGGACTTCCACAACCTCGGATACGAGCTCACCCCCCTATGGCCGCGCCAACATTTATGAAGAGGACTGCCATCTCGTGTTCGGAACGGGACTGCCTGGGATGAACAAGGGAGACATCCAGATTCAAAGTGGAGGAAGGAAGGCTCGCAATCTCAGGGAAGGCAAGCGGTGCGAGGGGAGACCAAGGAGGAGAACTACTTCCGCAAGCGGCCCACCTTAGCGGTAACAGAACATATGTGGGAGGAGACAGTGATCCAGAAAGTCTGTCTCATCTGTGGGGCGTCGATTCGCGTTTTGGGAGATGATGAGCTTTTCAACAGCGATCTCTGCTGCAACGAATGCGCTGCCTACTTGGGGGGCGTTGGGAAAAACCCTGCGGAGAGGAAGAGATCATCAGCAACTCCAGAGGAAAGGAAGTGGAGTCGGAAAAGAACCCGGATCAAAGACGCCGCAGTTTCATCGTGATCACTTCTGTGGGAAAGAGGAAATGCGCTTTTCTCCTTGGAGGTGAGGAAAATGGCGATGAAGAGTGACGCTCCTACCTTCTCTATCTACATTCCCAAATCAAAGATGGAACAACAGCCTCTGGAGCGATTGAGCAAACTCAGCAAGCAAAGGGATCGCTCGATCAATTACCTGGTGGTGGAAGCGATTCTGGAATACCTCGACCATGAAGAACGGAGGGAGGCGAGAACAAAAGAGCCCCTGGTTAGCATCGATGAGGACGAAGGCACTTTGGGAGCGGGCCCCAAAAAGCAGAAGGAATCGGGTGAGTCCAAGCAGAAGAAGGATGATTAGGAGGGAAGCAGCGGAACGTTGGAGGAGGACTTGAATGAAGATCAGACCGTTGGGCAACAGGATCTTGGTAAAAAAGATTGAGGCTGAGGAAAAGAAAACCGTGGGAGGGATCTTCCTGCCCGAAAGCGCGAAGGACGAGAAAGTCGTGCGCGGGAAGGTCCTCGCTGTGGGGACAGCGGAGAAGATCGAGGTCAAGAAAGGAGATGAGATCATCGTCTCAAGCTACGCCGGAACTGAGTTTGAGGTCGATGAAGACAAACTCCTGTTGGTGAAAGCCCCTGATGTGCTAGCTGTCATCAAGAAGAAGTGATGGCGAAGGAGTAACAAGATGGCAAAAGAAGTCATCTTTGGCGAAGAAGCCCGCAGGAAAATGAAGTCTGGGATTGACAAACTGACGGATGCAGTACGGATTACCCTTGGTCCTCGTGGCCGCAACGTGATTCTCGACAAGAAGTGGGGCAGGCCTGACATCACCAATGACGGGGTGACGATCGCTAAGGAGCAGGAATACAAGGACCCGTTTGAAAACGTTGGCGCGCAGTTGGTGAAAGAGGTCGCCTCCAAGACGAACGATATCGCCGGTGACGGAACCACGACAGCGACCATCCTTGCCCACACCCTGATCGAGGAGGGGTTCAAGAACCTCGCCGCCGGAGCAAACCCGATGGAGCTCAAGCGCGGGTTGGCCAAGGGCGTGGAAAAAGTCGTCGAGGCTCTCAAGAAACAGAGCCGAAAGCTCAAGACCAAGGAGGAGACCGCACAAGTAGCAACGATCTCGGCCAACGATGAATCGATCGGCAGGATCATCGCCGACGCCATGGAAGAGGTCGGAGAGGACGGCGTGATCACGGTAGAGGACTCGGACACGATTGAGACCTACTACGAGGTTGTGGAGGGAATGCAGTTCGATCGGGAGTACATCTCACCTTACTTCGTGACAGACCCCAGAAAGATGGAGGTTCTTCTCGAAAAGCCCTACATCCTGGTTACCGACCAAGAGCTGAAGACTGCTGTCGATTTGATCCCTTTGTTGGAAAGAGTAAGTCATGGCAGTAACCCTCTATTTGTGGTGGCAAAAGACGTGACCGGGGAAGCGCTGGCCACCCTTGTCGTCAACAAGTTAAGAGGAACCGTCACCAGCTGTGCGGTGAAGGCACCTGGGTTTGGTGATCGTCGCAAGGCGATGCTCGAGGACATCGCCGTGCTTACAGGAGCGACTGTGGTCGCCGAGGACGCCGGCATGCAGATTAAGGACACCACCCTTGATCTGCTTGGGCAGGCTGAGACAGTCCGGGTGGATAGCAAGAATACGACAATCATCGGCGGAAAGGGATCCGAAGATGCGATCAAGGGACGCATCGAACAGATAGCGACTCAAATTGAAACGACAACCTCGGACTACGACCGCGAGAAGCTGGAAGAGCGCAGAGCCAAGCTTGCCAGTGGGGTAGCGGTGATCAAGGTCGGGGCCGCCACCGAGACCGAGCTTTCTGAAAAGAAACACCGCATGGAGGACGCGCTCGAGGCGACCAAGGCGGCTGTTGACGAGGGA
>Ga0209636_10004901_pt1 | contig 13672 bp, 11 predicted proteins | sample DeeMarSWOR152_54_FD_187464 | JGI IMG/M metagenome (GOLD analysis project Ga0209636, IMG submission 187464) | Marine sediment microbial communities from White Oak River estuary, North Carolina - WOR-1-52-54 (SPAdes) (version 2) | ecosystem: Environmental > Aquatic > Marine > Intertidal zone >...
TAGACCTTTAACTTTTTTTCATAGACCTTTTTCAATGGTTTCCCGGCTTTATCCTCAGGGAAGGAGAGCCCGATGGACAGTTTCAGAGTTTCTGTTCCTTTGAATTCAGGGTCGAGCGCATCGATGAAAAGCGGAATATATATCCTCCGTGTGTAGCTGTATTCTTGACCCGGCTCCCAGGTGGAAACTGGAATCTCGGGCCTGTGGTTGTCATGGAATATCAAGTTGCTTCCATGCCAGAAGTGGACAAACGCAACCAAATTCTGGTCAATTTTTTTAAAATTTCTCTTCATCCTCCAAGTGTACTGGATATCTGTATATAATCTATCTGTCAGGGGAGTATCAGAAAAGCTCACTTCCACTTCAATGCCTCTAACCGGCGAATCTTGCCTGCAGCAGACAATGACAACCGCAATGACCAACACAAAAATCAACAGGCTTCTCTTTTTTCTGATCACCTTTTTTCCTCCGCTTTTCTCTCGGAATGTTTGTTAAATAAGCGAGTGCGACCTCTATGCTTTCACGTCGTTCAACCCGGAAAACTCACCAGAGTCTGACAATCGATGACTCTCAATGCATGCTCACCCCGCTCTGAAGAGCCGCACTATCTCAACCTATCCTTTCGTTTTTCTTTTCGCTACGGTTTTGAGCTGGATAACTCCAGCAAAGCAAACCGCTGGGTTTCATTAATCCTTGATTTTAATTTTTTCCCCGACGAAAATCCGCGGGATGTTGCTCTCGTTCATCAGCCTGTTCAGAGCAGGAACCTCCACTTCAATGATTCTGTTTATCTTCTCGACGAGCGCCATCAATTCCTCAGTATCCCTTTTGACCTGCTGGACCTGGTCTTCAGAAGGAGCGCCCGTGTATCCTCCTATAGACCTTCCTGTCATGAAAATCCGGCCCCTGACCGAAGCGCGCATCCCCCGGAAGCCCAATTCCGGGTCTCCCAAGAGCTTTAACCGAATATCTTCGATCTCATCAGAGACAGCCTGGATCTTTTCCGACACAACCTGCGGGACATCTTTAATTTTCTTCAGGACATCAACCTGTTTATCAATCTCGTTCTTTATCCTATCTGCGGCACCGCTCGCGGCTGAGAGAACAGGATACAGGTTGAAAATGCTCATAAGGGCATCATGCTGCGCCTTCCTGTCCTCGAAGGAAATATCGATCCGGGGGTCTCCCTCAACCTCGATGCTTTTTATCATCTCCTGTCCATCCGCTTTGAGTGTCACCTCGTACTTTCCAGGAAGGACATAAGGACCCTGTGCTCTGAAACGACGATCAACCGGCGCTCCAGGAGTAAAAGGAACAGCATGCCTCAAATCCCACGTGATGCGGTTGATCCCAGCGTTTTTCGTGCCTCTCAATCCCGTAATTTCCTGACCCGCGCTGTCCTTGACGATTACCTCGACACTTCCATTGGCCTCTTCCTTGAGGTAATAACTGATCATGGCCCCTCGAGGCGGGTTGGGAGCGACATAATATTTTTGACCGAGGTTGCCCTTATGGTTATAGGGATTAAACATCGTCGCCGGGCGGATATCGAAAAGAAAAGCCGGGGTATCCAGGACCTCTTTGGTCATCTGTTCCAGAGGAGTGATGTCATCCAGTATCCAGATGCTCCGACCGTGGGTCCCGAAAATCAGGTCATTCTCTCTTGGATGAACCGCAATATCGTCCACAGGAACAATAGGGAAGTCATTCTTGAATTTCACCCAACTCTTCCCTCTATCAATCGAGAAATAAGCTCCTCTTTCTGTTCCGACGAAGAGGAGATTCGGATTTCTCGGGTGTTCCCTGATCACGTTCACGGTTCCTCCCTCTGGAAGGCTCCCGGAGATACTCTTCCAGCTTTCTCCGTAATCGTTTGTCATGAACACATAAGCCTTAAAGTCGTTATTGCGGTGGCCGTCCAGTGTGACATAAGCCGTCCCTTCCTCAGCATTGGACGCCACAACGCGGGTCACATAGGTGTATTCCGGCACGCCTGGAACCTTGCTTATGACATTCTTCCACGTCCTTCCACCGTCGCGCGAGACCTGAATATTACCCCCATCCGTCCCCACATACAGGAGGCCTTCCTTGATGGGAGATTCTGAAATCGTAGTGATGTCTCCATAATAAGAGATGCCGTCATGACGTGATAGGGTGCTTTCATCAGGCAGAACACCCATGAGCGGGAGTTCTTCTCTATCCCGCTGAGCCGTCAGGTCGATCGAAGCTTCCCATGTCTCTCCCCGGTCTTTCGATTTAAAAAGTTTGTTTCCTCCATAATATATTGTCTTATGATCATGCGGAGATATCAAAATCGGGGAATTCCAGTTGAACCTGTAGGTCTCCGTCTCATCCGCTGGCCTTGGTCTGATGGATTTACTCTCTCCAGACTTTAAGTCAAACCTAAAGAGGTTTCCATCCTGAGATTCGGCGTAGATGGTGTTATAGTCAGTCGGGTCAACCTGAGTGAAAAAACCGTCTCCACCTCCAATTCTGAACCAATCTTCATTGGTTACACCCAGCCTGGTCCAAGTCGCGCTCGGGCCTCCCCAGCTTCCGTTGTCCTGCAAGCCTCCGTAGACATAATAAGGTTTGCGCATATCAAAACCGATTTCATAGAACTGTCCGAGAGGCATGATATTGACAAAATCCCAGGTCTTGCCGCGGTCATAAGAAAAATATATTCCTCCGTCTGAACCGAGGACAATATGGTTGGAATCCAGAGGATTGATCCACATGGCATGATGGTCGCCATGGATTCCTCTGACAAAATCCGTCCGGAAGGTCTTTCCTCCGTCTTCGGAGACATACATCGAGGCCCCCAGAACCCAGATCCTCTGGTCATTGTTGGGATCGATGCGGATCTTGCTGTAGTACATGGGCCGTGGGTTGGTATTCGACATTTTTATCCAGGTTAATCCTTTATCTTCAGAGCGGAAAGTACCCCCCAGTTTATGCTCGACCAGGGCATAAACGATATTGGGATTGCTGCGAAAAACATCGATCCCGATGCGACCTGTGTTGCCCTGAGGTAACCCGTTCGTCAGTTGAGTCCATGTCTCTCCACCGTCTGTCGTCTTGTAGAGGCCGCTTCCCGGTCCTCCTCCGTTGAAGCCCCATCCACGCCGACGCCTCTGGTAAGCGGCCGCATACAGAGTGTTTGGACTCTCGGGATCTATGGCTACATCCACAAAGCCCGTGTTCTCATCGATAAACTTGGTGTTGGTCCAGGTCTTCCCCCCGTCTGATGTTTTAAAAAGGCCTCTTTCCTTGTTTGGTCCCCAGAGATGGCCCAGAGCCGCCACATAAACGATGTCAGGATTCCGCGGATGTATGGCAATCCGCCCGATATGATGCGTATCCTGAAGCCCCATGTTCTTCCACGTCTTTCCGCCATCCATGGACTTATACACACCGTTGCCCCAGGATGAGCTCTGACGGTTGTTTGGCTCTCCTGTTCCTGCCCAGACGATATCCGGGTTCGAAGGAGAAACGGTCACGTCTCCTATAGTGCTTGTGACCTGGTCGTCAAATAAGGGCTCCCAAGTCACACCATTGTTCGTCGTTTTCCAAACGCCTCCCGACGCCGTCCCCACATAAATAATCTTGGGATTGCTTTCCACGACAGCGAAATCATCAATCCGGCCGCCCATATTACAGGGGCCGACGTTTCTCCATTCGAGCCCGTCCAGTATGGACTCCGGAATCACGGGCTCAGGCTTCTTCTTCACTTTCTTTGCGCCAAGAAAAAGGCTGAGGATTAAACACACACAGACAATTAAAACAATACGTGAAAATGGCGATTCCCTTTTCATGGTTAGTCCTCCTTTATTTTTATTCTTTTTTGGACAAAGGTTCGGTAAATGTGATCACTGGGATTTTGAAGTCTGCCGCTATAATTACCATAAGATAAAAGTTAATGTCAAAGAAATTCTGTATTTATGCACAATTCACGCAACTTGTGGGAAGGCATCATTTTAGTAGTCTCAAAAACTCAGGAAACGATCTCATCTCCTCTGACCACTCGTCTCTATCACCTCATTCTGGAAAGGAAGTATCTCCAAATCCATGGTAAAAGGAGGTGCAATCGGTCAGATTGAGTGTATGGAAAACATGCAGGCTTTGCTCCAGCAAAATCAGTCCCTCTATTCTGCGAAGGCTTATGGGTGAAAAAACCGTTTGAAGACTGAGCTGGGGTCAGGCCTTATCTTGATTTCAAGATTAAAACCTGATTTAAACCTTACCGGCATCAACTCTAACAAGGCCTGACCCCGAGCGAAGCCTGAAACCGAGCCTCTTTAGCCTCGCTGGGGCAAAAGAGGCGTATTTTTTGAATCCAAAAGCCGGAGCATCTTGAAAGTGAAAATCGAATAGTGTATATTCCTCAGAAGATGAAACCTTTTCTTCTCGCCTTTTCCCTCCTTCACCGCGCAGGGTGCAGGATTAAAAACTGGCTGTACAAACGGAAGATATTCAAGCCGAAAAGAGCTCCTTTGCCGGTTATAAGTGTGGGCAACATTACATTCGGCGGTTCGGGAAAAACTCCCCTCGTCCTCCATTTGTTGACTTTCCTCATCAAGAAAGGATACAAACCTGCTTTGATCACCCGAGGGTATCGAGGAAAATGGGAAAAGAGAGGAGGGATTCTCTCTGACGGAAAAAACGTTCTTGGCACCTGGCAGGACTCTGGGGATGAAGCGTTCATGATTGCCTCGAACATCACCCAGGCCGGGGTATTCATCGGGAAAAACCGCTTGCTTTCCTGCCAGAACGCAAAAGATTCCGGATTCGAACTTGCCGTAGTGGATGACGGCTTTCAGCACAGCCGCCTTCACAGGGACGTGGACATTGTCCTGCATGACTCGAGAGAAAAAGTCTCGCTTCGCGAACCCGTATCTTCCCTGGGAAGAGCCGAAATTATCCTCCTGGAAAGAGGGCTCCTCCCCCAAGAAAAGGAGAGATTGAAGAAATCATTCCCTCAATCAGCCATTTTTGAATATTCGGTCGAAAGTAAGGGCTTTTTCAAGGCAGGGAAAAAAGAAGGGGAGTCCTGTGAGGAATTTCAGGGGAAAAGAATTATCGCTTTCTGTGCGATAGCCCGTCCGGGAAGGTTTTTAGCGCTTCTTCAAAAAGAAGCCATAAGACCGGTGGAATTCCTGACATTCTCCGATCACTATTCCTACCCTCTCCACTCCTTGGAAAAAATCTCTAAAAAATTCAAAAAACTCAGAGCTGACGCGCTCATCACCACGGAAAAGGACACGGTCAAAATAGCTCAATCGGATGCACTTCAAGGCATCCCGGTATATTATCTAAAGATCGACCTCAGACTGGATGATGAATTCTATTCCATGTTATCATCTTCTCTTCAAAAGATGGTTTAATCATTGACAATGGTGAAATTCAAAGACTATCTGGAACTTTGTATTTTTCTGGTGTTCAAATCCTTCATTCTCATTCTTCCCAGGAGACTCTGCCTTGTCTGGGGGAAGACCACGGGCCTGTTCTTCTACTACTTGGATACAAAACATCGTCAGTTGGCTCTCTCAAACCTAAAAATGGCCTTCAGGAAAGAACTGACATCTTCTGGACTCAAACGTATGGCTCGCCAGACATTCATGCATTTCGGTTCATCCCTGGTGGATGTCATTAAATTCTCCAGCCTCGCAGAAAAGAGCAAGACCGCGCTCATCCAGGTCGAAGGCGAGAAAAATCTGCTCTCAGCACTCCAAGAGAAAAAGGGTGCGATACTCTTCACGGCTCATTATGGAAGCTGGGAAATCGCTCGTTTTTTCGTGTCCAAACTGGGAAAATTGAACGTGATAGCCAGAGCCCTTGACAATGAACTCCTGGAGAGAGAACTTCTCAAACTCAGGATAAACCAAGGAGCAAAGGTTATCTATAAACACCAAGCCACAAAGCCAATTCTGCAGTCACTCCGATCAAAAGAAATGGTTGCCTTCTTGATCGACCAGAATGTTCAAAAACATCAAGCTATCTTTGTCGATTTTTTTGGCCGCAAGGCCGCCACAACCCCAAGCCTTGCTGCATTCTTCCTCAAAACAAAATCGCCCATTGTTCCTGTCTTCTGCTCCATAACTCCATCCCATCGCTACCACCTCCAAATCCTTGAACCTCTGAAGATCGAGCTCGAAGGAGACTACAATCAACAAGTGTTGAAAATCACTCAGATATGCACTAATATTATAGAAGCTCAAATACGGAAAAATCCCGCACACTGGTTCTGGCTCCACAACAGGTGGAAAACAAGGCCGGATTAGGAGAGAGAGGACAGATCCGAAGCGGGTGAATTATTAAAGATCAAAGGAGGGAAGAATGAGAAGTGCAACGACAATCAGCTTGCTGACAGGATTTCTTCTCCTTTCATTTGCTTCTTTGTCAGGAACAGAAAAAGAAGATGTGGAAAAAATATTTAAAAATTTAAGGTGGTACGGCCATGCTTCCTTTGCCATCGAATCAGACAAAATCATCTATATCGATCCCTGGAAAATCCCTGATTCAGCTCCCAAGGCTGATCTGATCCTCGTGACTCATTCCCATTCTGACCATTTTTCTCAAAAGGATGTCAACCTCCTCAAAAAGGAGGGGACAACACTAATCTGTTCCGCAGACTGTGTTTCCAAAGCTTCCGGCGATGTAAGGAGCCTCTCTCCAGGACAGGAGATTGTAGTTCAGGGAATAAAAATCAAAGCGGTTCCTTCGTATAATCTTTCCAAGCCTTTCCATCCAAGAAAGAACAAATGGTTAGGCTATATAATCACTGTGAATGGGGTTTCAGTCTATCATGCCGGGGATACAGATTTTATTCCGGAAATGAGAGATTTCGGATCAATACACATCGCCCTTCTTCCTGTGGGCGGACAGTACACAATGAATGCCGAGGAGGCGGCTAAAGCGGCCAACACACTAAAAGCGGACATCTCCATTCCGATGCACTACGGAGCAGGAGTGATCGGCAGCGCAGAAGATGCCCAAAAATTTAAAAATCTCTGTCAAGGAGAAGTCAGAATTCTCAAAGAGACGAGATGATGAGAGCCAATAAACGCCCTATCGACGCCTTGAGGCCCGTCAAGATCAAACCGGATTATCTGGACTTCGCTGATGGCTCAGCCCTCATAGAACTCGGAAAAACCAAAATCATCGCCGCCGCGTCCATCGATGAAAGGGTTCCTCCTTTTTTGAGAAACAGCGGAACTGGCTGGATCACTGCCGAGTATTCTCTGCTGCCGCGCTCAACTGAAAAAAGAACTATTAGAGAGAGAGTGCAGACGCGGATTTCCGGCCGAACCCAGGAAATCCAGCGCCTGATAGGCCGCTCCCTCCGGGCCGTGACAGAACTCAGCATCCTCGGGGAAAGGACGATTATCCTGGACTGTGATGTCATCCAGGCAGACGGAGGGACAAGGACAGCCTCGGTTACGGCCGCCTGTGTGGCCTTAGCTCTGGCCTTGAAAAAGATGGTGGATGAAGAGGTCATTGACGAAATGCCCCTAAAGCACCTTGTTAGCGGTGTGAGCGTAGGCTTAGTCGATGGAGAAGCTCTCCTTGACCTAGATTACGAAGAGGATGCAAAAGCTGAAATTGACATGAATGTTATCGAAACAGAAAAGGGTCAGCTCGTGGAAATCCAGGCCACTGCCGAAAGAAAGCCCTTCCCGAAAAAAGACCTGAGCACTCTAATGAGCCTGGCCAATAAAGGGATAAAAGAGCTCATCCAGGTGCAGAAAGATATTCTCAAGAAAAAAAGTCTTCTTTTCATGGCATACAGATAGAAGAAGGAAAAGAATGAACCGCATCCTGATCACGGGAGGAGCCGGATTTCTCGGGAGCCATCTCTGCGATTCTCTTCTGGAGCAAAACGCGGATGTGGTGTGTGTCGACAATTTTTTCTCCGGTTCCAAAGACAACATCCGCCATCTCTTTTCCCATCCTTATTTTGAATTGGTCCGGCATGATATCATCCATCCGCTTTTCCTGGAAGTGGATAAAATCTATCATCTTGCCTGTCCCGCCTCTCCGATCCATTACCAGATTAATGCCATAAAAACCGTGAAAACCAACGTCATGGGCACCATCAACATGCTGGGCCTGGCAAAGAGAGTCAAAGCCCGCATTCTTCTCGCCTCGTCCTCTGAAATATACGGCGATGCCAAGGTCCATCCCCAACCGGAAAGCTATTGGGGAAATGTCAATCCCATCGGCTACCGAAGCTGCTATGACGAAGGCAAAAGAGTCGCTGAAACGCTCATGATGGATTATCACCGTCAGAACAAAGTCGATATCCAAATTGCCAGGATTTTCAACACCTACGGTCCCAGAATGGCCGTGAATGACGGGAGGGCGATCAGCAACTTCATCGTCCAGGCGCTCAAAGGAGAGTCACTGACGGTATATGGAGATGGGAGCCAAACCCGCTCTTTTTGCTATGTGTCAGACCTTATTCAAGCTCTGAGTGCCCTGATGGAAATGGATGACTTCACAGGGCCTGTGAATCTGGGAAAGCCTGAAGAAGTTCCAGTCCTTGAAGTTGCAGAAAAAATAATCAAACTCACACAAAGCCCTTCAAAAATTACCCATAAGCCACTCCCCGCAGATGATCCACTGCGGAGATGCCCGGATATAACTATGGCCAAAGAAAAACTCGGATGGGAGCCTCGAGTTTCGCTCGAAGAGGGGCTTGAAAAAACCATAGCCCACTTTAAAGAAAAGCTCAATCTTTAAAAAAAGTGAGGAAAACAGCCCATTCCCCTTCTAACTTTTCAACAGCAAAAAAGTGAGCGTTACCCTAATTGATCTTCTATCTCCTGCGCCAAGAGGTGGAGAAGAAGAATATGGACTTCTTGAATCCTGGGTGTTTCCTCAGAGGGGACATCAAGAAGACAGTCCACGAGTGAATGCAGCTTGCCTCCTCCTTTTCCTGTCAGAGCAATCGTGACCAATCCTCTGGCTTTCGCAATCTTCATGGCCTCGACCATATTGGGAGAATTCCCACTCGTAGAAAGCCCGAGGGCAATGTCTCCTTCCTCTCCGAAAGCATCTATCTGGCGGCTGAACACATAGTCGAAAGATGTGTCATTGGCAATGGAGGTCAAATTAGACGTGTCAGTCGTTAATGATATGGCTCGAATCGGAGGCCTTACCCTTAAGAATTTATTCACGAGTTCAGCCGCAAAATGCTGTGCCTGGGCTGCGCTCCCCCCGTTTCCAAACACCAGTATCTTATGACCCTCTTTAAGACTGTCGATTGTAAGGTTTATGGCTTTTTTATAGATACTCTCTCGAGCGTCAAAAAAATTCTCTGCAATCTGCATCCATTTCTTGATGGCATCTCGGTAGTTCATATTCCCTCCTTTTTAAGGGATGGTTAGCTCTTCAATCATCCAGGCCAGACTTTACAGCGTCTCTCACTCTGTCCATTAAACGCGGAAGGGTGTCGCGGGTAAACTCTTGGACTGGAATAACCGGATGAAAAGCAACACTCACATTTCCTTTTTTGATGAAGAAGGATTTTTTTGGCATGAGTTCGAAAGTCCCTTGAATGCTCACCGGAGCCACAGGAACCTGGCTGTTTAATGCAAGGAAGAACCCTCCTCGCTTGAAAAGCTGCAGTTTTCCATCCCGGCTCCTGGTTCCTTCGGGAAATATCAGAAAGGAATAGCCCTTCTCCTTGATCGTGCGGGTGGCTCGGTCAATACTTTTCTTTCCTCCCCTCAATCCTTTCCTGTCGACTGGGATAAAACCCACAAGCCTCATAGCCAGGCCGATGACCGGAATCCGAAAGGCCTCTTTTTTCAGGATGACTCTTATCGATTGAGGAATGAGCATGAAAAGCAGAGGTCCGTCAACCGCGCTCAGGTGGTTGCACATGAAAACATAAGAAGTTTTTTTTTCTATCCTTTCGAGCCCGGAAACTTCAAGACGCATCCCCAGAATTTTCTGCCCGAGGCGTATCGCTCCTTTCCCGATCAAAATGATGGGATGAGGCCACCTTATGAGGAAGCAGAGAATGATGACAGGGATGAAGAGAATCGCGATAATTCCGTAAACGATGCAAAGGACAAGGGTGCGCATGATTCGATGCAGAGATTATACCACATATTTTTTTGGAAAAGGAATGAATGGCCTCCGGCCCGCTAACAGGAATAACCTCTTGATGGATTTTCTGTTAGAGGAACGATCGAATGATTGTACAGAGGGCAGAAAAAACAGGAACACTCTCTCCTGTCCCACTCCTTATACTGGATGAGCCGGATGAATCGAGACGGCTATGATCCTGTATAAGAGACGCGCGGAGCATGAAGCCAGGCACCATTCATGTTGATCAGGTCATTCGTGAAATCATCCATGGAATCCACGTTATACAGGCCCGCTTCAGGATTCCCAACCTGATAAGTAAAAGCCACACTTCCTCCCACTGCACCGTCCCGACCCAAGGAAACAATCAAAAAGTCATCATCTCCAAGGCCTGCGGCCGGGATACCGTAGGCATTGGATACTGCTGTCCCTGTATAAACCTGGAAAGGATGGCCCCAACTATCGGTAATGGGACAGACCTTTATAAAGAGCGGAGAAATGGCCGACAAGAAGTTGGAGCCAGACTGGAGAGATCCGGATTGATTTCCATAATCAGGAGCATATCCAGCTTCGGTAATATAACTCGCACAGGCGGTGGCTAAGCTCACGATGTCTTTCATAGTCTGTTTCTGATTCGTCTTTTGTATGGCGGCTAAGGAGTTAGGAATGACTATTGCCGCAAGAATCCCGATAATGGCGACGACGATGAGCAATTCGATCAGGGTGAATCCCCTTTTCCCTTTCACCATTTTATGTCTCCTCTCAAGACTTTGGCTGGGATTATACACCATAAACTAACAAAAAAAAAGGGCGACGCAGCCTTTCCCGCATCGCCCTTTCTCGAATTAATTACAGCTATTCAGCAGAATTTTGAACAAAATTATGAGCCAGTTGCAGCTGTCCTGGGCGCTCGAATCCAGGAGCCATTCCACATGACCAAGTCTCTGTTGAAATGGATCATTTGATTGACCACGAATAATCCCGCTTCGGGATTTGACAAATCGAAAGCAAAACCTTCAGCCACCTTATCACGTCCAAAGGAAGCAACGAGAAAATCATCGCCACCCGCTGCAGCGATTCCGTACTGTCCAACCACAGAAGCACCGCAATACGCGTTGTAGTCATTACCCCACTGGTCGTTGATCGGGAGAACTTTGACATAGAACGGGGAAAGGCCAGTATAGAAGGCCGAAGCTGCCGTGTATTGTCCGTTCTGAACCGGGGTTGTGCCGTTGTCAGTAATATAATCCGCAAGGGCTGTAGAGATCGTGGCGATATCCTTCATGGTTGTTTTCTGCTTGGCTTTCTGGATGGCTGTAATCGCATTCGGAATAAGAAGTGCGGCGAGAATTCCGATAATGGCAACAACGATGAGCAACTCGATCAGTGTAAAACCTCTTAATTTTTTAAACATCTAAAACCTCCTTTTATTTTTTTTCGACTCTAAGGCGATTCGCAAGGTCTCGCCTTGAAATCTCAGTCGACGTCTATATATAAGCAATTTTCATGCCAAGCTGATAAATATTAAGTTGTTGATATTAAACAATATATATAATATTCAGTGGATTTCTAGCTGGAGAAATGACAAAAATTGGCTTATTTTAACAAAATTTGGCATTTTCTCAAAAATTACCCCTTTTCCCTTATTCTTCCCCTGGCTTTTCAAGAGTTAGACTTTAAGCCGTATTTATCGATAAGATACCTCAACGTGCGGTAGCTGATCCCGAGGAGAGAGGCCGTCTCTCTGAGTTTCCCTCCAGCAGCCTGACGCGCCTGCTTGATGTAATTTTTTGCGATGTCATCCAGGTGTGAGTTGAGGCTAAAGCCTGGCTCGAAAAGATAGCTGGTATCAGGCTTTTTATGAGGAGCCAGCAACTCTTCAGGAAGACTTTCCTTTGTGATGATCCCCCGCTCCTCGATGGCAACTACTCTCTCGATTACATTTTCAAGCTCTCTGACATTCCCCGGCCAGGGATAAGACTCCAAGACGTTCATCACCTCTGGAGCGATCCTTTTTATCTTTCGTCCCATTTCCTGACAGTATTTTTTAATGAAATGAGAAACGAGCAGAGGGAAGTCTTCTTTTCTTTTTCTCAGGGGAGGCATCTCCAGAGAAAGGACATTCAGCCTGTAAAAGAGGTCTTCCCTGAATTTTTTTTCTTCGATCTTTTTCTTCAAATTCTGGTTTGTGGCAGCAATAATGCGGACATCCACAGGAATCTCTTCTGTCCCTCCGACTCTTCTGATCTTCCTATCCTGAAGTGCCCTGAGGAGCTTGACCTGAGTCAAGGAAGACATTTCCCCGACTTCATCCAAAAACAGCACACCCTCTTCGGCCACTTCAAACAGTCCTTTTTTATTAGCGACAGCACCCGTGAACGATCCCCTCATGTGGCCGAAAAGCTCGCTCTCCAGGAGGTTCTCCGGCACCGCTCCACAGTTTATGGAAACAAACGGCTTCTCCCGGCGATGACTGAGAAGATGAACAGCTCTGGCCGCCAATTCTTTTCCGGTCCCGCTTTCCCCTTTGATAAGAACAATGGAATCCGTGGCCGCGATCTTCTCTATCAGGTTGTAAACATCTTTCATCCTCTTGCTTTTGCCCACGATATTCTCGAAACTGTATTTCTCTCTGAGCTGTTTTTTCAGGAGGATATTCTCCTGTTTCAACCTTCCCCTTTCCAGCCCTTGAGAAACGATAATTTTCAATTCTTCCACATCGAAAGGTTTGACCACGTAGTCTATCGCCCCCTCTTTCAGCGCCTCGACTGCCTGCTTGATTGTTCCGTAGGCCGTTATCATAACCACAGGAATGAATGGCTTTGTTTCCCTGACTCGCTTAAGGATGTCCATTCCGCTCTGTTGGGGAAGCTTGATGTCAGAGATGATAAGGCTGAAATCATTTTTCTCTATCAGCTCGAGTGCCTTGTGCGCAGAGTGGGAGGTTTCAACCTTGTACCCCTCCTTCTTGAACACAACTGTGAGAAGATCAAGGAGGCTCTTCTCATCGTCGACGATGAGTATTTTATCCGTTTTTCTCTCCTCTTTCTTTAAATCAAAGCCCGTTTTCTCAGGCTTTTCTTAAAGGTAGGGTTATGATTATCTCTGTCCCTTTGTCAGGTTCAGAGGCAACTCTAATTTTCCCCTTATAATCCTCCACAATCTTGTGCACGACTGCCATCCCAAGCCCTTGACCATTCTCGAAGCCCGAATAAAAAGGCTCAAAAATTCTCTCTCTTTTATCCTCGGCCATCCCAATTCCAGTATCAGCGAATCTTAATTCAATTCTGTCTTTTTTTATTTTTTCAAAATCAACAGTCATGGCCCCTCCTCTGGGCATGGCTTTAAGAGCATTTCTCAAGATGTTCCAGAAAAGCTGCTTAAACTGATTGTTGTTTCCAAAATATTGAATACTTCTTGAGCTGTAATTTCCTTTGATCTGGACATTCCCGTCCATTTCACCGCTGCTCTGAAGGAGTGTTAGCGTTTCTTTTAAGATCTCCGTCAGGTTGATTGAGGAAAACGTTCTCTGGCCAGGGGAAGCCAGATTCAGGAACTGTTCGATTGAATGGGAGAC
>Ga0209636_10004902_pt1 | contig 13669 bp, 11 predicted proteins | sample DeeMarSWOR152_54_FD_187464 | JGI IMG/M metagenome (GOLD analysis project Ga0209636, IMG submission 187464) | Marine sediment microbial communities from White Oak River estuary, North Carolina - WOR-1-52-54 (SPAdes) (version 2) | ecosystem: Environmental > Aquatic > Marine > Intertidal zone >...
GAGGCGAAGGCCGTAAACCATCTGCTCCTCCATGACTGGCGCCTGAGCCCAAACTGAGCCGATGGCGATCAGTAGGAGCGTCACGGAAATAAAGGTCCTCTCCATCCAGCGTGACATCCCTCTGACAGGGCTATTCAAATCCATGGACTATTCTCCCGTGCTTTTTCTGACCCCCTTCCGTTTGAGCACCAGAACGGAGAGAAGAAGGGCAACCGCAGAGTAAATGACTGAAACGCCACCGCTTAAGAGATACATTCCAACCCTCCCAAGGGAAACGGCCTCCATCCCTTTATTCACATAGAAGAAAGGTGAGGCCCATTTCACACCGGCGTTAATGATCGACAATATGTTTTCCAGGTAGAAGAATGAACCGGCCAGGCTCGGTTCCTCCATCTTGATGAGCATGCCATGCATGATCTGGATGGCGATTAACCCTCCAACGATGCCGATGAAGAGGAGCACAGATGTGCGGACACTCTCGGCCAGGGTGGAGATAAAGATCCCAAAGGTGATCACGCATGAGGACAAGAAAAAACAGAGGAAAATGACCCCCAGGAATTTCAATGAGAGCCCAAGGTTCGAAATCACCGAGGCGACTACAAAATAGACGGCCAGAAACACGACGATGAAGAGGTAACTCAGCACCCCTTTGATGTATTTTGAGAGGACGTAAGCGGCATGGTCTACCGGACCATAGAAGAGGGCCTCCAGTGTCTGCATATCCTTCTCGCGGGCAATGGATGTCACCGAGGAAAGAGCCAAATAAATCGCACAGACCGCAGTCGCAATAAAAAGAGGATACGCAAGGGGGCTCGCGGTAATCAGTATCTGATCCCGCCCGACGGCCTTGATGTGATTCTGAAGGATGACTGAGGAGATGATCAGGGACACAAGGATTGCCAGATAAATTCCAACACCATAAATGGTCGAACGAAGCTCGCGCTTGGCCAAAACCAAAACCGTATTCAATTTCGACGCCCGCATCTAAGCATCCGCCCTTGTAAGAAGAGGAATGTTCTCTTTCGTGATGGTCATAAAGGCTTCCTCGAGGCTCATCGACCGCATCTGAATACCCACCGGGACATGCCCTCGGGATATGAGAGCGGCGACCACATCTCCACGGTAGTCCCGATCCGTTTTCATCTTCACCGTGAGGAACCTGCCCTCGATCGAGGTCCCACGGACAAAATCAAGACCGCCCAGAGCATCAGCCGCCTGTGGTTCTTCATTGGGGAATTCCAGATCAAGCTCGATCTCCTCGGTCAGGCGCCTCACCAGATTGTCCATTCTGTCCTCGGCTAAGAGACGGCCATTGTTCATGATCCCAACACGGTGGCAGAGCTTCTCGATCTCGGAGAGCAGGTGAGAGGAAACAAAGACCGTCTTTCCCCTCCTGTTCTCCTCTTCGATCAGACTTCTGACCTGACGGATTCCCAATGGGTCGAGGCCCGAAACCGGCTCATCCAGTATCAGGAGATCCGGCTCATGGAGAAGAGCCCGGACAAACCCCACCTTCTGCTGCATCCCTCGAGAGAAGGCCCCCAGTCGCCTATCTAACACGTCTATGAGTTCTACGCGAGCCGAAAGCTCCTCAATTCTCTCTTTCCGGTTTCGCATCCCATAGAGCTCTCCGAAGAAATCGAGATACTCCCACATCGTCATTTCCGGGTACAGAAACTGCTTCTCCGAGACCACTCCTATTCTGCGGCGCATACCAACCCGAGAGCCCTGTATCTGATTGCCGAGAAGATAGATCTCACCCTTGGTTGGGCGAAGGATGGCAAGGGTCATCAGGATGGTAGTCGTTTTTCCCGCTCCGTTCGGGCCCAGGAAACCGTATATCTCCCCCTCTCTTACATTGAGATCGAGGTCTCGGACCGCCCAGAAGTCTCCGTATTTCTTACCCAGATTGACGGTTTTTATCATGGCCACCCACCTTTTCGAAAGTTCCGTATAATCGGGGCGCCCTCCTGTGCAATGTTCTGCCCCTCTCACCACTCCAGAAGGACATCGGCCCTCGTGTCTCTGTAGTCGCCCTGAGGGATAGTAAGAATCACGTCCAGAACCCCGTACCTTCCGTCGGTCTCGGAGAGCATGGTTAACCTCTCTTTGGAGATAATCCCCTTATTCTTTCCGAGGGAAGCCTCGGCGTCCCAGTAGAGGTCCACGGGTCCCGAGTAGATGAGCCTTCCCCGAGTGTAATCTCTCTGTGTTCCACGCCGTGCGTAGAGCTTGGCCTCCATGCTCATGGGGAGTCGTGGGAAGTACTTTATTCCAACCCCTTCTTTATTGACGAAACGGATCTCAAGCTGGATTCCCCCGCCCCTGATGGAATCGGCAAAGACGAGGATATGGTCCAACCCGGAGATTTCGATCCCCCGCATGCGTATATCCACCCGGGTAGTCCCTCGTTCGACGACGACCTCCTTTGCTACTGACTCGTAACCGGGTGCGCTCACCTTCAGTGTGTAAGGACCCGGGGTTAGGTGAGTGATTTGGAAGTTCTTATCCATGTATCGGATAGTGAACCGCCCCCCAACTACGATCCTGGCCTTATAAACCGGTCCCCCACCCAAGGCATCAGTCACCGTTCCGACAATCATCCCCTTTGGTTTCTGGCCAACCCCGAGTACACCCAGGGCCACCGATACCCCTATGGCAATGATGACGGTTAGGTAGAGATGAAATCTCTTCAGATGAGGATCACCCCAAGTTCCGTACGATTCACTGGAAAATCAATGGACAAATGAACTGGTCGAAACGGCGGATAATAGGATAGCCTACTCTCTAGGAGACTGCAAGTTTCCAGTTGCGACTTTACCGACGGCACCCGGTGGTCGAGGCTTCCACGTTACAGAAGCGCTGACGCCTCACGGGCGCAAGCCTTTGAGCAAACACCTGCGGACGCATTGGCAGGAGAACCTGGGGGTGGAGATCACGTGGCAACTCATGCAACACGCAGCGTTTGTCGAGAAGGGGTCAGGACTTGACTTGGGACAGAACTGCCATGACCCCTTCCACATCCTTCCTTAGCCTCCTGTCTTTTCTCAATTCTGCCGAAAATCTCTGGTATGCCTTAGAGACAGCGGAGTAGCTTATATCACCAAACATCTGCCCGATTTGTCTGTTGGTCAGACCCGTACCCCCCTTCAGGAGATAGATAGCCATCTTCCGATGCTCGTTATGTTCAGAGACCTCGGCTCGGGACACACCGAAGTAGTCAGACAGTGCCATCAAGACACCATCAGACCCGAACGCTGTCTGAAGCTCTCTGCCATGGGAGATGTCCTCCCGATGGACGATACCGTCCTTTAATCGGTTCAGGGCCTCTTTGATAAATCCAGAACCCCCTAAGATCATGCCCCCATAGGGTTTCTTGAGAGGATTCTCCAGATCCTCCCCAATGGCGCCCTCGACAAAGGCTCTGTATCGCATGGGAGCGCCCTTTCGACCCTTGGAGATCATCCCCAGGATGAGATCTCGGTAAACGATGGCGTCTTTCTCTTTGGATACGTATGATCGGTAGCTGCTGTAGGGATAGTCTTCTGGCTTTGCCACCGCCTCTGCCCTGAGCGGATTGAGATGAACATAACGGCTCAATTCAAGAAGGTATCTGTCCCGGTCAATGAGAATGGCTTTGTATCGACCCTGGAAGAGGTGGCCACTGCGCCTCCTTTTTCGATTCACATAGCCTGTGTATGAGCCATTGATAGCGTGCATTACCTTGGCGAGGTTTGCCTTGGGTGTCTCGATGAGCAGATGATAATGATTGGTCATAAGCACGTAGGAGTGAACCAGGCAGCCATACTTTCCTTGAGCCTCCTTCAGATCATCCTTGAATCTCAGATAGTCGGATTTCGAGAAGAATATCTTCCTCTTCTCATTTCCCCGGGCAGTGACGTGATAGAATGCGCCTTCGTATTCAATTCTGAGCGGCCTAGCCATGGTCTTGTTCCGTGCTCCCAACAAAGACTCTACGCCAGAATATGTCCCATGTCAAGACCTGACCCCCTTTTCTACGCTATTTTGCCTGTCATCGTGGTGTTCTAAGGCCTGAACTCGCAGCATTCTCCAGCATTCATGATGAGATATCAATATCTTACCGTGGTCCGCCCCCCGTAAAACCCAAGAGGAAAGGATGGTTGCACAAGAAACTAGCTAAACCAACATCACTTTTAGAACAGGGATACATAGAACTCGTCGATTGGAAATGGTATCCAACTGATGGGGAAGATTGGAAAGATCAGGGCACAGATTCCGGAGGGCGGTGTTTATTTCGACCGCAATTCGTAGGTTTTGAGATCGCTAAGTGGGCTACTATTTCAATTAGCAAGGGTCGCACACTGAGGTGCGGTGTGCGTTATACGCGTAAGAATCAAAAACGGCTTCTCAATAAAATCGACCAGTTACATTTTTGATTCTTAGGAGAATTAGCGATCTTATGGTTGGCAGTTTTTGCAAACCTGAGTTTTCATTTATCCAGCAGTTCACGTACCTTGCCTGCTAACACTCTGGATAAGAAGGGCTTTTGAAGGAAAGCAGTGCTCGGGTCTGGGGGCCCATGGCTAGTAATAGATTCATCTGTGTAGCCCGATATGAAAAGTACTCTCATGTCGGGACGCTCAGCCCTGAGCTGGTCAACCAATGTCTTTCCACTCATCTGGGGCATCACAACGTCCGTCAGAAGAAGTGGAATCTCCTTCCCGGCATGTTCCCTGGCCACCCGCAGGGCTTCTTCGCCATTGGTCGCCTCAAGCACGGTGTAGCCAAGGTGGCGCAGCATGTCGGCCGTCACATCCCGGACAGACGGCTCGTCTTCAGCCAATAATATTGTCTCCTTTCCAAGCGGTATGGACCCGGATTCGTCTCGTTTGGGCAGAGCCTCGGCTTCTTCCTTAACTCTGGGGAAGTAGATTCTGAAGGTTGTCCCCCTACCAGGCTCACTTTCGACCCGGATGTGGCCCCCGTTCTGCTTGACGATCCCATAGCAGGTCGCAAGTCCAAGACCTGTGCCTTTACCCACTTCTTTAGTGGTGAAAAACGGCTCAAAAAGCTGCGCCTTAACCTCCTCGGTCATTCCCACTCCCGTGTCAGTGACCGTCAGCATTACGTACTCACCAGGTGTCACATCGATATGCTGGGTCACATAACCCTCGTCAAGGGTTACGCTGGCTGTCTCGATGGTGAGCTTACCACCTCTGGGCATAGCGTCACGGGAGTTCAGCACGAGGTTCACAATGAGTTGTCCGATCTGGCCAGGCTCCACCTTGACCCGACCCAGATCCTCTCCCGGTAGGGTCACCAACTCGATGTCTTCGCCTATGATACGACGAAGCATCTTGTCCGTATTGAGAAGCGCCTCGTTGAGGTCCGTCACTTTCGGTTCGACGATCTGACGGCGGGAGAATGCCAGCAACTGGGAGGTGAGGCTCGCAGCACGCTCTGCAGTTTGCAAAATCTGTTGCAAATTGTTGGACAAATCATCATCCGGCCGGAGTCTTATCGTCCCCAGTTCGGCATTCGTTATGATCGTGGTCAGAAGGTTATTGAATTCATGGGCCACGCCGCCTGCCAACCGGCCAACGGTCTCCATCTTCTGGGACTGGAGAAACTGCGCTTCCAAGCGCTTGTGCTCGGTAACGTCCTCGATGGCCAGAAGGATCTTCTGCAAAGAGCTACCCTCTCGATGGATTCGGCGGGCATTGAGGAGCATGGACCTCCAACCGATGCGTGGGAACTCATGCGTGAGCTCATAGTCGTGAAACTCGGTGTCTCGGGCGATAATCTCCTCCAGCAGTTTTCTCAGGTCTGGGATATCCCACTGGCGGTCGCCGAGGTCATAGATGAACCGGCTTTCCGTCTCCTCTGCCAAAACATTGAACGTCTCGTAGAAAGACCGGTTGGCCCGCTCCACTCGCAGATCCCGATCAAGGATAAGAAGGGGTTCCCGCACCGTCTCCACAACGGCTTCGGCAAAATCTCGAGATTCTTTGAGCTGCTCTTGACTGCGTTTGAGTGAATCAATGTCCACTAACGTGAGCACGGTGCCGTCGATTTTGTTGTCCGTGGTCCTGTAAGGGTGTACCCTCAAGGAATACCAACGACCTTCCCGGTCTTGAACTTCTCGTTCCCTAACGCTGAGAGTGTCGAGGACCTCTGAAATCAGCTGTTCCAAATGGGGAAGTTCGACGCCAAGCCTGATGTCATGGATCGATCGCCCCACGTCGCTCGACCCCACGTTAATCACTTTTTCCGCCATGGGGGTGAAACGCCGGATGGACGAATCGTTTCCGAGCATGAGGACGGGTATGTTGACACTGGCAAGAAGGTTAATCAGATCGTTGTTGAGTTGGTGCATTTCGATATTTCGATTTTGCAGTTCCTCATTCATCGTGGTCAGTTCTTCGTTGGCCGACTGAAGTTCTTCCTTGGCGGTTTCCAGTTCCTCGTTAACGCTTTGCAACTCCTCGTTACTCGAAAGGGCCTCCTCGTTGGCGGACTTGAGTTCCTCGTTGGTTGCCTCCTGTTCCTCGATAATCGACCGCAGATACTCCCTGGTTGAGGCAAGCTCCTGTTCCAACTGGGCCATCTGCCGGTCCTTTACGCTTTTGGTCGGTTTTTCCGCTTTTTCGGCCGGGATCATCTCCCGTGGCTTAGGCACGGCTTCTGGAGTGGTTTCCTCAAACAAAACCAAATAAACCCGTTCCCCAGCTGGAGGAGCCTTGAGAGGGACGACCTCGACAGTGAGGTGTCTGACCTGACCGTTGCACGGGACCCGCAACCCCGCTTTCCTGACAGGGGCGTTCGTCTTTTTCGCCTTGTGGAGTGCTGTAGGCAGTTCTAACTTCAAGCCTTCTCGAGCCATCTTCAGGAGATTGAAACTCGCCTCTCCGGGCTCGGGCTCGAGATAATGGCCGGTTCGCCCACGAAACTGAAGGATTTCCATCGCATCATTGACAATGACCCCAGGTGGGGCGTATCTGGTCAGGACGATGCGGTCAGCCTCTTTCTGCATGTCAAGTTCACCCCACCCGCTCTCGCCAGGGTCGCCAAACTCTCTGCCCACCTGTTCCTTTGTTGCGGGACGGTGAGTAGGGAGTACGTCTAAGAAATGCCTCGCCGGTGCCGCTCTTTTCGAGTAGATCTTGTGCTTTCCTTCTACAAAAGAGAAAAGATCCGAGTAAGCACTGAGGGCCTCCGATTTTCCCAGCAGGAGAAAGCCCTCCAGTTTAAGGGCGTAGTGGAAAAGCGGGATAACTCTTTTCTGCAGGACCGTGCCCAGATAGATCAGCATATTCCGGCAGCTGATGAGATCCAGTTTTGAGAAAGGGGGATCTCTGGTCAGATCCTGTCTGGCAAAAACGCACAGCTCCCGAACAGACTTGCTGACCTGGTAGCCGCTATCCACTCTGACAAAAAAACGTCGGAGCCGCTGCGCCGATACATCGGCGGTAATGCTTTTGGTATAGATACCAGAACGGGCCTTCTCGATGGCTATCTCGTTGATATCCGTTCCGAAAATCTGGATCGGAATGTTGGTTGCCGTGTCCCCCAGAAATTCAAGCAAACATATGGCAATGGAGTAGGCTTCCTCACCTGTCGCACACCCTGGAACCCACACCCGAATGGGCGTCTCAGGGGATCTGTTCTTTGTGATGGCTGGGAACACCTTTTGTTTTAAGGCAAGAAACGCCCCGGGGTCCCGGAAAAAACCGGTCACTGTGATGAGAATATCCCCGCAGAGGGCCTCCACTTCGGCAGGGTTGTCTCTAAGATATTGAACGTAGTCCTCCCGGCGTTCTATCCTCTGTAGAACCATACGCCGTGCGATGCGCCGCCCGATGGTGCTGTGTTTGTAATAGGTAAAATCAACGCCGGTAGATCTCAGGAGCAGTCGGAAGATCCGTTTGAGATCATTCTCCCCACCTTCTGGCAGCACCTCAACTTCTTGAGTCTTGACGGGTGCTACATAGGGATGATGGCCTATCCTCACAAGTTCCCTGGCAATCCTCCCAGGCGGCAAAATGAAATCAACATAGCCCGCGGCAATGGCGCTTCTGGGCATGCCGTCATATTTGGCTGTTTTGTCCTGGGCAAAGGTGATGCCACCCTCCGCTTTAATCGCCTTAAGGCCAAGCGTGCCATCTGAGGCGGTTCCCGAGAGAATCACACCGATGGCACTACTGCCCCGATCTTCTGCCAGAGAGGTCAGGAAATGATCGACTGGCCTGTGCTGCCCTGGGGTCTCTGAACGAGGTGAAAGGGAGAGACTCCCCCCGCAGATGGTCATGTAGGTGTTAGGCGGAATGACGTAGACATGGTCCGGTTTCACCCGCATGCCGTCTTTCACTTCGCTGACAGGCATCGCGGTTGCCCTGGTAATAAGCTCGGTCAGCATGCTTTCGTGCTTGGGATCCAGGTGCTGAACCAGTACAGATGCCATGCCGGTGTCGATTGGGAGATCCTTGAGCAACTGGGTGAACGCCTCTAGACCACCAGCCGATGCCCCAATACCGATAACGGGAAATGGGTTATTTTTGAGCTGTTTATCCTTGGAGGCCTTGACACGTTTCTTGGCAGCAGTGGATGTGACTTTGGTTTTAATAGAAGATCCCCTGGCATTCGTGTTCATCTGCTCCACTCCTTTCGAGGGGTTTGCCTTTATCGAGAATCAAAGTACAAAAGCCCCCAAGGAGCTGCCAAAAACCCCTCAGAGGCTTTCTATCGGTACCTTCTGATGTAATCCCCTCATAACTCCCTCCAGCAGCTCCCACAGCCTGGGGATGTTCCACTGCCTGTCGCCCAGGCCATAGAATCAACTTCCCCTCGGTCTCATCAGCCGCGGCGTTGAAGGTCTGGTAGAAGGACGGCCGGCCGAAATGACTCGCAGGTCACCATCCAGCACCACCAAAGCCTCACGCACCGTATCCACGACGATCTGTCTCAGCGTACTCACACGCCTCCTGAATGGCCCGCTCCGCTGACTTGCGCTCGGCTTCTAATGGTTCTAACTCATTAACCCTTTGGTGTAGTTCCACCAATTCGTTTATGAGTTGCTCCTTTGTTCTCTCTACATCCCTCATATCAGTCTCCTGAAAGCGGAACGTTTTGACATAAACCTCTCTTGTCGGCAGGTGGGAAATAGCAAGGGAGCGATGAGGTCATGAGTGAAAGCAACGAGGCTCCCTACAGAACTGGCCCTCCAGGGAAACCTTAGGCAATCTCCGTAGCGATTGACCGTTGTCCCATCCATCATCGAAGACACCGTCATTATCATCTTCTTTCAAGGGTTGGCCTCATATGCTGCTGATTACTCACAACGGCCTTGGTGGCCCCGGCCTCTACCTCTGGAATGAACAGAACCGTGCCCCTGTCTGCTTTAGCAACTTTCAGGCCAACTTTCTACTCTTGTCCAATCTCGATGCCAATACTCAACTCCCATATGATTTCCTATACTTACACGGCTTTCTCAAACAGCTCCTGTTTCTGCTTATGAATCTTCAAATCCCCTTGACTTCCCTTCATACGGCTCAAGCCCTTCGAAGGCCGACCTCTGTGGTGGTGACCCGGTCGCCCCGTTACCCCAGAGGTTATACAAGGGCTGGGGCAGTGTGTTTACTGGCTTGTCGCCTGGTAAAATACTGCTGCCAGTCCTTGTCATATGGATTTGCTTCGGTTTTTATCTTCACATGTCTCACGATTTTTATCGTGTTGGTACAGAGCAAATCCAGGAACCTGGAATCCCCCGCCTCTGTTGGGTGACTTGCGAAGAAAACCCAGTTGCGAGAGCCGACGGTCCGGAAATAGCGCTTCCGTATCCATTCGACTCTCTTGTTTGGATGTCTTCGTCTCAGCCATCTCCAGAGGTTGTTGAAGATGCAACAATCGACATAGGCAAAGATCCTCTTGGAACAGACATGTCGATGATAGTTGGCCCACCCCCTGATAGCGGAGTTGAGCTCCTGTATCATCTTCCATGTTGTCCGGCCAAGATTTGCTTTGATGATCTCTCTGCTCTTGGCGATAATCGCCTTTACTGAGCTTTTAGATGGGGTGATGATAAGCTTGTCCCCATACTTCCTCAGATTTTGACCGAGGAAATCAAAGCCGTCCTCTATCAGTGTGATTTTGGTTTTCTCTGCCGAAAGGTTCAATCCCCTTTCTTGGAGGAAATTCCGGATAGCGGGCATGACTTTCTCTTGGAGGATCTCTTTCGAATCCCCTGTTACGATAAAGTCATCTGCATGCCGGATCACGTGGACTTTGGCCGTTTCGGGCGCCCGCATTTTGATCGCGGGTTCCAATCCGTCCAGAGTCATATTCGCCAGCGATGGGGAGGCAATGCCTCCTTGTGGAGTGTCGGCTACGGTGGCATAGAGGACTCCTCTGTCTATGTATCCGGCCTCTAGCCAAGCTTTGAGAATTTTTTTGTCCATCAGGATGTTCATCCGCATTCAATGATGGGCAATTCTGTCAAAGCAGGCCTGAATATCGGCTTCAAGAACCCACCGTGCAGAGCCGCTTTTTGCAAGGCAATTAAAACACTGAGCGATTGCATCAGCGCAGCAGCGATATTCCCTGAACCCATATGAATTCGGGTCTGCTGTTGGTTCTGCTACAGGGGCCAAGGCGAGAGCATGTAAGGCTTGCATCGCCCGATCCCTCATGGTGGGAATTCCTAAGGGCCGAGATTTTCCGGATTTCTTTCTGACGTAAACCCGCCTGAGCGGAAGAGGGCGGTACCCCTTTCTGTTTAGCGAGGTTACAGCGTGCATCTTCTGTTTGGGTGTTTTCCAGATAACGCCATCTACTCCCGGCGTTCTGCTACCTTTGTTGGTAACGACTTGTCTCACAGCAAGTAATTTCGCATAAAACGAGTGGGTCAGAAGCCATTGCAGGGATTTCACCCGCCTGAACTTCCTCTCCCCAACGGCCTTTGCGATACGCATCTGCAGCTCCTTCACCTTAGGGTCGCAGCGACGGGACGCTGGGTTCATTCAGAGTTGAGCACCTCCGTTGAACAGTCAAAATACGCGACTTCGTGTCGCAGGTTTAGTAGAAGATGGAATAAGGCGTTCCGCACACGTTGCGATCCCGTTTATTTCTTCCTCAAATCATCAATCTCGGGATAGGCTGTAGGCCTACTGATCGAGTTAGCAATTTTCCATTCAGTCTTTTTCTTGACATCTGTTTTCTAACCACTAGAATGGGGATGACGACAAAGCCAAACCATCCGTGACGGTGGAACGCAAAGTCGCGGATTCTTAAGGTAAGGGCCGAGATTCATAGCAGAGACATATCTCTTATGTTGATTGATTTAGCGATAATCCGATGTCCAGCAATCAAGAGGAAAAGGGGTGATGAACCATCAATTGAGATTCTAAGCAGAGGGAGGTAAATCATGCGCATAGCCGTCATGGGGGCCGGGGGGACCGGTGGCTACTTCGGCGCTCTCCTCGCCCGGGCCGGGGAGGAGGTAACATTCATTGCCCGAGGGGCTCACTTGGAGGCGATCCGTACCCACGGCCTCACCGTGAAATCACGTCTGGCTGGGGATTTCACTCTTCCCGTTAAGGCCACGGGCGATCCTGGCGAAGTTGGAGCGGTGGAGCTCGTCTTGTTCTGTGTGAAAACCTACGATACGGCTACAGCCGCCGACCAGCTCCGTCCTCTGGTCGGCCGGGACACAGTGGTCCTCTCGGTGCAGAACGGCATCGACAATGAGGAGCAGATCGGAAGGGTCGTGGGCCGCGAGCCCGTCATTGGCGCTGCGGCCTACGTTTCTTCAGTGATCGAGGCGCCCGGGGTCATCGCCCAGACGGCGGGCCCCGGGAAGATCGCCTTCGGTGAGTTGGCGGGAGGCCCGAGCCCCCGCACCGAACGGCTGCGGAGCACGTTCCAGCGTGCTGGGATTGCAGCCGAGCTTTGCCCTGACATCCGCATCACTTTGTGGGAGAAGTTCCTCTTCATCTGCGCGTTGAGCGGCATTACCGCTCTGACGCGACTGCCCATTGGACCGATCCTCGCGTGCCCGGAGACCAGCGCCCTGCTCCGGGGAACAATGGAGGAGGTAGAGGCGGTCGCGCGGGCGAGCGGAATCACCTTGCCTGACCGGTGTGTGGATGAGGCATTCGCCTTTGTTACCCGTCTGGAGTCATCATTGCGAGGCTCCATCTACTACGATCTCACCGCCGGCCGGCGGTTGGAATTGGAGGTCCTGAACGGGACGGTAGTTCGCCTAGGACGCGAGCACGGGATCTCCACCCCTCTGAACTTTGCCATTTATGCAGCGCTGAAGCCGTACTCAGATGGCGCACCCGATCAGCCATGAGGGTCGGTGGCTTCGCTGGAAACGCGGGCGCGTTCGTTGCCGCGATCCTGTTTGGTGCCTCGGTCGTCGCCACCCGAGTCGCAGTCCAGGTGATTCCGCCGCTGAGCCTGACGGTCCTCCGGTCCGGTCAAGGAGGGCTGATTTTGTTCCTTGCTTTCTGTTGCTTATTAAAAGAGCAGAGGTGATTTCTTCATAAGGTCTGTTCTCGATAGGTTGACCCTCACAGAGGCAAGAGGCCAGGTTCTTTTTTTGGATACGGTAGGGGAGGGTTGGACTTTATTCTTGAATTCTGAACGATTTTTCCATCCATCAACCGCATAAATTCCCTCTAATCTCCAGATTCACGACCTGCCCAATCCGGTTGATAATCATATTGAAGCGGATCAGAAAATCTTCGGTTACGTTTTGAAATGTTCCCTCATTTACGGTAACATTGGTGACGGAGGTGAGAAATATGAAGTTTGTGGGCGTTAGGGAATTCAAGCAAGATGTTGTCAAGTACCTAAATGGAGGAAAAGAAATCGTTGTGATGAAGCGAAAGAAGCCGATTGCCCGGCTCACTCCCGTCAGGGAAGATTCTGCGGAGATTCTGTTGTTAGAAATAGGGCGTGTTCTCAACGAGGCTGGTATTTCGAAAGATGAGGCACTAAGAGCCCTCGATCGTGCAAGGCGGCAGATATATGGCTAGGGTCGTGATCGATGCCAACGTCATCATCTCGGCTGCATATGGGGGAACACCTCTTGAAGCCTTGGTTTTGGCCCTTGAAGGACATGAGGTCTATTTGTCCGAGTCTGCCAGACGAGAACTGGAAGACACCTTCCTGAAACTCTCCAGAAAGCTTTCCGAAGGGCAAATCGTTTTCATTCAAGAACGAATTCGACAGCTTGTGGCCATAGCCAAATGTATTCCCGTTTCAACACGCGTGACGTTGTCAAGAGATGCGAAGGACGACCACTATCTGTCCCTGTGCAAGGAGGCGAAGGCCGATTTTTTGATTACCGGGGACAAGGATTTACTTAGCATTTCTCCTGAAGATCTCAAGAAAAATCGAATCTCGTGCTCGATCGTGACTCCTAAATCCTTCCTGGAAATTGCTCTCTGAAAAAAGGTAGAGGGGTCAGGTCCTTTTTTGGATATAGCAAAGAAAGCGGGGGCATACTTGATGCCAGGGCTGGCCGACATGCACATGCACACGAGAGATGATTGGCTGAGCAACGATTGGCCTGTTTGCCCGTTGGATCTTTACCTTGCAAATGGCGTGACAACGATCAGGGATTTCGGTCCAGCAGGGAGATCTTCGACGTATGCTCTTCGCTGGCGGGAGGAAATCAAGAAAG
>Ga0209636_10004903_pt1 | contig 13668 bp, 11 predicted proteins | sample DeeMarSWOR152_54_FD_187464 | JGI IMG/M metagenome (GOLD analysis project Ga0209636, IMG submission 187464) | Marine sediment microbial communities from White Oak River estuary, North Carolina - WOR-1-52-54 (SPAdes) (version 2) | ecosystem: Environmental > Aquatic > Marine > Intertidal zone >...
TTCTTCAGCAAAAATTTCTATTTCGACTTTATTATCCAACTCGCGCAGAGTTTTAGCAGAGATGATCCCAGCTAAACCATTCCCAACGATTATTACTTTCACTTTTAGCTTTTACCTTTTACCCAGGTTTAATCAATCTTCTGGAAAAATTCTTTACCGACTCCGCACTGAGGACAGACCCAATCATCGGGTAAATCCTCAAAAGGAGTTCCTGGTTCTATCCCGTTATCGGGATCGCCCTCCTCAGGGTCGTAGATATACCCGCAAGATGTGCATTCCCACCTTTCCATCATCATCCTCCTTAAGATTTAATATCAGACCTGGCTTCTTAAAAACGGAAACTCTGCACTTGATTGTCTTAAAGAAACCAGAAAATTAACGTTATAAATCAATACCCTTCAAGGACATGTTTCTCGTATTCTTCTTCCAATTTCAGCTTGTGTGATTTTTCTTGCTGGATAAGAAACGCAAATAATTTCTTGAGCTCTTTTCTACTGACTTTTCGTTCCAAGTCAGAATATAGATCCACAGCCTTTTGCTCCTTTTTTGCAGCAAGAATAAGAAGATCCTGAAAATTCATTTCAGGACTCGGAGGTTCTTCTATCAGATAATCACTAATTTTCAAATCAGTGACTTCCTTGATTTTTAAAGATTCAATTTTTTCTTCTGTTATATTCTGAAGAAGTTCCTTGTGATTTCTCTCCTCCCCCTGGAGATCAAGTAGAAGTTTCTTAAGGCCTGGAGTCTTTGCTATGCCCGCAATGTCTCCATAAGCTTTGATCGCTTCTTCTTCCCTTTTAATGGCAAATTCTATAAAATCTTCAAAAGTCTGCATTACTATCTCTCTCCTTTCTTTATTATAATGCTAATCTTGTGAGAATAGAAATTGCAATTGAAATTGAACTACAATTATAATGAAACCGTCTTTTATGTCAAACTGGAGGCTGGCTCCGTTCCTTTTTTCTGGAGGATGAAATGATCGAAGATTCGTTAGCTCGCAAGGCTAAAAAACAACTCTATAAAGCAGCGAAAGAAATCGACCTGGATCCTAATCTCTTGAAAATCCTGGAAAGACCGATGAGGATCTTGAAGGTATCTATCCCTATCAAACTAGATAACGGAAAGATAAAGGTTTTCACTGGCTTTCGCTGCCAGTATAATAACGCCAAGGGACCAACAAAAGGGGGAGTTCGTTACCACCCAGAAGTCACAGAGGAAGAAATGGTTGCCCTTGCTGCCTGGATGACATGGAAATGTTCCCTTCTGGATTTGCCCTACGGTGGAGCTAAGGGAGGAATCATCTGCGATCCGAAAAAGTTTTCCGAAGGTGAGCTTGAAAGACTTACCAGAAGATATACTACAGAAATCATGCCTCTGCTTGGCCCGCATATCGACATTCCTGCCCCGGATGTCTATACAACCTCAAAAACCATGGCCTGGATCATGGATACATTTTCGATGATAAAAGGTTACACCGAGCCAAGCATTGTCACCGGGAAACCTGAAATCCTGGGCGGCTCTAAGGGAAGAAAAGAAGCCACCGGAAGAGGAGTGTCCATCATCGCCAGAGAATTTTTCAAAGCCAAAAAGAAAAATCTCAAGGGAGCCAAGGTTGCTATCCAGGGATTTGGAAACGTGGGAGGCCACGCCGCTCTTTTCCTATCCCAGATGGGAGCAAAAATTGTGGCTACATCTGATATCTCGGGCGCCCTTGTCGATCCAAATGGCCTGGATATCCCTAGCCTCATAGATTGCGTAGAAAAACATGCCTGCATCATCAAACATCCGGGAAAGCAAATTGATAGAGAGGAACTACTCCTCCAGGATGTTGACATTCTAATCCCTTCAGCTCTTGAAAACCAGATTCATCGGAAGAATGCAAATAAGATCAAAGCGAAAGTTATCATTGAAGGAGCTAACGGCCCTACAACGCCAGAAGCAGATGAAATCCTGGAAAAAAAGGGAATTGAGGTGATTCCTGATATTCTAGCCAACGCAGGGGGAGTTGTGGTCAGTCACCTGGAATGGGTTCAAGCCTTGATGGGTCTTTTCTGGGAGGAGGATCAGGTTAATAAAGAGCTGGAACGAAAAATGGTAAAAGCTTTTAAAGAGGTCTGGGAAAAATCTGTCCAAGGAACCGTTTCTCTGCGCTGTGCTGCATATCTCGTTGCTCTTGAAAGAATTTCTGAGGTCTATCGGTTCAGAGGAATATTTCCGTAATCAGTTACCGGGTTCACATTTTTTTTCTTTCTGACATCTGGGACAGAAAAAGCTGCTTCTTCCTCCAAGACGGAGGCGCTTAATCTTTTCGCCACAGATAAAACAGGAGAGAGACTCCCTCCCATAAACCTGATGGTAATCCTGGAATTTTCCTCTTTTTCCTTCCGCATTCGTGAATGTTCGGATAGAGGATCCTTTATGGATAATAGCTTTTTTTAATACCTCCCTCATGGCCTTCAACAATCGCTTCAGATCATCATGGCCAAGATGAGAAGCTGGGGTTAAAGGATGGAGTTTTGCCTGGAAAAGGATTTCATCAGCATAAATATTTCCAATACCTGCTATGAAATTTTGGTTAAGGAGCAGACCCTTCAAACGTGCCTTCCTGCCTTGGAAGAGCTTTTTAAAGAGGGGAAAATCTATCTCAAGAGGTTCTGGACCTAGGTTCTTAAGTTCATCTGCACAGTAAACATTTAAATTTCTGATGCAGGATATGAAGCCAAACTTGCGAACATCCCTGAAGCGCAGCTCATTGTTTTCATCCTTGAATGAAAGGATAAAATGAGTATGCTTATCTAAAGGTTCTTCCCTTGGATAAAAAAGCAGCTGTCCTGTCATTTTGAGGTGGATGAGAAGACTCAGATCTCTCTCAAAGTCTATTAGGAGCATTTTTCCGCGGCGACGAACACCAACGACCTTCCTTCTCTTGAGGTCATGAATAAGGGAAAGCTCCTCGTTCCTCAAGACAGGAGGATAGATGATTCTAACTGAGCTAATCTCAAGACCTTTAAGCTTTGAAGAAAGGCTCTGGACTATGGTTTCAACCTCAGGTAGTTCTGGCATTTTTTGTAGGGGCTTGATTTATCAAGCCCGCACTTTTTTGAAACTCATTAGTATAGCATAAACTCACTTAAATTGTTTTTTGCAGATGCTTAATCACGAATGCTTAGCTACTGGCCAAATAAAGGTTTTGGGAAAATAGCTGCAGCGACCATTGAAGAAAGGCTCAGACTGTATGGCTCTAAAACACGTTGCTTTTGCCCCAGCGAGTCAAAAGCAACTCGGATCAAGGCTTCGCTCTCCTCTCCTCCGGAGAGAAACCTTGCCCGCTCAGCCTTTCTCACGGTTTTTTCACCATACAGCCTTCGCCCAGCAAGGGAACCCAATGAAGTTGGGCGTCGAGGGGGTCAGGCCTTATCATACGGAATGCCATAAAGGCAAGAATGCGGGAAAATATCTTCTCCCAATGGCAAGGCCTGACCCCGGTGAGTTACGCAGCCGCCGAGAAGAGCGAATGGAGAATGGCGTTTAAAATCTGAAGGGAGCTAGGCTATTTCCCAAAACCTTTTCTAATCATGGAATTGGAGACTCTTGCCTCCTCCAAATTTTTCTTGATTTGGTTCCTCTTTTCATTTATTATTTTCATTCAAAATAGCCTTTTAGTCAGGGCTATTAGCCTACCCCCGAGAATCTTTAAGTCCCCGAGCCTCAGAATAAGCGACAATAAGCCCATTGTGGTAACTTATCGGTTACTAGAAAAGGAGGATTAGACGCTATGGAGAGGTCGAGAGAGGTTCTCGACCTCTCTTTTTATTTTAGGAGAAAAAAGTAAAGATTCGCTGGCCTGAAAAGAACAGGTTTTGCGCAAAATTTTTGCTTTTTAAGGATCATAAAGATGTCAATTAAACATCAATTAAAAGCCATCCTAGTAACAGAGGATGGAGTGAATTTTTTACTTTTGAGGGAGTTGTATGTCAACGACCTCAGAACAGGCAAACTCCTTGATGGAAAGCACTATCAGGGACGAACATTCATTTTACAGGAAGAGACAGATGAACGAGAAGAACAATTGCTCCAAGAAAAAGAGTGAAGACAAGCCAAAAGAAGAGACAACTCCCTTCACCAATGCTACCGAGAAATCGCTCTTAGCTTTGCTGCTTTTTAACAAGGAAGCAGCAGAGGACATGCAATATGTAAGACCAGAAAACTTCAACAGTCTCGTCATCAGAGACATGGTAAAACTTGTCTGTGACTTTTATGAGAAATATTCTAGGTTACCCACTCCTGATGAATTCCACCAACGTCTGGTAAATTTCCTAAACAGTAAAGAAGAGAAATATCTCTCTGCTCCCAGATCTAAATATTATGATGTCTATGATGAGGTGTTATCACGCAAAGAAGAAGATCTTGAACCTGCACAGGATTTATTTAGACGTCATGCTAGATTCCAAGCTCATAATGAAGCACTGGATAAAATAATAGAAAAGAGAATGGTGGAGAAGGAAGATTACGATGGCATACAGAAACTCATGACGGAGGCCTACGCTGTGGGCAGTGGAGGTGAAGGACTCGTTGAGAAAAATCTTTCCGAAGTGCCTGAAAAGATTGAATTTCTTGTCAAGGGCAGAATGGTCAAAGGTGGTATTACTCTCATAGCAGGTAGAGGCGGAACAGGAAAAGGTGCTTTTACCACAGGAACTATTGGTGCTGCCGTCACCGCAGGAGGTACTGTTTTCGGGGAACAGCTGGAGCAAGGATTAGTTTTCCTCTTCAATAGAGAGGACCTCACTCGTATTGTACTTAATCGTCTTGAGAATAACGAAGGCCGTGTTGAGAATCTCAAATGGTTAGAATTGGCAAAAGACAGGAATGGTTATTCACCAACGTTCAGTCTCAAACACAATATCCCATTGCTGATAAAGAAATTGAAACAAGTGCCTGAAGCACTATTGACTAACAGCCTCTTGGTAATCGATGGTATTGGTACTTTTATGGGAATGAAAAGAGGCTCTGATGCCTACAATGATGTGGATGTAAGAAATGTCTTAGCGCCTCTGTCACAAATAGGAGAGGAATTCAACATAGCTGTGGTCATCATTGGACACTTCAACAAAACCAAAACCTCCGACTTGATTCATGCCATTCTGGCCTCTACAGCCTTTGTGGATATCAGCAGAGCAGTATATGCCATCATAGCAGACGAGGAGGAGAAAGAGCGACATTATTTTTTGCCTCTAAAGTGGAACATCCCAGAACTCAAGAATACAGGTATTGAGTTCATAATTGAAAAAGATACAGACAAGATAAAAATAGTTGGAGAGATATCTGCTGAAGATGTGGAGGATTTAAAGGCTGAACACCAACCAGGACAAGCACGAGCACTAAGGCCAAGAGAGGAAGCGAAGCGATTTCTAGCAATAGTATTGAAAGATGGACGAAGGAACTGGAAAGAGATTAATAAAATGGCAAAAGCAAACAACATCAATCAGACCACTCTCTACAACGCAAGGAATGAAATGGGTATAAGAACAGTATATGACGCCTTTGGTGTTGCTTATTGGATTTGGGATAGGCAATCTACAGAGGAACAATCATTAGACGAGGCAGAAACAAAAGAGACACCAGTTCCTGAAGATGCGAAACGAAAAGTGGATGAAATAAGAGCCAAACAGAAGAAAGAAGAAAAAGTTGAGCAAAAGAGGTCTCCTGAAGAGGAGGCAGCAATTTCTGAAGAAAGAAGAAAAACAATAGAAGAAATAAGGAAAAAGCATCAGTAACCATTTGAAAACAAAGAAGAAAAAAGCAACAATTGAGGGAGAGGTGTGTGTGACGTGACGTTGACATTTTTTTCTTTTCATTCTCTTGCTCCTTTAATGTTTGGCGTTTGACATTTCACGTCCTCTCCCTTTCCTCCCAACGTCCCCAAAAGGTGCAAAAAGGTCCCAACGTGCACATTCTTATTGTCTCTTATCAACGTTTTTCCTATTTTCCCTATATATATATATATGAGTTAAAATTAAAAAATCAGGGGGGATCACTTTTTAACTTTTAATTATTAAAAAATCAGGGGTAGGGAGATATTGCACCCCTTATTTTTTAACTTTTTAACTACTTTTTAACGTTAAAAAACGTTTTACTCCTTATTTTTTAACTTTTTAACGATTTTCTTTTTTTTTTTAATATATATATAAATATATAAGAGAGAGAAGAGGAGATGATTCCTCTGTTCAGGTCATTAACACCCACACAGTTGTATCATAGCCCAGCGCTAATCACGTTTAGACTAGTGGCAAATTGTGGCGAATCAGGCGCAACTCACTGAAAACAAAGCGGTGTGCCGAGTGTGTCTCATCACCACCAAAATTCGACTGCTCTAGGCATCTGAGCAGCACCAGACAATGGTCTTCTCAGCCTCTCGAGGCAGGGACGAAAGGCTATTTCGCTTAAAAATAGCTTTTAACAGGGGTGGGGCATGTGGGAGATAACGGATAAGTAACTGGGATGCGGCAGGGAGAAGCCTCCCAGCTAAGAGTGTTCGTTAGGTCAGACCCGAGGTCCTGACATTTGAGATCAATGGCGACGCATACCCGCATTTTTAATTATTTACAGGGGTGGAGTAGTGTTTTCGCAAAAAAGATTACCTAAGACATTTTTGTCTGGAATACTGGGTTAGTGGTCAAAAATGGCTTGGACAAATGATACCTATTAGTTATTTATGTTTACACATGCCGACAAACATAGGACGATTTTGATATAATATGGGCATAAAATTCAGCAAGGGAGGTAAATGATGGCAGAAAAACCAAGTCACAAAAGAGCTAAAAGAAAAGCCGCTGGAAGAGGAGGGCGAGTAGAAGTTCCTTTACGAAGGCGCAGGCGCTTGGATGCAAGGAAGAAAATCAGAGGAGCATTTAGGGCGGAAGAGATTCAACGGACAGGTTCAAGGAAAGCCTTTCTTGATGCCGCCAGAAAGCTTAGAGATAGTAGGTCAAAGATCAAAATTCTCCGCACAAGACAAGAAAATATGGACAAGGCAATAGAGGCTATGCGTAAAGCTGGAGTGCGAGGACAGGTTATAAATATGGGCGGAACAAAACGCAAGTATGTAAAATAAAGGCAAAGCAAAAGCCGAAGAAATCCTCAAGAAAGAGCATGCCTTATTGCTCTAGAGTCAGCAAAAGATTTATAAACAAACATGAATCCAAAATCAGGTATTTCACCATATGTTAACTATGCAACATCAGCATTCAGAAAGCCTTGCCTTTTCAGGAACCATAAATTAAAATTATTGCGAATTGTCAGCATCCAAAAAATTTAGAAAAATAAAGAATTCTCAAGCGGAGGGGACTATGAAATATATTAAATTGTTCTCTTTTTGTGTTTTGGTCTTTTTTATTATTTTTATTTCAAAAGCTTCGGCTGATATAAAACACGTAATGAAAGAGGACGGTGTTGGCTGGATTGAAGTTTCTGAATCATACAAAATAGGATATGTTTTTGGATTTTTTACTGGTTCAGAGTTGCATCGAAGAGAGTTTTCCTTTTATGGAGCGGATTTTAAAATTGAAATCAAAAAAAAGGAATTTGCAGAAAAATGGGATGAAATTTCTCTTATCAATATTACTGCGGGTCAGATTAAAGATGGGATTGATGCCTTTTATAAAGATTTTAGTAATCGTAGAATTAAAGTAATTGATGTTATTTATATTGTAAAAATGCAGATTGAAGGGAAAAATCCAGAACTAATTGATGCACAAATTAGATACTTAAAAATGCAACCAATAAGCGCTTCGGCACTAACCGAATTTGTGATGAAGTCGTATTTGTTTATGGAAAAAAGACGTCGCTTTCCTACTTATAAAGAAATAAAAAATGGAGATTTTAGATACGAGGATTTATTAAAAGGGGGCATATTTATAGATGTGAATAATGATAAGCACTCTTTATTTTGCTATGGAAAATATGAATAGACTCTTAAAATACATAAATTGATTTGAAAATCATTTGATTTTTTATGTTGAGGCGAGCGGAAGCCAGAGACCCTAGAGCCTTGGCTTCCCGAGGTCGATAAAGACTGCATTATAGTATTGCAGCCACGTGGAGCCATTTTCTTCTCTCCAGGGGTCAAAACCTAATACCCAGCCTATTAGTCAAAATGAGATCGGCGCTCCAACGCCGTCTGCAAGCGTTTTTTTCTCAAGAGAAGCTCTTCACCCTTAAAAACAGCCTGTTTTTGGGTGGTTTTCAGAGAGGAGCGGTTTGAGTAGCAGCCAAGAGGTCGGTGGTTCAAGTCGTCACAGCTCCATAGAATTATTTTATATTTTCCCAATTTTGTTTTGCCTTTATAAATTCTCTATTAGATAACATTATTGCATGGGCAACTGGTGTAAATTCTTTTAAGCGCTCTTGTAATGAACCAACTACTCTTTCTGCTATAATATTATCATCTCTATCATCTGCCCACCTAAAATCCCACGGACGCTCCTTTGCTTCCAGAATCAAAGACTTTCTACATACACTCTCAGCAACTATTTCTGACAACAAAATTTTAAATAAAGGTAGATTTTGTCCTTCGAAATCTGGCGGAGCACCCAAATATCTCTTTATTGAATCATGTAAGGCTGAAATTTCTAATAAATAAGGCTTTCCTTCAGAAACAGCCCATTGAGCCCGAAAATTTCCCATTTCTTTATTCACTAATTTGATTTCAAAGGGTATTTTTCGCTCAGGTTTTTGAACAACTTTTGCTTTTGTATTTGCTTCTAATGAATCTAGTATTGCTATTATATCCGCCTTTGCGTTTAATCTTCTACCCTCTATGACGACTTCACCATAAGCATAATTTGATGATAAAATAGGTTTTAGAATGCATGAACCTCTAATTGGAATGCCTTCACTATCACTTGAGGTTACCTTAATTGTTGTTTCTTCACTTATAACATCAGGGAATTTAGCATAAATTTTTAAAGCCTTCCTACTACTCTGCTTAACAGAATAAGAATTATGTTCAAATTCAAATGGATCTTCAAAAAGATGTTCTTCAATCCTATCTTCAACAATTGCAGCTATTGCTTGAGCTTCTGGCAAATTATTGCATTTTGCTTTGATTAACACATCATCTTTCTTTAATTTTCCTTTAACGCGAAATCTTCCACATAACTGTTCCTTATTTTTTTTATGAGGCTGTAACTCAATTTTTTTATCTAATATTTCTAAAGCCTCATCATCTGCTTCTATAGAGACTATCTCTTTCTTATTTTTTAATAAGGAAGCGTTTACATAATATGTTATGGTTCTTATTTCGTTTAGCGCGACATAAAAATATGTTGGGTAAATTAATACTCCTTCCTTAACAAAAGAGGTTCTATCTATTTCATCTCTCTTTGAGATTTCTTCCATTTCTTCTAATCGCTCACTGATAAACTTACTGGCTGCTTCCGCTAATTTATCTAAGCGATTCTGTGTTGCTTCATTAGCGATTTTTGTTTGCTTCTTTTTATCTTCATCTCGGTCTTCTTTAATTAATTCTCTTAGATATTTAGCAGGAATAGAAAATAATGCTTCAGTAAATGGATGGTCTCTTCGTAAACCTAATTGTCTATTTGGATCTATTAATAACGAAGGGTTTGTATCAGGAGGTATGTCATTTTTTTCTCTTATTTTGTCATATTCTTGGCAAAGAATATCTATATAAGGACATTCAATTCGTCCAAAATATTTTTTTGCTAATGGTTCTTTTTCGAATTCAGGATAAAAAAGTGAACACTCATGAATTGCCCTACTAGCTTTAACAATAAAACCGCTTCTTCTAAACCTATCTTGTGGATCTATAAAGGATTCCTCAGATTTCCTTATTTCTAATCTTGCCTTAGCATTTGGATATCCTGGAACTTGATATTCAAAAGACTTTAAGCATTTTCCTATGGGGGGAGGTAATATTTTTTTTTCTGGTTTTGCATTCTTGTCGTTCAAATTTAAGATATATACTTTACTTTTGCTTTGTGAGGAAAAAACATCTCTTAATGCAAAGTGCCAAGGAAGGTCCCTTTTAATATTTTCATATTTGGGATATCTTTTTTTTTGCGTAATTTCAATGGTAACACTAGTGCCATTTCCCCTCTTTATTCCTAATCTCTTTCTTATTTGTGGAGAAGCAGTCACTGGTTTAAAAGGAATAAAATCTAGATTTGAGTGAAATTCACATCTATGGTGTTTATTATCCTTTATTGACTCAAATATAGCTTTGCCAAGGACAGCGCATTCTTTAGCTCCTCTGCCCATAAATCCTCGGTCTTCTTCCCCACTAAACTTTTTTCCAATCTTTTTTATTTTCTCTCTCATATCAGTTATATCCATTCCTTCTGCTTTATCTCTGATAACTAGCAAACTTGCTTTACTTCTCCTATGTTCTATCTCTATTAATATTGGACCTCCGTCATCACTGCGCTTTCCATTCTCATAAAGCCTATGATAACTATCATCACAATTAGTAATTAATTCTACAAGGGCATCATATATATCTTTAATAGTAGTCTGCATAATTAACTGAACATATCTGGGTTCGATATGTGCTTTTTCAGGTTTTCCCGCTTTCATTATTTCCCCCTTTTGCTTATTTTAAGACATCAAATGCATTTATACACTGTTCAAAAAAATTTAATATTTTTTTATCCTTGACTTCTATAGCGGTATTATAAAATCTGTCAAAAATTCTCTTTATTGTCTCTTTAGGTGCTTCAGGAGTGCAGTTTAGCATATCAGCGAGCATATAATTACTTGCCCTCGATAAATCCTTATTTTTTAAATAAAGACTAAATAATTGAGTCTTTTCTATTTTTTTTAAAAATCTTAATGCTTCTTTTCTTGGAAAAGAGGGGACTTCTTTATTTAGAGCACTAGAAATGCGCTTTAAATTTTTCTCCATCCAAACAACCCCTTCAGGAGTTAGTTCCCACCCCTCTCTTTTGCCTGCTCGGTCACCCCCCGCTTGTCCGATTACCAAATTTCCTTCTTTTTTTCCTAATTCAAGCGCATGTCTTACTGGGGTCTTATCTGGAATTTTTTTTGCCCTAAATTCTTTTAAACGCCAAGAAAATCTTTCTGGGGCCAACCTAAATGCTTCCCACGCAATGTATTCAGTATGAATCTTTTTATGAGCTCCTCCCAATTTATATAAAACAAATAGCGTCACATCTAAATTTGAAAGTTCGTATTTATTCAAATTAATTCACCACTTAAATTTGTAATTATCATTTTTATTTTTAGATTGAAACTTTCTTCTTGCCTCTTTTAATGCGATTTCTATTGACCGAAACATTTTTTCTACATCTTTTTGTTCATATTTATAATTAGACTTGTTTCCTAAGTTACTCAAAATTCTAATTTTATTAAGAATTTGGTTAACTCTTTTTTCAGATAATTGTCTAAATTTTTCTAATTTAGAATCTTTTATGACATTTTTCTCACTCATAACGTTATATATAATACAATATTACCAACTATTTGTCAAGATATATTAATAAATAAAGCATAATTGTGTTAAATAGTATAAAAAATTAATATATATCGTTTTTTTCATACAGACACCTTATTAAATCTTTTTGTCAGTTAAGTAAAGAAGATAGGAAGTTAAGGATTTTATTGAGCCCACTGGAAGCCACAGACCACAAAGAGCCTCGGCTTCCCAAGAGTGAAAAAGACAGCTGAGCGAAGTTAGCGCCTCATAGAAGGGCGCTTGGGGTAAAGGGAAATTCTCATTTGGGCGGATTATTTAAGTAGAATAGAAATAAGAATTTCATGTTGAAAGGTTTTTTAAGGAATGATATAGTTTATAAAAATGTAATTTTAAAAGGGGGTTAAAATGAATAAGCATTTTGTCATTCTAACAATTTCTTTATGTGCATTATTCATAATTCTTAATAATTATGCAATAGCACAGCCAACTCAGGAACAGCAGCTAACACAAGAACAGACTGAGGCTTTCCGTTCTGCAAAGACAGTGAAGATTATGGTAGAGCAATCTTATAAATATTTAGGTGTAAAAAAAATAGAGAGCATAAGCCTTCCCTTTAAGGATGATGCAGAAGAATTTTTAATGCTATTTACAAAACTAAAGGTTTCAGAATCCGATGTTAAAAATTATGATCTCGAGATAAAGATTGAAGCTGAAGGTATGGCACTCAGTGCCATGTACAGTGGAAGCTTTGGGGGAACTTTTTATACAGGGGCTTCTGTAGGAGGCTCAATCTCGTTTGAAATGCCAGGCGTTCCCATTTATAAAAAACCATTTAAACGCACCAGAAAACCTCCACCAACAGTAGGTATCTTGAAAGGGCTTACTGATTCATATAGAAAAGAGCTTAAAAATCCCTATAACGCTCCCTTTTTGTGGCCATACGGAAAAGGTGAAGGTTCTTATAAAAGAAGGTTGCTTGAAATGATAGGAGAGATTTTCGGGCTTAACTGCTTCATAGATATAATGAAGGATCAAGATTCACCATACCGATACCAGGCATCGCAGACGATTAAGAGGATAGGCGATTCTCGCTTGGTTGAGCCTTTGTGCGCAGCCATGAAGAGTAATGATTCATTTCTACGAAGAGAAATAGCAGAAATATTAGGTAAAATAAAGGACCCTCGTGCGGTTAAACCCCTTATCGCTGCATTAAAGCATGAAAACTGGGAATACCGATTATATGCAGCTGAGGCGCTTGGGAAGATAGGGGACCCACGAGCTCTTGAGGCCTTAATTGCTGCCCTGCAGGATGAAAATGATTTTGTCCGGGGGGATTCAGCAGGAGCGCTTGGGGATATAGGGGATTCGCGAGCTGTTGAGGACTTAATTGTTGCTCTGAAGGATAAAAGTTTTAGAGTCCAATGTGATGCAGCTGAGGCACTTGGGAAGATAGGCGAACCACAGGCTGTCGAATCTTTGATCGCTGCTTTGAAGGATGGAAATCCTCCTGGTGTCCGAGAGCATGCAGCTGAGGCACTTGGGAAGATAGGCGAACCACAGGCTGTCGAATCTTTGATCGCTGCTTTGAAGGATGGAAATCCTGGTGGTGTCCGAAAGCATGCAGCTAAGGCACTTGGGAAAATAACTGGTCAACGTTTTTATAATCTTCAAAGATGGCAGAAGTGGTGGGAAGAAAACAAGGAGAAGTATCTTAAAAAGAAATAAAATTTGAGACTTATTGAGGCGAGTAGAGACCAAAGACCATCTAAGCCTTGGCCTCCCCGAAATTGAAAAAGATAGCATAGGCTGAGAATTGCGCCTTGATAGATAAACAGTATTGATTTAGTCCTTAAATTTGACTCTTTCCTCATAAATTGATATCCTTTTGCCAAGCAAGCTGAGGGAACAATGGGAATAGAATGTCCTAAATGTCATTTCGATAATCCAGACGATACCGTTTATTGCGGTAAATGTGGCACACCTTTAAAATCCGCCAAAGAAATCTCTATTACAAAGACCCTAATAACCCCTACGGAAAAGCTGCAAAAGGGGAGCACTGTAGCAGGAAGATACCAGATCCTCGAAGAGCTGGGTAGAGGGGGTATGGGTGTAGTCTATAAAGCCGAGGATACCAAGCTGAAAAGGACAGTCGCCCTGAAGTTTTTGCCGCCGGAGTTGACACACATATCAGAGGTCAAAGAGCGATTCATGCG